>SKEP01000499.1_pt1 | contig 25126 bp, 20 predicted proteins | sample 4826901 | NCBI WGS metagenome assembly SKEP01 (sample SAMN11008806, study PRJNA524170) | human gut metagenome | biome: Human fecal sample; material: Feces; isolation source: fecal sample from pouch patient p4, p43, p49, p54, p55 | host: Homo sapiens | place: Israel: Tel-Aviv | collected 2014-03-20
TGTCCACGTTGAAGAACTGAGTGCGGGGATTCTGGAAGAGCGAACCCGCCCGCCCGGCTATCTCCCAGGTGGAAAGGGTGCCCACCTCATCGCCCTCGAGCAGGACACGACCGCGTTTCTCCCCAAGGAAGAAGCGCGGGGCCAGCCCATTCGCCAGACGCAGCAGCGTCGACTTGCCGCACCCCGACCGCCCACAGAGCACGACCACCTCGCCGGGGGCCACCGAGAACGACACGTCCTCGACGCCGGCGGGACCGGACGGCACGGGACCCGCCTGGCCCTTCGACATGGCGGCCGCAGGAATACGGTATGAGAAGGAGGCGTGCTCGAAGGAGATCATGCGACCACCCGCACGACCAGCGCACCCACGGTACCGAGCAGGAAGACCGCAAGCAGGGCATAGTCCGCGGCGCGCATCTCGATATGCAGGTAGCAGGTACGCCGCACCGGGTTCTCGATACCGCGCGCCACGGCCGCCATGGAGAGCTCGTCGGAGGCACGGCTCGCGCTCATGAGCAGGGGCACATAGACGCAGTCGACGGTACGCAGCGGATCGCGTACGAACCCCACCGGACTGGGCGAGATTCCGCGCATACGCATGGCGTCCTTGATGAACCCCCAGTCCTCCCGCACCGCCGGCACGTAGCGCAGGGCCACGGCCAAGGGAATCGTCACCGCACGCGGCACCCCCATCCGTGCGAGGGCGCTCATCAACTCGTTGACATGGGTGGTGGCCACGGTGGCATAGGCCATGAGGCCGCAGGCGAACACCTTGCGAACCAGCAGGGAAAACGAGGCGAGCATCGTGCGCAGGGCCACGTCGTCCACGTATACGACGAAGTGCGCTACGAAAAGGAACGCCACATAGAGGGCGACCATGGCCGCGGAGACCCGCCCCTTCCCCAACAGCACGCCGAAGAGGCCGGCGAGGCCCATGAGCAGGGCCTCGTAGGACAGGTTCGGGGCGAGTGCCACCGCGACGGCCATGGCTGCCATGGCCGCGAGTTTCGTACGGGGGTCGAGGCGCATGCCCCTTCTCGGCACCGTACCGCCTGTTGATGGGATATCTTCCTGCAAGGATGGCATACGCGGATCTACGCCGTCATCCCAGCCTTTTCGAACTGCCTGTGCAGAAGGCGCATGCCCAGAAGCCCGCTGACGACGGCGCAGGCCACCGTGGCGAGGACCATCACGGGGAGCATCCAATCGGTGGCGGTGGACATCATCGTGTCCATGTACGTCTGCTCCGTACCCTTACCCATGAGATACGACGCATAGCCATTCGGGTCGATCCAGAGCATGAGATAGGATCCCATGGGAGAGAGGGAGTATACGACGAATGCGATGAAGTTCGAGGCCTTGCTCCGGAAGGCACCCGCACCCGCGATGAGGTCGGCTACGACGCCCAGGATGATGCAGGCGAGCGTCCAACCCCAGTACATACCGGTCGCGAACAGGATGAGCCCTTCGACGATACCGAGGATGACAAGCGGCCCGTGTTTGGGCACCTTGGCGATGAGAAGCAGGTAGACCGGCCCGGTGAGCAGCGCCGCCGCAGCCGGCATCCAGAACGTGAGCACCGGGTTGGGAGCGAAGAATATGCCTCCCACCATCATGAACACGAAATAGAGCGCCGTGAAGATGCCGGTTGTCACGAGGTCGCGGGCAGTGAGCCCTTTTTGTTCCTGCTGTTCCATATTCGTCCTTTCAAACTAAGTTAACCTCTGCTATCTTTATGCCATCAGTATAGGTATAGGCATAAATATCATGCTTTTTTATGAGCAATATCTGTCTTATCGGCATCGATTAACGTCTAATTGTCTTATGATGAAAGGACGGAACTGTGAAAGAGTCTTTCCAAGAGTCCGCCCTCTCGGGCGCCGGGTTTGAGAGAATACCCCCTCCTGAGGGCTTTGGCCCGCTCTGGCACTCATACCACTCCGCAAGCGACCTCTGCACAGGATGGTTCCACTTCCTCTCCCCCGAGCAGGCCCTCTGGAGCATCAGCATCCACGACTTCACCATGCGGGGCGACTTCGTCATGGATACAGACCCGCCCGACTACCTAACCGTGACCTGGTTCAAATCCATAGCCGGTGAGGAGTTCAGCCCGTATCGCAAACTCAAGCCTGACAGCATCTGGGGGCAGAGCATCGGTGGGGGGCCTTGGCGGGGTGTGGCACACGGCGGCATACCCGTACAGAGTGTCTCCATCGAGATATCCCACGCTTTTTCGGAGAAATTCCTCGAGCAGGAATACGGCGGTGAGTTCCACAACGTGGAACAGGCTTTTATCTCATTGGGACGAGACCGCGAGTTTCCCGAGATGAAGGGTCTCCTCCGTCGGCTTTGGCCCCAGCCGGGCGATCCTCCCCACAGCGAGCTGTACTACGAGGGCAAGGTCCTCGAGGCGATGGGGCTCATCGTGGAGCATTCACGTACCGACCGGCCGGGGAAAGGCAGGGCGCCGAGCTTGGCAGACCGTGAGCGCATACACGACATCATCTGTTACATCGACGACCACTGCTCTTCCGAACTGCGTATCTCTGACTTGGCGGCCATCGCCTGCATGAGTCCCACGAAGTTCAAGGAGACGTTCCGGAAGGTAAACGGAAAGACCCTCACCCAATATGTGCAGGGACGGCGCATGAGTCAGGCGGAATTGCTGCTGCGCCAAGGCGACCTGACGATCGAGCAGGTCGCGCGTTCGGTCGGCTATACCTGTGCAAGCCGTTTCTCGGAGTTGTTCAGGCGCGAGGTGGGCATGCTGCCCAGCGAGTTCCGCAAGACCCTCGGACTCTGATTCCTCATTCACCCTCTGCCGCCGCAGCCTCAGCGTCCTGTTCGTCGAGGGTATGCTGGCCGTAGCGATGGAACACCGCGACCGCTTCATCGATTTGCGGCTTCGTCATGAGGGCCATTTCTCTTTCCGTTGAAAGCGTTACGGCGACGGTCTTGGCAGCCTCCTCGAGGTGGATGCATGAATACATGGCCTGGCGGAGGTCGCACCCGACGGCGATGACACCGTGGTGCTTGAGGACCACCGCCAACCTGTCGCCGATGTGCTCCACCGCGTGCACGCCCATGGAGAGGCTGCCCGGGTCCCCATAGGGGGCCACCCTGACGGGCCCCTCGGCGGCGTTCGCGAGGGTCGACAGGTTGCAGGGAATCTCATCCATGACCAGGCCGAGGCCGGTCGCATATGGCTGATGGGTATGGATGACCGCATTCACCTTCGGCATGTTCTTGAAGATGTAGAGAAGGGCCTCGGTGTCGACCGATGCCTTTCGCGTCCCCTCGACGATGCGTCCCTCAAGGTCGACGACGAGCATGTCCTCAGGGACCATCTCGTCATACACCATCCCCGAGGGGGTGACGACGACTTCCCCCGAGGGCATGCGGGCGCTCACGTTGCCGCCGGACAGGCGATGAGGCGAGATCACGTAGTCGGCGGTCTCGCGCCTGAACCCGTCGGTGTACTTGTTGTTGCCCATGCCTTGCCTCGCTTTCTCGGTTATCTGAGCATATACGATTCCTGGGTTTTGAATCTGGGATGCCCGTGTCCGAAAAAACGATACAGGTCAAAGCTCGTCACCTACGACAGCCGCCAATATGTCCTCGGCACGGACGGGGCGCTCATCACCGGCACCATCGAGCTTCACGCCGACGAGACCGGCGCGGTGCACTACACGCCCAGGGGCGAGTGAGGCGCCACATATCCAAGGCGCCATGCCATACAAACGCATACATACACCCCCTCCGCTCCGGCGGAGAGGGTGTATTTTTATGTCGATTTTTGCCGCTCACCGACGGTCCGGTACCGCCCACGGTGTGTGGGAAGGAGGCACGGGAGACGGCAAAGAAGATCGAGCGTATAGAGGCGGAGCGACGCGAAGCCGACGTCTAGCCCTATGCTCGGCTATAAGGCGAGGCTCATGTCGTCCACACAAAAGCGCTGGTAGTCGGCTTGCTGTAATCGATTTTAAGCGCCTAAAATACACCAAATGGAGTGTTACAGCTGGCAGATTCTTGATAAAGACATTTTGTCCCTTTTCTGTCCCCTACCCTGTCCCGAGAAAATGAAACACGCTGCTCAGGCAATACGTACAGATTGTAACGTCTGAGACTATCAAAACTTTTCATAACCTATAAAATCGCAGGTAGAATATGGTAAAAATAACAAGAAAACTGGCGGAGGAGGAGGGATTCGAACCCTCGTACCCCAAAAAGGGGTAAACGGTTTTCGAGACCGCCGCATTCGACCACTCTGCCACCCCTCCAAGGGTGAAACGGCGCCCGTAGGCGCCGTGAAAGCTCTGGCGGAGAGTCAGGGATTTGAACCCTGGAGACGCTTTAGGCGCCTACACGATTTCCAATCGTGCTCCTTCGGCCACTCGGACAACTCTCCATATAAAGTGCATTGGTCAGTATAACTGAATTCTCCGTAAAACGCACGGTGATTTTTACTTCCATGTAAAGTAGCGAGAAAACATAGGTATAGTATGAGTCTGTTCTGATATTACTCGCACATATGTGAAAAACACTTTGTGCACAAATATCAGGGTCGTACGTATTGCTCGTGGACTATTTGCGGAGGTTACCATGCCACCATTCTTCTCGCCATACGGAATGGATTATATCTCCGTAGCCGTTCCTTCTTGGCTTGACCTTGCAACGGTCATCGTCGGTGCGCTTGCAGGCATCATCGTAGCCAGGGAACGGCACCTGGATTTAGTGGGCTTTGTTGGATTGGGTCTTCTCGGCGGTCTCGGAGGCGGGCTTATCCGTGACGTCATGATGCAGCATGGCGGCGTTTATATGCTTGATAGCCCATACGCAATACCTGCCGCAGTCCTTACCGCTCTTATCATCTTTTTGTTCCCCCGGCCCCTTGACGTGTTTCCACGTGCACTCGAATGGGTCGATATCATTTCCGTAGCCTTGTTTGCGGTAGTCGGTACGGATAAGGCGCTCATCTACCATCTCCTTCCCATGTCTGTCATCTTGATGGGCTCCGTAACCGGTGTGGGTGGTGGTATGCTCCGGGATGTCTTTTTGGGCGATATTCCGCGCATCTTCCAACGAAGCAATCTGTACGCATTTTGCGCGGTCGCAGGATCCACATCGTATTGGGCAAGCGTAACGTGCGCGCACATATCAAAGCCGTGGGCGGCCATTATTTGTGTCGCCGTAACTGTTGGCCTAAGACGCTGGTCACTCCACTACGGTGTACTCTCGCCCGCAGATGTAGACCTCACGCCGCATGTCATGAAGCGAATTCGAAAATTCCAAAAACCAGGTTCAAAGCTTACGCGAGAAGAGCATGCCGGCGGCGGCACAAGCCAGACACACGACACACACCGCAAATAAGTACGACCGGAATATGCTCATATAGGTTGGCGATAAGAGAAGGTTCTTCTCGCACTATTTCTTTACCCTACCGTTACGAACCGCCCATTTACGACGCTCGGTTTCAGACAGAATACGCTTGCGCATACGAATGCTTTCCGGTGTGATTTCAACCAGCTCATCATCCATAATGTATTCCAGCGCCTCCTCAAGCGTAAAGGTTCTCGGCGGCGTCAATTGCACCGAAATATCAGCCGTTGCCGAGCGCTGATTGCCCAAATTTTTGGTACGGGCAATGTTTACCACCATGTCGCCGGGCTTTGATCTCTCACCGACAAGCATGCCTTCATAGCACTCGATTCCCGGCCCCACAAAGAGCTGTCCGCGCTCCTGCAGGGTGCCAAGTGCATACGCCACGGCCTTCTCGGTAGACATGGAGATCATGGCTCCATTTTGCCTACCGCCAATGTCGCCGGCAAACGGACCATATTCGAGGAAGGTGTGATAGAAAACCGCCTCTCCGTGCGTTACGTTCAAAACACGCGTCTTAAGCCCCATGATGCCGCGGGTTGGAATTTTGAATTCAAGATGTGTCTGTGTAGATCCCGTGTCCATGCTCACCATGGTGCCGCCGGCGTTGCCAAACACCTCGATAACCTTGCCGGAGTACTCTCCCGGGCACTCAACAACGGCCTGCTCTATAGGCTCAACTTTGTGTCCCTGCGCGTCTTTCTTAAAGAGAACTCGGGGGCGACCCACTTGGAACTCAAAGCCCTCACGCCTCATTGTTTCCATGAGAACAGAGAGATGCAGAATGCCGCGTCCGGAAACTTCAATTCCGGTTTTGTCGGGAAGCTCCTCAATGTGCATGGTAACGTTATTTTCAGCCTCGCTCATCAGACGCTCTTTAAGCTGACGGCCGCCAACAATATCGCCCTCACGCCCTACCAAAGGCGAGCTTGATGGCTCAAAGATAATCGAAAGAGTGGGTGGGTCAATTTCTATCGGTTCAAGTTCAACGGGATCTTCCGGATCGGTATAAACATCGCCAATATCGGTGGAATCAATGCCTACCACGGCTCCGATGTCTCCAGCCGCAACCTCAGAGGTTTCCTTCCTGCCCAGATAGTCAAAGGTAAAGAGCTGCTTGACCTGGCCCATTGCACGTGAGCCGTCATTTTTTACCACCAAGATCTTATCGCCGGTGTGAATCGTGCCGGAATATACGCGGCCGATGCCGATTCTGCCCACATAATCTGAGTGGTCAATCGTGACGCACTGCATTGCCAGTGGCCCTTCAATATTGACCTCCGGTGCCGGCAATCCCTCAACGATCATGTCGAGAAGAGGCAACATGTCCTTATTGTCATCGTCGGGCGCAAGGCGTGCATAACCGTTTACCGCAGACGCAAAGACCACGTGTTCCATGGTAAATTCAAGCTGCTCATCGGAGGCGCCCAAGTCCATCATCAAATCAAGGGCATCATTCACAACCTCTTCCGGACGGGCTCCGTCGCGGTCAATCTTGTTGACCACCATCATGATGGCAAGGCCCGCATCGATGGCGTGTCGAAGCACAAAGCGCGTTTGCGGCATAGGACCTTCGGCGGCATCAACAAGCAAAAGAGCACCGTCTGCCATCTTGAGCACTCGCTCCACCTCGCCGCCAAAGTCAGCGTGACCCGGCGTATCAATGACGTTGATCTTGGTTCCCTTATATTCAATGGAAATGTTTTTTGCCAGAATGGTAATTCCGCGCTCACGCTCCTGATCGTTGGAGTCCAAAACACGTTCTTGAACCTGCTGATTTTCACGGAAGGCATCCGTTGCCTTCAACATCTGGTCAACCAGCGTTGTCTTACCATGGTCAACGTGGGCAATGATGGCAATGTTTCTGATGTTCTCTTGACGCATAAACTTCATTTCTCCCTGTCTGCACATGTGGCGAGAAGCACCTACGCGCAGCTTTTTAAACGGTTAGCTCTGGTACTTTAGTCCAAAATCACCGATAAATACAGAGTTTATTTTCGATAGAGCGCATTTTACATGGAATCGTCGCGTGGTGCGTACAAAACTCCCAAAGAAATCTCTTATAGAAGTGGCTCAAGCTCTCCTGCAGGAGCGGGCTCGGTCCATCTAAACCCTTCTCCTTCTCCCCTACCATCTACCAGCGAATATGCCGAGAAACTCCGGTAATTCTTCTCGCCAAACTCAAGAATGAGAGCATCTTGATAGGCACCTTCAGCATCCGCTATGGCACCTTCATACACAAGAGCATACCGAAGGGGATTGCCAAGTCCCTGCCCGGCGTCTCCCCCCTCTTTTGCAAGCGCGACAATGCGCTGGTGTGCTCCGTCTAAAAGAGCTTCCGGGCCATCATCAGCAAATTCGTAGCTTGCTACGTTTCTCGCCTCGTCTTCAACGACTAAGCGCACATTCAGCTCGCCTCCATCGGCGAGAATATCAAACGCATCTCCCATGAGCTCAGACGACAACTCGTCAAGCTCAGGGGAAATGCCGTCGCGGCGATCCTCCGATTTTTGTGACGACCTCGACACAAACACTCCTCACCGATATCTACAAAACGTGTACTTCATCTTTGGTAAAGTCGACAAACGCATGGTCGCCTACATTGTAAATCTTGTGGGTGCGTGGATTGAAATCCGTAATCTTAATGAGTGTATCTCCAACCATGACCTGGTAGTTTTGATAATGCCCCATAAAACGGGACAGCACCACTTCACAAGAAAGAACGCCCGTGTCGGCGAGACGAGCGGACTCGGGGCGCAAAACAATGCAGCACGCACTACCCTTCTCGACATGCGAACATCCGCATACTTCAAAATCTTGACCCTCAAAACTGCAAAGCGCTGTATCGGCGTCAATCTTGTCTGTAACCGTTGCATGCAAGAAGTTTGACTCTCCAATGAAGTCTGCGACAAATTCATCTGCGGGATGATAATACACCGTCTGCGGATCACCGATTTGGTCCACGACACCCTTTTTCATAATGATGATATTGTCGGAGAGTGCCATCGCTTCTGACTGGTCATGCGTGACATAAATGGCGGTAATGCCTGCTTCTTGCTGGATGCGACGGATCTCATTGCGCATGTCAACGCGCAGTTTTGCGTCCAGATTTGAAAGAGGCTCGTCAAAAAGAAGAACGCTCGGTTCAATGACCAAAGCACGCGCCAAAGCAACACGCTGCTGCTGTCCGCCTGAGAGCTGGTTGGTCATGCGCTCTTCCATACCCTCAAGTCCAACAAGCGAAAGGATATGAAGGACCTTCTCGCGAATTGTTGCTTTATCCATTTTGCGCAGCTTAAGGCCGTATGCAACGTTGTCAAAGATATTGTAGTGCGGCAGCAGCGCATAGCTTTGGAACACCATGGCTGTATCGCGCTTGTTGGGTGTGAGCTCGTCGATTTGCTCGTTGCCGAGAAAAATCTTTCCCTCGTCGGGACTCTCAAAACCGGCAATCATGCGCAAAATGGTAGTCTTGCCGCAGCCGGAAGGACCAAGCAGCGTTACAAACTCACCGGGAGCAATGCTGATGTTGGCATCTTGAACCGCGTAGAAATCCTTGCCGGTCTTTTGATCCTGGTAAATCTTAGAAAGATGCTCAAGGCGTACGCCCTTTTTCTCTATAGCCATGTGTTACTCCTCCTTGAGTGCCCGACTGGTGCCAAAGTGTTTGATAGCCCAGTTCATGAGCAAGACCGAGCCGTATGTAATAACAATCAAAATCGTTGCAAAAGCGCAGGCCATACCATAGGAACCCTTGCCCGCAAACTCATTGATCTGCACCGTAATAAGCAAAAACTGCGGTGTGACCAAAAGAATAACTGCGGAAATTGCGGTGATGGAGCGCACAAACGCTGTCACCAAACCGGACAAGAACGAATCTTTAATCAGCGGCAATGTAACCGTCATGAACACCCTAAAGCTGTCAGCACCCATATCGTAGGCGGATTCCTCAATAGACTTGTCAATCTGGCGAAGCGCCGAGATGCCCGAGCGGGTTCCGGTGGGAAGCGAGCGCACCACGAATACGATAATCAAAATGATTCCCGTACCATACAAACCTTGCAAAACCCCAGTATGCATAATACCGCTCGAAAAGCCGCGGATATAGCCAACGCCCAAAACCGTACCGGGGACTGCCATGGCAAGCATGGAGACGGCCTCGATAAACCCACGGAAGCGGAAACGACGTTTTACTACCAGATACGAGATAATCATTGAGAGCAAGGCGGTAATGGGGGCCGCAATGAGCGACAGCATAAACGAATCGCTAAACGCTTGTAGGCCATGATATTTAGTAAATACCTGCGTGAACCATTTGGTTGTCAATTCGTAGTTTGAGCCCCAAGAGCGAACAAAAGAACCGTACGGGACACAGAGGTACATGGCAACCACAAAAAGAGCCACTGCGGCGCACAGGATGGAAAGCGGAATGCGCACGGAATTGTCGGTAATGAGCATCCTTGCACGTGTTGCCTTACCTGAAAGGGTTGACGTGCTCTTTGCCTCAAGCACAAACTTTTGAACCACAAACATGAGCAACGTAATGGAAAGCAGGATAACGGCCATTGCGGCGGCGCCCTGCTTGTCATATGCTCCGGTAATCTGCAAATAGATTGTTGTTGCCAAGGTGTCGTACGAACCACCGATAATCATGGGGTTGGCAAAGTCGGCAATGGATTCGATAAACGAAACAAGGAAGGCGTTGCCTAAACCCGGCAAAATAAGGGGCAGCGTAACGCTGGTAAACACCTTCCAGCGACTTGCTCCCATATCGCGCGCAGCCTCTTCCAAAGACGGATCAATGTTTTTGAGCAAACCTTTGAGCATCATGTAGCACACGGGGAAAAAAGTCATGGTTTGAACGATAAAAATACCCCAAAACCCGTAGATGTTATTGTCGTAGATCCCCAAGAGCCCGCGTGTAATAAGACCCTTTTTACCAAACATCATAATCATGGAAAGCGACAGTACAAAAGGCGGAGAAACAACGGGCAGCATGGAAACCACACGGAAAAGCCCTGTCATAAATCGCGTACGGAGCTTGACATACACCTCTACATAGGCAAACAGCAGCCCCGCAAGCGCTGACAAAATGCCAACGGCAAATCCAACTTTCAGTGTATTGGTAATGGCGCGCGTGAACGTGGGCATGGCCAAGATGCGCGTGAACACATCGAGCGTAATTCCTTGGTCTGAAACCACGGAGTCAACCATAAGGATGGCAAGAGGATACAGAATAAAAAGGGTAAGGAAGGCGACAAGAACAACAATGGTCGACACCAAGATTGGATCGCCTAGGAGCTTTTTTCGCTCAAGACGAGCGCTTTGGGTTTTTGCCATACTGGTCCTCACTCTGAAACACCCAACCTATGCATAACCTGTATGTGGAACTGGGTAGGCAGATCCCCGCCTACCCAGTATAGTCCGTCTTTCGAGACAAGAAAATGGTCTGTTTGTTTGCGCAGACTCTATTCCGTCTTAAAGCGGTTGTCTCCGCCGCCTAAGGCTTCCATAACGTCCTTAACGTACTGCTCGGTGTTCTTCTTGGCATTCTCAAAGTCATAATCCATTACGTTATTAGGATCAAGTCCGTATTGCGTGGCTATCTCTGGCTGCTTTGCGTTATCAATTACCAGGAACTGATACGAGCCGTTTTCCTGTGCGAGATTGACGCATGCCGGCGAAAGAGCATATTCAACCCAAAGTTTTGCTGCATTGGCGTGTGCGGCTCCCTTAAAGATTGCCGTAGCACCAACCTCATACGATGCACCTGAGCTCGGAATTTGAAGGCCGATGTTATCGTGCTCCTGATCAACAATCTGATAGATGCCGTCATGAAGCATGCCGAGTCCAATAGTGCATTCTCCGGTACCGATTGCCTTGGACGGTCCAGAGCCGCTCTTGGTGTACTGAGCGATGTTCTTGTCGAGATCAACAAGGTATTGAACACCCTGGTCATGACCATACTTTTGAATGACCGTATTGATAATCAACTTTGCGGTGCCGGCGGTATTGTAGTTGGAAGACCAAATAAGACCCTTGTACTTGGAGTCGGTAAGGTCTTTGTAGTCCTGAGGAGGATCAATCTTGAGGCGCTCAAGCTCGTTCTTGTCGTACATGATTCCCAAGATACCCTTGTAAATGCCGTACCAGTCATTATTTGTGCTCTTGAACTTATCTGAGATAAGATGCGAGGCATTCTTTGGCTCGTACTGCTCAAGCAAGCCCTTTGAAGACGTTACGTTGTAAGGATCGGTTGTGCCGCCAAACCATACATCGGCAGACGGGTGTCCGTTTTCTTCCTCAATCTTTGCAGCAACCTCACCGGTAGACAGGCGCTGTGCTTGTACGTCAATGCCGTACAACTTCTTGAAGTTGTTGCACACCGCATTTAAGTACTCCTCTTCGCAGGAGCCATATACTACCAGTTTGCCTTCTTCTTTTGCGGCTTTTACCAGCTCTTCTGAAGCTCCAACAGTCTCAACAGAGTTGGTATCGGCAGCGTCTTTTTTACCGTCATTGTCTGAGTCAGCCTTTTTCTCCGAGTTGTTGCAGGCTGTAAGACCCAATCCTGCTACAACTGTACTAACACCAAGAAAGCCGCGACGAGTAAGGTTCATCATAAAAACTCTTTTCTCCTTTTGTGGATATCCACAGCTTCAATGAAAAGAACGTGCTCTTAGGTAAATTCTACTCAGTTTTCTACACTTTTTCTTAAACTATTCGCCCAACGGAAGTATTCGACCAGTAAACGCTATGAGACAGTAAAATTTCTTCTTGACACCCAAAAAGGCATTAAATTTACAATTCCACTCGCAGTTGATTTTCTACCATTCACCGAATACTTTGATCCTCAAAAAGTACAGAGTGAAATCATTATAGCTAGTTAGAAGTATGAGATTTGTACTTTAGCCCTTATGCGCCTCTATAACGCGTCGGATGGGAAAGGAGTAGTCCAATGAACACAGCCCTGTAAGAAACGAGTTCCCTTTTATAGGCGTTTCAGGAGGCTGAGATGAAGAGGTTAATTGTTGTCTTTTCGTCGGTATTGGCATGTCTTTGCATTGGAATCTCCCCTGTTTATGCAACCGAATCTGAACAAAAGGCAGTAGTTACACTTGCTGCTCTTGAGGTAGAGACTGACTACAATGCCAGCGATGTGACTATCATTCGCGAAGAAGACACTGATTCAAACGAAGTACGTGCCACAGTTATTGATAAAACGAGTGGTGAAATCTTAGAGAAATACTGCGAAAAGCCCGAAGTCCCCGTTTCAATGCTCACTCATAAGGAAGACGTGCCATTTTGCACTCTAAGCACTCGAGATAACTACAATACCGTGCTCAGAAAGACTTGTCATATAGCAAGTCCTAGTGGCGTAAATGTTAGCACGATCGTGTGGGCTGAAGTAAACGTTACTGCCGGACAATCTTGGGGACAGATTGAATATGTGAGGGCGGCCGGACAAAATGCCACCTCAGGAGCATATACGCTTGAAGGGCCCTACACCTATTCGAGAACAGCTTCTTTCCCCACAAACAGAGTTTCTATTGGATATCAAGGAACTGTGATGGTAGCTCGTGGTAATACACTCGGCATTAGTTATGGTGGAGTTCAGACTGCAGGCTTCACAATATCTGGTTCCGTGAGTGGTATGTGGTATGCGCGAAAATTCTATTCGGGCTTTGTTACGCTTAGCTTAAGGTAGAAAAATGGACGAGCGTATTGTCAAGCTGTCTAGGTTTGCCTTTATTACAGTGATTTACATGCTTTTTCGAAGCGATTTCTTAAGCGCTGTCTTACGTGATGTCTGGTCAGCTTTAGTTGTGTTTAAGCTTGTTGATACCCCGCTTGACGTATTTATTGTCTTAGAGAATGGAGTTTACATCTTGGCAGTTATCGTCTTGCGGACAGCTTCAGCTATACTGATGATCTATCATGGCATCATTGCAGGTATCTCATTGTTCTCAAAAAAGGAGAACGAGACTTAATAGCCACTGTTCTTATGGTTTGTACTAACACTCGACTCAGGTCGAAAAACGTCCTGCAATTTGCAGGACGTTTTTGCTTTGGCCACGACAAGCTTTGGATATCAAAAGTACTATCTTGTAAAAAGGCCAGAGACATCTGTCTCTGGCCTTGAACATTTGGTGGAGAATAGGGGGATCGAACCCCTGACCTCAGGCTTGCAAAGCCCGCGCTCTCCCAGCTGAGCTAATTCCCCTTATGATGCACCCAGATTAGAATCTGAGCACTCGTAATAATCACCCCAGCGGCGACTCGGCTATCGCTGGGGTGACTATTGTCACAAGAATGGTGGGCCTGACAAGGTTTGAACTTGTGACCTCCCGGTTATCAGCCGGACGCTCTGACCAACTGAGCTACAGGCCCAACGCAGGAAGCAATGATACAACGCAGTTTTCCTACGGTCAACACTTTTCTTGATTTGTTTTAATAATACCCAATAATGGGTACAATTATCGCGCAAAAGCAGGGGGATACGCTTTTAAAAATCCTCTTGCTAAGCACGTGTAAAGTAAGGCGTTTATCTGGGTGGTTGTAGTGTCATTACGAAAGATGGATATCAAGTCAGTTGTCGTTGGTGGCGGCCCTATCGCCTCAATTATCATACTTGAGCCTAAAGATACTCTTCATAATTCTTCGATTAAACTTCCTATCCGTATTGGCCACATTGAAGCCATGTCAATCAGTCTCGGAGTTGACCAAACACCGCAAGGTCGCCCCCTTACTCACGATCTTATGCGCTCTATCCTTGATGCACTTAAGGCAGACCTTAAAAGCGTGCGAATCATTGGTGTCACCGGAACAACCTTTTTCGCGCAGTTGGAAATCATTTCTTCTGAAGGAGAACACCACTACATTGATGCCAGACCCTCTGATGCCGTTGCTCTTGCGGTACGCACGGGCTCTCCGATTTATGCTGATGAGGTGGTCCTTGAAACGGCTGCAGCACCTGATTTTGCCGATGTCGAGAAGGACGTTAAAAAGCAGGAACTGGCTGAGTTCCACGATTTTGTCGAAAGCCTTAATCCCGAGGATTTCTCATAAGTCTTTACAGGACAGAAACTTTTAAGAAAAGACGCCCGGGCAGTAGCCTGGGCGTCTTTGTGTACATTGCTTAGTAGACAGCTATCTGCTATTCATCATCCTCGTCAATTAAGGACTCATCGAGCTCTTCCTCATCGCCAAGGTCAACGACCTCGGTTTCGTCGGCGTCTCTTGCTCCTGCTGCTGCCAAATCAAGCATTCCCTGGTTTTCCGCATGCTTTGGAGCCTTCTTCTTATGGACGATCATACGGGCAATGGCGGAAACATGGTCATCAGCACCGATATTCATGACTTTGACACCCTGTGTTGAGCGGCCCAACTTGGAGATGTCCACGGCCTTAACGCGGATAACAACGCCTTCCTCAGACATAATCATGATTTCATGCTGCGGTCCGACCACACGACACGCAACCAACTTGCCTTTCTTGGCCGTCATCGTAATGGTAAAGACGCCTTGTCCGCCACGCTTGTGCTCAGGATACTCGGATACCGCCGTACGCTTTCCGTAGCCCTTCTCGGTAATAACAAAGAGGTCACCGTTGCCGTTTGTAATCTCCATGCCAAGCATGGTTGCTTCACCCTTGAGCATAATGCCGCGTACCCCTGAAGTGCCGCGACCCATGGCACGAGCCTGTGACTCGTCAAAGAGAATCGCTTTGCCATCAGAGGAGCAGAGGATTACTTTGTCGCCCGGATGAACACGACGGACATTAACCAGTTCATCGCCCTGCTTGAGGTTAATGGCAATAATACCGTCTTTACGCGTACGGTCATACTCGGACATGGCGGTCTTTTTGACCATACCTTGCTTGGTAGCAAACATCAGATAATTCTCGGCAGGGAAATCGCGAGTTGTAATGACAGCCGCGATCTTCTCTCCCTCCGAGAGGGACAAAACGTTTACAATCGCACTTCCCTTGGTAGTACGATTTCCCACGGGAAGCTCGTGCACCTTTACTCGGTAGACCTTGCCAAAGTTCGTAAAGAACAGCACGTAATCGTGTGTTGACGCAACAAAGAGTTCCTCAACAAAATCATTCTCTTTAAGAGAAACACCTTGGACTCCCTTACCGCCGCGCTTCTGAGACCGGTAAATCTCAACGGGAACGCGCTTTACATACCCGGCATGTGTAACGGTAACGACCATATCTTCTTCAGCGATAAGATCCTCGACGTCCAAATTTTGAACATCCTGGTCAGAAATCTGGGTACGGCGCTTATTTGAGAAGCGGTTGGAAATATCACGGAGTTCATCGGCAATAACTGCCAGAATCTTGTTTTCGTGGGCGAGAAGATCCTCGTAATATGCAATGTCTTCACGAAGCTGGGAAATCTCATCAACAAGATCTTGACGTGCAAGACCGGTAAGACGGCGCAGGCGCATCTGCAAAATTGCTTCACCTTGAATGTCGTCGAGGTCAAAGCGCTCATGCATGCGGCGCTTTGCTTCAGCATCATCTTGTGAGCTGCGAATAATATGGACAATCTCGTCGATGTTATCGACAGCCGTCAGCAAACCTTCCAAGATATGAACGCGTTTGAGCGCCTTATCCAAGTCAAACTCGGTACGGCGACGCACCACATCTATTTGATGGTCAATGTAGCAGCGCAGGATCTCACGCAGGGAAAGCGTGCGAGGCACACCGTCAACCAAGGCCAGGTCAATGATGCCAAAATTGGACTGAAGCTGTGTGCGCTTATAGAGGTTGTTAAGAACTACCTGAGGAACTTCTCCACGCTTAAGGTCGATAACAATGCGCATACCCTTGCGGTTTGACTCGTCGCGCATGTCGGAGATTCCCTCTATTTTTTTCTCGTTAACCGCTTGGGCGATCTTTTCTTGCAAAAGACCCTTGTTAACCTGATACGGAATCTCTGTCACAACAAGGCACTGGCGACCATTTTTGGTAGATTCAACGTGCACTTTAGCGCGAACCGTAATGGAGCCGCGTCCGGTTTCGTATGCGTCTTTGATACCTTGCGTTCCCATGATGATGCCACCCGTTGGGAAGTCAGGTCCCGGAAGCACTTCCATAAGCTCTTCCGTGGTGACGTCGGGGTTGTCAATCATCATGCATACGGCTTCGGTAACCTCGCCCAAATTGTGCGGAGGGATGTTGGTGGCCATGCCAACGGCAATACCCGAGGAACCGTTTACCAAGAGGTTTGGAAAACGGGCAGGGAGTACGGCAGGCTCTGTCAGGGCCTCGTCGTAGTTTGGTTGCATATCAACGGTATTTTTATTGAGGTCGGCAAGCATCTCCATGGCGGAGCGAGTCAGACGAGCCTCGGTATAACGCATGGCTGCCGGTGGATCGCCATCAATGGAGCCAAAGTTACCATGACCGTCAATGAGCGGCAGGCGCATCGAGAAGTCCTGCGACATACGCACCATGGAATCGTAAATGGCAGAGTCTCCGTGTGGGTGATACTTACCCATAACTTCACCGACGGCCCATGCGGACTTTTTATGCGGTTTATTAGGGGTAATACCGGCTTCGTTCATAGCATAGAGAATGCGGCGGTGCACTGGTTTAAGTCCGTCACGCACATCCGGAAGTGCACGGGCAACGATGACGGACATGGAGTACTCCAAGAACGACGTGCGCATTTCGTCGGCCATGTCAGTCGGCTTAAGCGTACCGCCATGAATGTCGGAAAGATCAAGACGTGTTCCCGCCTCATCGGTAATGGTGTGAGACACGGTGGCTCCGGCAAGGCTTACACCGGTCTCGGCATCAAACTCATCCTCACTTGACTCGTCAAGCTCTCCGTCATTCTCGTCATATTCGTCTTCGCGCTCGTCTTGATTATCAAAATCACGATCTTCGATATCGTTTGACATATCGTTGTCGTGTGTATGTGTATCGTCTGCCACTATCTACCCTTTCACTGGTTGCAAAAACAACTTCTCTCAGCACTCGCGAGAAGATCTAAATATCGAGGAATCGGACGTCTTTTGCATGGGTCTGAATGAAGTCCTTGCGCTTTTCAACCTGATTTCCCATAAGATCGGCAACCGCTCTGTCGGCAGCCATTGCATCATCAATAGTTACTTTCAAAAGGATGCGATTCTTCGGCTCCATAGTAGTTGACCACAACTGCTCAGGATCCATCTCACCAAGACCTTTGTAGCGCTGAACCGTATACTTTGAGCTGTCTTCAAACTGTTTGGCTTCAACGGCAAGCTCTTCATCGGTATAAATGTATTTACCGTGCTTTTTACCTTTGGCTTTGATCTGATAGAGTGGTGGTTGCGCCACGTAGATATAGCCGGCGTCAATCATAGGTTTCATATACCGGTAGAAGAAGGTTAGAAGCAAAATACGGATGTGAGAGCCGTCAACATCAGCATCGGTCATGATAACAATCTTATGGTAGCGTGCCTTTTCAAGACTAAATTCTTCTCCCACGCCGGTACCAATTGCGGTAATAAGTGAAGTAATGGTGTCTGAAGAAAGAGCTCGGTGAGCTTGTACGCGCTCAACGTTGAGAATTTTTCCGCGCAGTGGTAATACCGCCTGAATGGAACGGTCTCGTGCCATCTTAGCCGAACCGCCTGCGGAGTCTCCCTCGACAATGAAAAGTTCGGTCATTTCGGGATCTTTTACCGAGCAGTCCGCCAACTTTCCCGGAAGAGAAGCGGATTCGAGAAGTCCTTTACGCCGCGTCGCCTCACGCGCTTTACGAGCGGCAAGACGACCCTTTGCTGCCTGGGTAGCTTTTTTGAGAATCTCTTTTGCCTGGTTGGGGTGTTCCTCAAGATACTCCGCAAGACCTGAAGATACGACCTTGTTGGTCAGAGTACGCATATACGAGCTGCCAAGCTTTGCTTTTGTTTGACCTTCAAACTGAGGGTCAGGAAGTTTAACGGAAATAACTGCGGTAAGTCCTTCACGGATATCATCACCTGTGAGTTTGGGATCCTTCTCCTTTAGAATTCCTTGACGAGTACCGTAATCATTAACTGCTTTCGTTAATGCGGTGCGAAATCCCTCAAGGTGCATGCCGCCCTCTTCGGTATAGATATCATTTGCAAAGGAAAGCGTTCTGTCATTAAACTCCGTGTTCCATTGCATGGCAACTTCTACCTCGCCCATTTGCGATGCAGGGGTGTCCGGCTCAGAAGAACCCTCGATATAGATTGGCTTAGAAAGTCCGGTAAGGACGGTCTTCTCGTCATTCAAATACTTAACAAAGTCAATAATACCGCCTGCATACTGGTACTCAACCACACGCGGAATGAGTTCGCGCTCATCCGTTAAGACGATCTTCAGATTTTTGTTCAAAAATGCGGTTTCCTGAAGACGGTCACGCAGCGTATCAAAATTGTACGTTGTGGTTTCAAAAATAGTATCATCGGGCCAGAAGGTAATGGTGGTTCCGGTTGACTTGGTCTTACCAATCTCTTTCATTTTCTGAGTGGTTTTACCGCGTTTAAACTCCATTTGATAGATCTTGCCGTCACGCTTAACCTCGGCAATCATGCGCTTTGAAAGGGCATTAACTACTGAGACACCTACACCATGAAGACCGCCTGAGACTTTATATGCGCTGTTATCAAACTTTCCTCCTGCATGCAGGATGGTAAGAACAACCTCAAGCGTCGGTATCTTCTTTTTTGGGTGTATATCAACAGGAATACCGCGACCGTTGTCCTCAACGGAAACGGAATTATCTGCGTGTACCGTTACCTTAATTTTGCTACAAAATCCTGCAAGGGCTTCATCCACTGAATTGTCAACAATCTCCCATACAAGATGGTGTAAACCAGCAGAAGAAGTGGTACCAATATACATACCGGGGCGTTTACGAACCGGTTCCAGTCCTTCAAGAACAGTAATGTCATCACTGCTGTAGTTTGACTTCTTTTCTTTTGCCACCCGCTGTCCTCTCTTTTGACTCAGGTAAATAACCTATTTATTCTACTTCATTTTTCGTAAATTACCCTTAGCCATGTGAAAATTTACCATCTCATCATTAAAATTACGTCTCATTACGCATCCTGAACGTATTTGTGGGGTGGTTTTACTTTTTCTCGACTATTCTACTTTCTGCGAAGAAAAGAAGCAAGGACGGCCTTATATCCTTCCTCACGATATGACTCTGGGAGCATTTTTACAATATTTTCAATTGTTTCTCTTTGGTCTTGGGTCAGTTCGCTTTCCGGAGCAGTATAGTATTTTTTCTCTGGCTCGGCCACAAGACGAATATCGGCTGTTATTTGCTTCTTTTTATATTTCGAAAGTTTAAACTCAAGACATGAAAGCTCATGACCCATAGTGACAAGCCTTTGTAGATATACCTCTCGACGAGCCATACAATCAATACGCAGAGAATTTGAATCAACATATACAATCAGTTTCGGTGGCTGGTTGTATTTTGCCGGTACAACAAATACACCTGTTGTGTGCTCTTTCTCAGCAACTCCTGCCACGCGGTACCACGCGAGAAGAGCTGCGTGGTTAGTGCTTGAGGTGTCCGTAATACGAGTCTTTTCAAAATAAGAAGTTAAAAGAGAAGAAAGGTTCTTCTCACCGCCTCTTTTTTGTTCTTTTTCTTCATTTGGAGAACCTCCTTTTTTAGAAGATGTATGGTGCGTATTCATTCAAAACTCACCACTTTTGCAATATCAACCATATCCGGAGAAAAGTATCCTAAATTAGTTGTTGTAATAACGGTTTGAATATCTCCAAACGTAAAATTCATGATTGCTTCACGACGACTTTTATCAAGTTCAGACATGACATCATCAAGAAGCAAAAGTGGCTTTGTACCAAGAATCTCTTCTGATACTAAAACCTCTGCCATCTTAAGGGCAAGAATAACGGAGCGTTGTTGACCTTGAGATCCATACATTCGAGCGTCTTTTCCGTTAATTAAAAAGACAATATCGTCTCTATGGGGACCAACAGTGGTTTGTTGACGTCTTTCATCAATACCATGTGCGTCCTTAAGAGATGAAAGGAACTTATCCAGTAATTCCTCTTTTGTCTGATCAGCCGATATCTCTCCTATGCTCGACTCGTACCGCAAAACAAGGTCTTCTCCCCCACTGATTTGTTTATAAATCTCACTTGTTTTGACTGAAAGTCTTCTAAACAATTTTAGACGCGCACGAAGCAGCGTTGCTCCACCAAGAGCAACTGAGGTATCCCATGCACTAAGTAAACTAAAATCAACAACATTCTCTTTTAAGAGCCTATTTCTTTGTTCAATACTTCTCAAATATGACGCAAGCACTTTTGCGTACGTTTTGTTTGCCTGCTTTCCGAAGTCATCAATCTCTCCCCTTCGATACGAGGCACTTCTCTTAATACACGCAAGGTCATCAGGCGTAAAGAGAACCGACATAAGATCTCCTGGAATGTCAGTTGCATGACACTTCTTTCCATTTTTCTCATACTGTCGGCGTAAGGAAGAAATTGTGCAAGAAAGATCAATAACCCGACCGTCTCCCGTAAGATGGGCATGAATCTTACTTTGCTTTTCTCCTTCAAGAACAAGCTGCGCCGGAGTAGGTTTTCTAAATGAATACCCAGCAGTAAGCATTTGAAGTGCTTCTATTGTGTTTGTTTTCCCTACGGCATTATGTCCAACAAGAATCGTTATAGATTGTGAAAAATCTACACTCAACCTCCGAAAGTTGCGGAAATTTACAAGCGATATGTTGTTGACGATAAGTCCCACAAACCCTACTTACAGATGAACTGGAATAAGAAGGTAGAGGTAGTTAATCTTACCGCTTGCTTTAAATACTGCAGGTTGTGTTTCGCTTAACAGTTCAAAACGGACACTTTTTTGCTCTGAGAGAGCATTTAAGCAGTCAAATACGTATTGATAATTAAACCCTATCGTAAGTGACTTTCCTTCAACATCTGCTTTTATAGTTTCAGAGGCATTTCCTTGATCAGGAGAAGAGGATGAAAAACAAATTTCTCCACCTTCGGCATCAATATCAAGTCGCACCGCAAAGTTTTGAAGGGCGACGACAGATACATGTTTAATTGCGGCAGAGGTCTCTTCAATAGGGAGTGTTATTGCAGTAGAACAAGAGGGAGCTAAGAGCTTTTTATAGTCAGGATAGTTTCCTTCAATTTTTCTTGAAACATGTGTGGTATTTCCGAAGGTAAATACCACTTGATTATCACTTATTCCCACCATGATGGTTTCAGTCATCGTACGCATTGAAAAAACATTATGAATTGCTTCACCCGAGATTATTGCTTCAAACTTTTCTCCGGTGGGAGTATCGGTATGCGTATCACAAACCGCAAGACGGAACGAGTCGGTTGCTACAAGGCGAATGGTGTTTTCTTCTGCAGTAAGGAATATTCCTTGAAGAATAGGACGAGAAACATCATGGGAAACCACTCTATATATCTTGTCGGCCATCTTGGAGAGAAGCGCACTTGGAAGTTCAATGCTCTTCTCGGGAACAACTTCAGGAAACGTTGGCCAATCTGCCACAGGAAGAACCGTGAGGTGATATGTTGACTTTTGGCAGGTAAGCTTTATTCCTTCGTCTTCATGTTTGAAAGTAATAGCTGCATCGGGAAGGTTCTTTACAATAGTCTGAAGAACTTTGGCAGAAACAACCGTTTCTCCTTCTTCTTCAACATTAGCTGCTACTTTATGCTTAATGGAGACGGTAAGATCGTTTGATTGAACCTCAAGGGTTCCTTCTTGAGCCTTCAGATATACACCGGAGAGAATAGGTAATGAAGGATTTGATCCAATACCTTTCATTACAACATCGAGGGCGGTTTGTAATGAGGACTGACTAACCGTAAAGTTCATAACATTCCCTTCTTTATATAATAGTAAAAGAAAAAGGACAGTAATAATAATAAGCTTTGTTGAAATGTAGAAAAAGGAAAAAAGAAACAGGTAGAGCCAAGAAAAATCTTTCGTTATTCTCGTGTATCTTTAAACCTCTTTTAACATATCATTCTGCTTGCGTTCCCTTCTCTGAGATATCTTTAATGTTTTCAACATCTTTCAACATACTTCCAACATGTTTTCTTCATTACTCACTCTTTCCTTCAGTGATGTCTCTTTGAAGATGAAACACACGGTCGTAAAGCTGTTTGTTTTCTCTCTGCCAATCATCAACAACCTTAATACTATGTTTAACGGTTGCATGAGAGCGGCCTCCGAAGTTCTTACCTATGTCACCAAGTGTGAGATCGCAAAGATTTCGAGAGAGCCAAATTGCAACGTGACGTGCCTCTGCTATGTCTTGACTGCGTTTTTGGCCGACTAAATCATCATGACTGATGCCATATCGAGAAGTTACGGCCTGTTGAATCTTGGTAACCGTAATGATTTTTGTCTCTTTAGGCCAAACGGTTGAGGCAATCTTATCGATATCGTCACGAGTAATGGACTTACCCTTTTCTTCTGCGCGCGTTTGTTCGCCCACACAACGATTACAGAATCCTTCAATAACACGAATGCTTTGACCACTTCTCTCGGCCATATATTGAATTGTTTCTTCAGAAAGTGTGCCTTGTAGATATGTAAGCCCTTCTGTAATGGCTTCGTTGTGAATACGTTCGCAAAACGTGTTAATGAGGTTTACTTTCATTTCATAACTTGGTTGCTCTATGCCAATAACAATACCGGAGCTCACCCTGGTAGTAATACGCTCATCAAACCCCTCAGCTCCAAGGCCAAGATCAGAAGGGGTTCTATCAGCAGCAAGAACAATCTGTTTTCCGTCTGTTTTAAGAGAATTAAACGTATCAAAAAAGAAACTTAATGTACCGGCTTTTCCGGCAAGTTTTTGGACATCATCAATGATTAGAACATCAATGTCTTGATATGCTTCAGTAAGAATTTGAGGGGCACCATCAGCTTTGTTTCTCATGGCACGCGTGTAGTCGTCAATGAAAGAAGTGGCGTTTTTATAGACACAAAGGCGGCTTGGGTCGTTTTCTATAATGTAGTTTTGTATTGAGCGTAAAAGATGTGTCTTACCAAGACCACTACTCCCATAGATAAAAAGAGGGTTTCCTTTTCCTTTTTCATCGTTTGCTACACGAAGAGCCTGTTCAAAGGCAAATTCATTCTCTTCACCAACAACAAATCTGTCAAACGTGAGTTTTGACGTTTCATCAGTAATTTTCTTCTCAATAAGAGGGTTGTTCCTCTTTTTTGCATCCATTACGTTCTTTTTAGAAAGATGTTTTCTCTGGTTGGTATGAGAGGCCTGTGTATTTTGGTGAGAAGATTCATTCCAACTATGAATCTCTTCAGGAGATACAACTGAAGTAAAAGGGTTAAAAGAGGGGTTTTTACTTTTCTCCTGTGCCGTCAAATCTTTTGTTTGTTGTACAAAGCTAATAGAAAGCTTTGTATCTCTAAAAGCGGCTTTGGAGAGATAATGCTCTACAACGGGTTGATTTTTTACGATATTGTTATAGGCACCTCGCAGGTTTGTTTTAACAGACAAAATTGATCCCTCAAGAGATAAAGGGATGCAGCTCTGTAGCATAGCAACAAAAGGAGCCGGTTGATCCTCTTGAATGAGAAGATCAATGGTGTCCTGCCACAACTCTGTCGCACTTGATTCAAGCGAAATGTCCATTACCCACCAAACGATAAGTGTTAAAAGGGTCATTTAGTATACTCTGGATTGTTGAAAACTTCGCCTTCGTTTTGTGGAATTGTTGAAAACTTTCGCAGATTCTTGATAAAAGAACCTAAAGCAAGGCAAGTCCGGCCTGTGTAAGCTGGTACTTTTGACTTATCTTCCTAATAAGACCAATTTCTTCTAAGCTTCTCAGTTCACGAGACCAGGTTGGAATTGAAAGACCATACATACGAACGAGTTCTGTTGGACCAACAAGTTCGTGTTCCGAGAGATATGCAAAGACTTTTTGTCCCCTTGGTGAAATTTCTATTTTAGGAAGAGAAATTTGTGATATATCTGGGTTTTTATCGCGAGAAGAACTGTCTTGTTTAAGAGAACGCTGGGAAGAAGTTTCTCTTGGTGATATCTCTACCTTTTCTGTTGAAGGATGTGTTTGTATATGGGCATCAGAGGCAGATCGTGTTGAAATAGTAACAACGGTTCCTCCTGAGATGTTGTCTTCAATGGTAAGACTTCCACCTTTATCAATCATGTATTGCTGAGCATATGGAAGACCTGAGCCAACGCCTCTAATGTAGTGTTTCATTGATTCGGTGGCACTTGAAGTCCCATATTGAAGAGCAAGTTCCTTTTCTTTAATACCCGGTCCCCTATCCGAAAAACGAATGGTGTTACCGTGGTCAAGGATGGTAATGGTAGGAGACGCAAAATGTGCGTGGATAAAGTTTTCTACAATCTCACGCATTACCATAAAAGGAATTTGACCACCTTGCTCGTGAGAGAGGCGGTTAACCGCTTGAACGATTTCTTCAAGATATGAACGAATTTCTGTGGGTTCAATTACAACAACACGGGGAGCGGCGGCAACATCGTCGTATACGGCAATACGCGTTTCATAACGAACAGTAAGTTCTTCCATGTTGTCTTTGTTGTTTGGAGAAGAAACATCTGTTGGTGATTCTTCTACAAACGGATAAAAATCCCGCACCACAAAACTTCCTTTTCAACAAGTTTTCAACATTATGTTAAAAACTTTTCACAACATTTCAAATGAATAACAGTTTTCAACAAATAATAAAC
>SKEP01000522.1_pt1 | contig 24315 bp, 23 predicted proteins | sample 4826901 | NCBI WGS metagenome assembly SKEP01 (sample SAMN11008806, study PRJNA524170) | human gut metagenome | biome: Human fecal sample; material: Feces; isolation source: fecal sample from pouch patient p4, p43, p49, p54, p55 | host: Homo sapiens | place: Israel: Tel-Aviv | collected 2014-03-20
GTAATAATATCAATATCATCTATATCATAATACTCGATAGCTCGATACAATCGAGTTATCAATTTATTCAATGCCTCATCTATAACAGGAAATTCGCCAAACTTCAAATCCAGCTTATCCAACAATTCAATATAAACATCCTCAGATCTGCTCAATCCGCCAGCCTCTATACTCTTTAATGTATTTATACTGCAAATACCATCACAAAATTTCTTCAGAGTAAAACTATTTTGTGTATTACCCCGCCGTTCTTCTCTGTAAATGCCAATCAGTTTACCAATAACTGATAATCTATCTCTACTAACATTCATATATATCCCTGCCTTTAACTTCACTCTCTAGTAATGCTACTCATATATTATAGAGGTAATTTCCAATATTTGGAAGTTAAAATCACATAAATGTCACATTCTTACTTCTTTACTATAGCTTTTCACAGATTATCGTCAAAAAGATAGTAAATCGCTGATGATTAAAGGTTAGCTAATGCCTCTTATCGCCTCTGTAATGTATGCAGAAAAAGAGCTGTGATGAAACAGCCCTTTAAAATATTGTGGGTATAGCTTTTTAGGATAGTTGTAGAGAATGCAAAATCGCAGGTCGAATTTCATCTTCAACATCCAGCATATTCATGGCATCCACTGCACTGACGTTGTTTCTCTGCATTAGTTTTTTTACATGTAGAAGTGTTGCTTCCACTTTCCCTTCTGCTTTTCCTTCAGCTTTTCCCTGTAATAAGCCTTTTTTCAGTCCTTGCTCCAACCCCTTTTCAATCCCTCTTTGTTCAATGAAATCGCTAAAGTTGCACATATCCATAACCTCCTTATCTATCTCCTTCTCCATTAGTATACCATACGTCTTTTGTAATTGTTCCTTTTTATCCTCTATAACGAGATTTTTTATAAACAAAATCTTTAACAGCTCCAGCAGTCTCTGCTTGTTCTCATCCTCCTGCTCTACCGCATTCGGAATATCCTGCGCTTTTCGTATGCCTTCCTTCTTTGGATACACCATGACTGCTGTGAGCAAATCATAGTCCTCCTTTGCGGCATGCCATATCTTTGTTTCACATGTTTCCTGTATCCTATAGGTGTTAATGACATCATTCTTTTGATTGATATGTCCGATACAGATCCAGATGGAACAGACCTTTTTGATCCTGTCATAATCCGAATGCTGAAATCCGTTCTTTGGATGCTTCTGCTTTGCCATCAATCTGCTGCAATAATACAAAGCACGCTTGATCAGAGGATAACCGGGATCATCCTTTGCCTGGCTTTCCAGATTGATGATCATGCGAACTTTCTTATCCGCAGGTGTGCTCTTACCGGCTTCCTTCTGCTTCATGGGGATTGTCGCCTCGAACTGAATGTCGTATTTGTTCTGTGCCCCCAGTATGGCTTCATCCGTGACCTCAACCTGATGATCATCGATATATTCACAGTCTGCTGTATTTATAGAAGACATTTCAATATAGGATGGTATGTCCTCCAATGGAATATCTGCGTATTCCGGAATACAGCCCTTCATCACATAGGCGAGAATCTGCTTGTTTGATAATAGCTTTTTACAGTACATGTCATATTTCTTTTTATTATCATAGCAGCTAATCATAGCTGCTGCTTCTGTTTTCATTTTTGTTGTCATAATCATATCCTTTCTTTCTCCTATTGCTATCTGTACTTTAAGGATATGATCTGGTGGTGCTCTTGTTCTGCTGTTGTTTTTATTAGCAAATAGAAGTATCTGCTGTTTCGTATCATACGCAGGAACGGATACAACAAAAACAAGGCAGTCCTTACCGCCGACAAGCGGTGTTCAGCTGCTGTAAGCTATTTAATAACTGTAAGGAATGAATGAACGTATAAGAAAAAACGCTTCTAGCAAGCGGTTGAGCTACTGAAAGGCCGGGGCTTTTGCGGATGAATACCATGTGAATGCAATGTATTATTTATATAGTTTCTCATAGACCGACCTCTCCTTTTTTTGTATCTACAGTGTAGCATATCCCCTGTCAAAAATACAGAAAATTCTATAAAATCTCTATGTCATAAAAGAAGTGAAAAGCTAGTTTTCTGCCTCACTGTAAAAAAAGCACCCACCTGGATGCCAATATACGTTCGCAGTCTTGTTTTAACCATTCGCTTCATTTTTCACCAGAAAGATATGCAAATACTCCATCGGCTGTACAACCTTGGAAATGATACGGTATATATAACCGGCTTCCTCCAGACTGCCTTCCAGAGGAAGCCCCTGTGTTACAACTGCATTCATGCTTCTGTATGTCAATATATCATATAGAAAGCTGTTCTTTTCCTTCAGTAGCGAAATCATCTGCTTTGCCTGTTCGAAATCCTCCTCCTTCATAAGATAAAGAAATCGAATAAAACAGCAAAACGCATCCTTCCTTCGATATTTATCAAGCAGCTCTCTGCAGGACTCCAGCTCCTCAAAATACAACGCAATGCTCATGAGATAGTGCCGCACCTGAAACAGATCCTCGGGATTCAGATTTAAAATCTCCTGAAACTGTCTTTGCGCCTTCCTCATATATCCGGCCTCGTACAAAGATGCCGCATAAGCGAACTTGATATGAAACAACGGCTTTGCTTCATCAAATTCAAAAAAATCAGATGCATCCCGCAGAAAAAAATCCTTTCCCAGATTCATAGTTGCCAGCTCCATGCCCTCTTTCAGCATACCGAGCTTTCTGTACATATTCTGTTCATTGATTCCCAGCACTAGGTAAGCCTCGATACAGTCTGTGCAAATCCCCAGCGCTTCTCTTGCAATCGTCTGTTTCTTTTGCGAGCTGCGGCAGTGATTGGCTTCCTCCAGCTTTTTCAGTGCGTCGCGATACGTATTCTGATTTGTATCCTTTACCGGATGTGTTTCATCCAGAAAGGCATCCAGTGTCATCTGGAAGGTAATGCCGATATCTGTTGTATCTGAAATATAATTCATATAGAGTCCCTCATCATTTCCCTTATTATATGCCAGTTCCCTATATTACTCAATGACTTTCGTTCGACTGTTTCAGATAATCTACTGCCCAGTAACTGTCAATTTCCTCAAACTGATTCTTTTGCGGTGGCAATTTTGAACAGATTGCATCATAGGATGTCTTCCATATTCCAATCACATCCTCTTCTTCATCATGCTGTACATGAAACCAGATCGTATCTGTCTCCTTATCCTGATAAACGACATTCTTCGGCAGCCTTCCCTTTTTCTTCTCCCGCAGAATGATTTTTAATTTCAGAAGCTCCATCGCCCGATCATCCAGCTTATCCTCCAGCATTCTGATTTTCTCTGCGACCTGCGACTGATCGCAAAGGTAGCGACGGATACAATTTTTTTCAGACTGAAAAATAGAAAAGTCCTTATCTGTCAAATCACTTTTTGGCTTAACCAGCAACACAAAGCGATGCTTTTTATCAACATATATCATCGAATGAAGAAAGGTATTGATTTTCCCACAGCTTGGGCAGGCTTTTTTAAAGAATACCCCCTCCAGCAGCTCCTTGCGAAACTGCGGTTCCATCTCCGGCATGATCAAGGTTTCACTCTTTTTATGTGTTTTGTAAAAGCAGCGGGGACAGGTTAGCTCCACCAATATAGATTTCATAATATCACCATATGTAACATTATACCTGTAAGCGAGCATATTGCAATAACAAAACACAGGAAGGATGATTGTTCCATTCTGAAATAGCGGCAGCAATACGATATCTGCGCTCCCGTTCCGCTACCACATCCAAAAAGCTTCCTGACATCAAAAAGACAGAGCAACCGCCCTGTCCTGTTTATTAAATTTCTCTGGTTGCGTATTTCAGCCATTCTTTTTCCGCTTCATTCAGATAAGGAGAAACCTTGTCATATACCTCTTTGTGATATGCATTCAGCCACGCAATATCATAGCGCGTCATCAGATCAACAGCAAGTCCATCCAGATCAAATGGTACGAATGTGATCGTTTCAAAATACATGAACTGTCCGTATTCGTTTTTCTCACCTCTGCGTACCACCAGCTCATTTTCATGCCGGATACCATGGGAGCCTTCCACATAAACACCGGGTTCATTGGACTGGGTCATCCCCTCCTCCAGAACACAGCTGTCATTTCTTTCCGGTACCACTTTCCAGCGGAAGCCGTTTGGCCCCTCGTGTACATTCATCAGATGACCGACACCGTGCCCTGTTCCGCATTTATAATCAATTCCCATTTCCCATAACGGACCTCTTGCGAGAATATCCAGATTCATACCGCGGCAGCCTTCAAGAAATTTTGCCCTGCTCAGCTGAATCATGCCACGCAGTGCACATGTATAGTGTGTACGGATTTCATCGGAGATCGGTCCGAGGACAAAGGTTCTGGTGATATCTGTTGTGCCCTCCAGATACTGTCCTCCACTGTCAACCAGCAGCATCCCCTCCGGCTTCAGCTCGACATTGGTTTCCTCACTGGCACTGTAATGCATCATTGCGGCATGCTCCTTGTATGCGGAAATTGTAGAAAAGCTCAACCCCAGATTGTGTTCCTGTTTTCGACGCAGACTTTCCAGATAATCACTGGCACTGATTTCCGTAATTGTTTCCTTGCCGATGTTATTCTTTAGCCAGTACATGAATTTCGTCATGGCAACAGCATCCTTGATATGCGCCTTGCGATTATTCTCCAGCTCGATTTCATTTTTTCTTGCCTTCATCAGCTGGGAAGGATTCGGACAGTCTACGATGCGAATCTCCTTCTTCAGATTCTGTGTGATTGCATAGTTTACAACACCTGTATTCAGCATAACGCACGCATCTGCCGGAATGGTTTTCACAAACGCATAAATATCATCATATGCATGTACCGCTACAGCATTTTCCCTGAAGTTCGCAAGCATCTGCTCATCCAGCTTATTCTCATCAATAAAGATATGATTTTCATTATGGGTGATTACCAGATAACATAGCATGACAGGGAAACAGCTGATATCCCAGCCGCGCATATTCATCATCCATGCGATATCATCCAGAGAGGTTACGATGTGATGTGTTGCGTTTTGTTCCTGCATTGCTGTACGGATATCCGCCAGCTTATCCTTTGTACTTTTTCCACTGTATGCCTCTTCCAGAAAGAAGCCTTTTTTCGTAGGCAGTGGCGGGCGGTCCTTCCAGATCATCCCGACAAGGTCTTCCTGCGCGGAAATGGTAACATCCTTATCCTTCAGCTCCTCCATAATGTCATGTACAAGTTTGGTATTCATGACACGTCCATCAAAACCAAATACACCGTTTTTGCTCATATGCTCACGAATATATGCAGGTATGGCAGGTACCCCCTCTTCTCCCTGCTTCATCAATTCAATCGTGCTGTCCTTCAGCTGATTTGCCGCCTGAATAAAATATCTGCCATCTGTCCATAAGGCAGCACAATCTCTGCATACGATCAGGATTCCTGCCGAACCGGTAAATCCGGACATGAAGCTTCTCGCCTTAAAATGCTCTCCGACATATTCAGTTTCATGAAAATCGGATGTTGGAATCATGTATACGTCCATATTTCTTTCATTCATCAATGCTCTTAATTGTTTCAATTTTTCTATTACCGTCATAAGTTCCTCCTTCAATCATCACAGTAACCATTGTACTCCAAAAGAAGGAAAATGAATATAGATTTCACCTTAAAATTATGGTTTGTTCCTCTGTTATCTTATGGCACGCATCAGAAGTTTGCCTGTTCCAGCTGTGCAGTGAGCTGAATCATGATTTCCCTGTTATGCAACCTGTCAGCATCTCCCTGCATGATAATAACGACGGGATGCGTCCCCTTTACCTGCATACCGGTATCATATATTTTCGTATCCAGTGTATCACTGACATCCTGTTTGGTTTGTGCATCATATGCCGTTACCTTCATATCCAGATATGTATTATCAAGATCGGCAGTATCACCCTCCACATGAACACTGGTTGTGCCCTTGTAGGTCATAATGCTGTCCAGCTTTTGTTTCATTTCCATATGCAAAGCATCGGTTGTGACCCGTATTCCCTCTTTCAATGTGATGCTATTCTCCCATAAGCGAAACATTGCAAATGTAATCAATAGCACAGATAGTACAGTTGCTATTCTTATATATACCATATCTCTTTTCATAGCCATATCCTCCCAAAAAAAACCAGTCATTTAGAGTATGACCGGTTTCTTATTTTTTATAGCTCAGGATATGAATTTTGTAGTATTTCGCTTCCTTCACGTCATATACGGTATAGTTGAATTTGGCATGCTCTTTCGAAGCAACGATGTCCTTACCAGTGAGGAACCATTTATCCTTCTTAATCAGCTTCTTCTGCTCATCATATAGTTGAATTTCCGCTTTTACGAAACGCACTGCGAATTTTGTATCATTGTGCAGCTCTCCACAAAGGACGCAATGCCCTTCCAGTGCTTCAAATTTCACTGCATCCACATAGAGTGTTTTCTGTTTTTTCAACACCTGCTCTTTTTCTTCCCATCTCGTACGTATGGTCTTATTGAACAGCCAGATTACAGCAAGCTCTGCATACAGCAGGATACCGAATTTACTTTTCAGAAAGAGAAAGATTTTACCGATAAAGGGGATATGAAACACATAGGTTCCGATGATATCCTTTCGCAGTGTCTTATACATGTCCAGATTATCCTTACCCTCTGCATTGGTGCGGTATATGGTATTTCCCTGGAAATCTTTTTCTGTTTTATTAAAATGGTGTGTTAATAATATATCATCACCAAAGCGGTCTGCCTTAAAGGTGATAATATCACCTTTATTCAAATGCAGTGGTTCTTCTGGATCAAGAACCTTCGTACAGACAAGTGAGAAGGTGGGAATGCGGGGCTCCATACTGTCTGTTAATACAGCATATAGGCGATAGCCGGTAACCTGTGCTGTTTCATCCGGATATTTTGCCATAAGAAAAGTATAGGCTGCCAGTAATACCACAACAACCACAAACACGATATTTGCTATGCGTTTGATTCCTTTTCCCATAAGTGCTCCTACTTTCCTCTTCTATATTTTATAAGATTATTGGAAGGTTGAAAAGATGTTTTTAAAAAAGCCGTCGGATGACGGCATTCTTTCAATGTAAGAAACTTCTAAGGTGCAACTGTAGCGTTCTCTAAAGTACCAGTCACCTCAACTTTAAGAGCTTTAGTCAAAGCTTCTGTTGCATCATCACTGGTTGGTGTAATTGTGACCGTATATGAATTTGCTGCATCAGTAACATTTTTATCAACACCAGTAGTAAGATCAGTACTACCTTTTTTAAATGTGACATCTACTCCTGAAACAACTGCATCTGTTGTCTTATCTTTAACAACTGCATTTAATTTTAAATTAGCTTTGCATCCCGTTCCTGACACATTAAAATCAACAGTACCTGTAGCTACTGGTTTCTCACCATATGTTCTTGTCTCTGTTTGTGCATATGTTGGTGTAGAAGTAGTCGCAATTGTTACAGGACTATCAAAGCTTAATTCTCCAGAAGAAGTTGCTTCTGTTGTGTCCCACGCAGCGAATGTCCCTGCGGATGTAGCGATAACAGCACCTGCTGTTAATAACGATAATAGTGTACTCTTTTTCATATAATTGTTCTCCTTTTCAATGGTTTTAAGAATAGGTAATATTTTTTGTTACCTTTTACACTATTATTGTAATCCTTTTGGGAAACTTTGTATAATACCAATAACCCGCAAGCCGGTTATGCATTTTAGGTATAGCTACATATCTGCATAGGTTTCATGAATAATATTAAGAAACACCTTTCCTGCTTCACTCAGCACTTCGCGCTTTCTTCGGATGATCACAAAATACTTTTGAATATCACAGTTTCTGATGCGCATGCTGTGGATATGTGAATGCTTTAATTCCTCAATCTGCCATTTATTCCCCAGCATAAAGGCATCCGTATGATTCAGCATGTTGATAATCGCATGGTAGTTGCTCATTGTGATCGTTTTCTTAAAGCTGCTCAGCTGCACACCATCCATTGTCAACGACATATTCAGATTCGAGAAAAAATCATATGGCAGATGAATCAGTGTGAAATCCAGAAAATCCCTTGCATCCTTCTCCTCCACCAGCTCATCCAGATTCTTCTCGTTGATATGAACGTACAGCGGTCCTTTTCCAAGAATATTCAATTCAATTTCCTTGGCATCCGCCATCTTACGAAAAATACTCAATTGATAATCATTTAGAATCGTGATTCCGATTTCTGACTTCATTTCACTGACATTGGCCAGCACCTGCTCCGCCGTTGTTTCTACCATATGAATTTCTGTAGTTGCTGATTTCATATGCTTATAAAATTGTAAAATCAAATCATCCCGTAGGAATACAGAATCCACGGATACCGTCAGCTTGCTGTACAGCTTTTCCTCACTGACATCCTTTAAACGCTCCAGCACCTGAAACTGCGAGAGGATTGACTGTGCATAATAGTACATCAGTCTACCGGTCGGTGTCAGCATAACCCCGTGATTGCTGCGGATAATCAGCTCTTTCCCCATTTCTTCCTCTAATGACTGTATACTTCTGCTCAGACTTGGCTGGCTGACAAACAGCTTCTCCGAAGCCTTGTTGATGCTTCCACTGTCGACCACTTCAACGAAGTAGCGTAATTGTTGGTTTTTCATCTCTCATTCTCCCTAATTGTGGACATTTATGCTCATTATTATGATAACATAAAAGACAGATTTCTACGTATGCAGATTCTGCCTTTTTCTGTAAAATTATTATTTTGTATTCATAATATAGGAACCATTCGCTGTTGCGACTACCTTGCCGCTTTTCTTTGAGCGTGCAATAGCTCTGGTCTGTGACATTCTGCTTCCTGCATGATCACAAATTCCTTCCACCAGCAGCGTATCGCCACTGCTCACACCGCCAACATAGTTAACAGCCATTTGTATCGTTGGTGTAAACACTGCATTCCCGCTCACATACGATATACATCCCATCGTAATATCCAGTGCTGTCGCAATAATGCCTCCATGCAGATTTTTCGCCGGATTCATTTGCCAGTCTTTCACCGGAAAAGCCAGAACCACACTTTTTGTATGAAAATCCGCGGTTACCAGCTCCATATCCATCATGGAATTTATCGTACCTTCATCGCGTACTCTCTGCTTTACAAAATACTGAATACGTTCATGGAACTGCTTTTTATCCATATATATCACATCCTTACCTGCCTATTATACTCCTTACAGGAAGGAATTCACACAGTTTGCACAATGAAATCATTTCTGCTTCCAGTTCCATATCCGGATTTTGTAATCATAAACACCGTATACTTCATAAGCCGTATAGGAAAATACTCTTGTTTCTTCCGGCTGTAAAAAATCTCTGCCGCAAAGATACCATTTCATTGTCTTTATCACATTACGGAAATCATCATACAATTCAATTTCCGCTTTAATATACCGTACAGGAACAGGTGTTTTATTGATTACTCTGCTGGTTAAAACAGCAAATCTGCTGCTGCAATCGAATTCCATATCTTTCAAAAGGATTCCCTGTTCTTCCTGCATTTCCACAATTGGTGCTTCTTCCACCTTTGATTTTTCTATTTCCTCAGGTTCAGGCATTTCCTCCTGCACATCCGTCTGCCTGCTCTTGTTGATATCATATTTTCTGTTGAAGTCCGGATATTCCTGTTGTTCTGCTTCTACCCGCTGTGGTGCTTTCACACCGTGCAGCAGCTCCTGCACCTCTTTTCGGACTTCCTCCAGCAGTTCCTTATCTACACCGGCATCCGCAGTGTAAACATCATTTGCTGTTACCTGTTCTTCTTCATGAAAATCCTTCTCTGCAATTTCATCATTTTCCACCATTACTTCGTCTGGATCGCTGGATGGATCTTCTGTTTCCACCGGATTTTCTTCTACCAAAGGATATTGTCCGCCTTGCAGTGTTTCCTGTATACTGGTTACTACCGGTTCCAGAATGCCGATTGCCTGAATATGCAGTTGATTGTGCTCATTTGGTTGGTACTGCTCTTTTTTTTCTTTGACAGCTTCCGCAGGACTTGCCGTAGCGGTATCCTGATCCGATTCCTCTTCGTTTGTATTGATTGCAATCAGTATATCCTGTAGCTCAGCCTGTGTAAATGTAGCTCCCCCCTCTCGCAGATCAATCGTTTGTTCTGGCTTTGATTTTCCAGAGGATGTATGCTGAACCAGAGACTCCTGCGTATTCTCTGATCTCTGTACATGCTTCCCCTCTGCATCCGGGTGCTCCTGGATTTCCTGCTGTATTTTCGTTGGGCCTGCCGGCTTCTGATGCTTCTGCCTGTACACAATCGGCAGCAGCTCCTCATCATCAGCCGCTTTCCTTTGTTCCATCAATGCTTTTTTCACTGCATGGCGCTTGCGTAAGCGCTGCTTTCCGGTCTGTTTCGGAATATGCTGTTTTGAAGCCGTGCCTGCTTCTTGTAAAATACTGTCGGCAGCTGCCTGCTGTTCGGCTTTCGCAGTCTTATCTTCTGTTTCCTTTGCCTGTCTTGAAATATCTTCCTTTGGAGTCTTTAGCAGCGGCTTCTCTGCATCTGGCTTCACTTCCTGCCCGCGCGTATCCTCTTTCTTTTCATCCACTGAGCGTTGATCAGGATCCGGAGCATTCTTTTTCGCAGACACCTCTATACCCGCTTTTCCTTTTCGCTCCCGCAGCACACCCTTTATCAACAGCAGCATGGTGCTCAGGATACAAACGCCCAGCACCACGGCATACGTGATTTTTCCATAGCTGTTTTGCAGAAATTCATACACCCTGCCCATATACTTCATATGAAAGAGATAGGAGCCTACCAAATCCTCATGTCTGGTTTCATAGGTATCATAATAGCTGCTGTCAGGGGCCTGCGTAATGTAAAAGGTTTCCTGATTTCGAACTTCACTTTTCACAAACATATGCGTTAAGATAACCGATTCCCCAAACCGCTCTGCCCGAAAGCTGATCAGCGTGTTATTTTTTGGTTCCTCGTTTTCTTTGAAGGTCTTTACAAAGATGAGAGAATCCTGTTCGATCGCTTTTTCCTTGTTTTTACCGGTAACCTGTATCATCCGGATATGCAGAAGATGCTCGCTCTGTTCCGGAACATAAATCAGAATCGTTACCAACAGTAAAAGTATTAGAAAAAAGCCTTCCAGAATCCATGACAGTTTTTGCTTCATATCGTATCCACTCCTGCTTGCACTGCTGTATTGTCTACCGTTATTCTATCATAGATTCCAGCTTATAAAACGCCAAGAAAGTCCTTATTTATAAGGTTTTTACAATTTCTTTCCGCAAATCTCAGCGTAAACATAAATTTGTGTTTTTATCTTAAGATTTACAAAAAAGGCCTCCGACAAGCAGTCGCAAGGCAGCCTTAAGCAGCATTGTGCTCAGACTCAAAAATATCTTCATCCAGAAATACCATACGCGGTTCATGGCAGCTTTGCAATACATCCGGAATCCCCATTAAATCCACACCGCAGAAATGAGATGCAGCATGCAGTGCGGCGTTTCCTGTGAGGGGTACATACAGATAGGCTATACCGCAGCAGTAAGCGGATGCTATAAAGCCTCCCAGCTCTTTTAGTTGCTGATTCCCTATAATCAGCAGGCTGCTATCCTTTTGACATCCGCTTTGATACAGGAATCGGACGATTGCCTCCAGATGATCAAAGGTCTTGATATGCGCTGTACCGGGAACAGTATAGCATGCAGCTTCAGGAAATTGCGCTGTGATGTCCTTTTTTATTTCCGCCGGTACATCGGATTCACAAAGAATCAAAAGCTTATCCGCTTTGATATAGGCGTTAAGTTGTTTTACGATTCCCCGGCAGTGATATACCTGCTGTTTTTCTGTTTGCATCCTGCTTCACCTGATCTTTCTCTTTTCATTGATCAGCTTTGGGAAATAACCGCTGATACGCACATGATCGAAGAAGATCACAAAGGCCTGTTCATCACAGCCCTGTACCTTTTTTTTCAAATGACCGTATTGTCCTCTCGTAATTGCCACCATCATGACCTCCTTCCTGCGTCCGCTGTAGCCGCCTGTTCCATCCCAGACAGTAACACCACGCCCCACATCCAGGATCAGCTGCTGCTTCAGTTCATGATTTTCCGTGATAATCAAAGCAGCCGATTCTGCATTATCCTCGTGAATGCGATCCAGCACGAAGGACAGGATACAGCTGTGTACGATGGAATATAAGGCTACCTGACTGTCGTAAATGAGAAAACAGAGTAGATAAATCACCGTATTGACCAGCAGATAGATACTGCCGACACTTCCTTTTCCTGTTTTTGTCAGATACAGTCCGATGATGTCAATACCTCCGCCGCTCCCGCGCCCCTTGAAGAACAGCCGTGTACCATATGCACATAGAAAGGAGCCAAGCAGGACAGAGATAAAGACATCCTCAACCAGAGGCGCTTTGGGCACCGGAATCAAAGACAAAAACAAAGATTCAAACAGTATGACGATTGCCGTATGCACGGCAAATGTTTTTGCCAGCACCCTGGCAGCGAGAATGATCATGAAGATATTCAGGATCAGATTTATAATCCCGGCGATATCAAAGGAAAGTCGATAGGGCAGGATATAGAGCAGCAGATCCCTGAGCAGCTGGGCGATTCCTAAAAACCCGGCACTGTAGATATGCAGCGGAACCAGAAACACATTCATCGAGAAGGAAAACAGCAAAGCTCCGCTGATACAGTACAGCCAGTCCTGTGCTGTCTTCATACGATATAGCGCTGAACGCGATCACTCATTCCCACCGCGATTTCTCCTGCCGTCCCCTGTATGATTTGGCCAAGCAGATAGCTGCTGACTGCCCCGGTTCCATCATCACCACTCAAAAGTGCATATTCCCCAACCTGCACTGCTTCTATATCGGTCACATCCACCATGAACATATCCATGCATACCTTTCCAATCAAAGGTGCCGGCCTGCCATGTATGGAAACATAGCTCTGCGGGGACTGTGCGATACAGCGTCGGTAGCCATCCGCAAAGCCTGCCGCCAGCACTGCGATTTTGACAGGCTGTTTTGCGATAAAAGCATGACCATAGCCCACCCCTTCTCCCGCTGCAATATCCCGCAGCAGGACGATTCTCGCTTTCCAGACAAGCACCTCCCGCAATGGTATCAAGCGCTGCTCCGGGGCTGAGGCAAGACCAAAGATATAGGCACCGACACGCACCATGTCCATATGCATATCTGGAGCATGTATCGCTGCCTTACTGTTGCATATATGACAGATGCCCGTATCGATTCTTCGTTCCTGCAACGCCCGGATGCAGCTTTGAAAGCGCTGATACTGCAATTCGGTAAACGCCAGCTCCCTTTGATTGCTGCCGGCACCGTATACCAGATGGGTATACATCCCTGTTATTTCTATATTCGGCAGTGAAAACAGAGGAAGCAGCTGCTCCACGCAGTCTGCTGTAGAACTACAGCAGTCGATTCCCATGCGGTGAAAGCCGGTATCCAGCTTCAAATGCACGGCAGTCTTCAGGTTCATACCTGCACAGCACTCGGAAATATGGGAAAGAAACGTTGCGGAAAAGGCACTGAGTGTGATGTTGTTTTCCGCAGCCAGGCGTATTTCCTCATCCGATACATAGCCAAAAACAAGAATCGGCTTTTCTCCTGATACGCTTCGCACACGCAACGCCTCCTGCATGGTGGCTGTTCCATACCAGTCGCATAAATCGTCCATCGCCTGTACACACGGCTCGATTCCATGACCGTACGCATTCCCTTTTACGACTGCCATAAACCTCGTTCCTGCTGTGAGATGCCGCTTCAGCTGCATCACGTTTTCCCGAATTCGCGCTGTATGGATTTCTGCATAGGTTCGGCAGCTGATGTTTTCTTCCATACCTATTCGGCTTTGCCGCACTCCGCAATGATGGCGGCTTCATATGCTTTTTGCAGCTGCTTCAAAATCGGTCCGGGCTTTCCATCCCTGATCGTATGCCCGTCCACCTTTAAAACTGCACTGCATTCCGTATTCGTATCAGCGACAATGACCTCATCTGCGGCATACAGCTCATCCAGTGTAAAATTGCCTTCACGAAATGGTATCTGTTCCTGCTCACACAGTGCCTCCAGTATTTTCTTCGTCGTACTGGGCAGAATATCCTCATTTTCAACATGTGTCAGTATACAGCCGTCCTGAACAATCAGGATTGAGCCGGATTTTTCTTCCGTGACAATACCGTCCTTTACCAGAATCGCCTTCCCTGCCCCTTTTCTCTTTGCCTCAGAGCGCGCCATGCAGTTTGGAATCAGATTCAGTGTTTTTACATGACAGTATTTCCAGCGGATATCCTCCACACTGATCGCAGTTGTTCCCGCCTGGATTTTCTTCACATTGCGGGGAGCATGTACCGCAAAGCCGGACAGCACCGGCCTTTGATCCTCACGCCCGGGATACAGATGGTTTCGGATACCGTCATCCCCTCTTGTCAGCTGCATGTACACATAACCGCTGTGCAGATCATTCTCCTCAACCAGCTGCTGAAAGAAGCCTTCGAATTCCTCCCTTGTATACTGCAGATTGAAATCAATGACATCCGCCCCCTGAAACAGACGGTCGAGATGCCGCTTTAGACCAAACAGCTTTCCATTGTATACACGGACCACCTCATACAGACCGTCTCCGAAGACATAGCCGCGGTCCTGTAGAGAAATGTGGATATCCTGCTCACTGACCATAGCTCCCTTCCATAAATATCGTTCCCCGATTCCTTTTTTTTCTATTCCATTCATCCTTATATCCTTCCTTCTATTCCTTGCATGCCGAATAGCTTATTTTCCCGCTCAGCATCCCGTATGTTTCTTTGAACACCTCATCCATGTGCTCCTTCAGCTCATCAAAATTCATGAATTTACGGGAGGTCACAGCTTCCAGAAAAATCGGAAGGTTGATACCGTAAAAGCATTCCAGCTTTTTCTCTTTATACAGTCTGCCGATTGCCTTTGCTGTGACATTGCAGGGGGAGCCTCCCAGTAAATCTGTCAAAACGATCACACCGTCCCCTTCATCCGCCTGTTCGATTGCCTTGTATACCTTCTGTTCAAACTGTTCAATGCTGTCTCCGTGAAACAGTCCCAGATGTGCAACATTCCCGATATTTCCGACAATCAGCTTTCCGCTGCTGACAAAGGCTTCTGCCAGGGGTCCGTGTGTGGCGAGTACCAGTCCTATCATACGACGTGCCCTCCCCTAAGCTGCGTCTTTGATTTCGATTCGCTTATCATCCGGTACGACTCGAATATAGACGTCCATGCCCTTGCTCTGCATAGCCTTGATGCTATTCATTTCTTCCTCATTCACCGCAATGTTGCGATACAGCTTTCGTCTGTCTGCCCGGGCACCGATTCCGCCGATTCCCACTTCCTGTATCGGAACACCCGCATCATGCAGATCCGCGAAAACCATCGGTGTTTTTGCGAGCAAAAAGATACGTTCATCCTCACTGCCTGCTTCTTTGAGATAGGAGATGGCACTGCTTACGGAAAGCACCTCCAGCTCCAGACTGCTCGGCATTGCGGATTTCATGATCATTTTCATAAAGGAATCCTTTGCGGCTTTATCATCCACAATAATCACCTTGCTTGCTTTGGTATGCAAGACCCAGGCCGTCATGACCTGCCCGTGTACCAGCCGGTCATCAACGCGTGCATATACAATATTTTTCATACAATTATTCCTCTTCCTTCTGCAGACAGGCGATAAATGCCTCTGCGCGGTGCTGCAATTCCTCAAAGCGGCCTTCCTGAATCACACGCTTATCCATCAAGCGTCCGCTGATACCATAGCCGGTGCAGCCGACAGCCGCAAATTCTGCGATATTTTCCTCGGTGATTCCCGCAGTCGCAATGAATTTCACATGGGAAATCGGTCCCATCAGATCCTTAATGTAGGAGGCTGTCATTCTGGCAGCCGGAAACAACTTAACATAATCCGCACCGTATTCATGTGCATCCAGTACCTCGCTGGGGCTCAGTGCTCCCGGAATGGACAGCATGCCCAGCTCCTTTGTTTTACGAATGACCGCTTCATTGACATTCGGTGAAATAATATAGGCAGCCTTTGCCTGATACGCAAGCTCCACCTGTGCAGGACTGACAACCGTCCCTGCCCCGATCGCCATACGGCCTCGAAAATGCTCCTCCAGCATGGTGATCGCATCCAGTGTTTCCTTATAGTCCTTGCTTTTCTGATCAAAGGTGACCTCCGCCAGACGGATGCCGCCCTTATACAGTGCTTCCATCGTCTTGAGGAGGGTGTCACCATAGACACCCCTGCAAATCACGATAAGCTTATGCTCCTCCAGCATGGCTCGAATTGTATCCATATAAGCTCCTTTCTTCGTTTATTTTAGAAGAATCCAATCAGCACACCGACAATAGCGATGGCAATCAAAATCAGTATGATCTTAGATGTTGAAAGCTTTTTCTGCAGCAGGAAGTAAGAGAGAAAGACAAAGCCAACCGGCAGTAAGCCCTTGAATATCGCATCGAAGATGGTTTCCTGCAGGACCATGTCCGAGCTTCCCAGATGCAGCACCGTGGAAGAAGTAACCGTTACAGTCGTAGCCGCAAGCCCTCCCAGGGTAATGGCTCCAACTGCCGTAGCCAGCGTCATAAAGCGCTCCAGCTTTCCGCTCGCAAACAGACCGTTGACAGCTTCCTTTCCCTTTTTATAGGAGGTCTGGAACATCCAGTAGCAGGGCACCATGACATAGAGAACGGTTACGATCATATAGAAGATTGGACCGAAGAAGTTGCCGTCCATTCCCATACCGATCGCAATGGAGGCAACGATAGGGATTGCCGTTCCCTGTCGCAGAGCATCAAATACACCTGCCAGCGGTCCCATCAGTCCGGTTTTGATTGCGCTGATGTCCTCGCCTTCAATTGGCAGTCCGTTTGCACGCTCCTCCTCAAGGGAGCATACCAGCCCCATGATGATGGAGCCGCCGTAATACCCGGCTGTATTAAAGAATTCCATGTGTCGCTGGCACGCATTCACAAATTCTTCCTTATCATCACCATACAGCCGCTTCAGCACCGGTCCCAGACAGCCCAGCACACCGGGTGCCTGCAGACGCTCGTAGCTCAGCGTTGCTTCTCCAAGCAGATGCCAGAGAAGAAAGCATTTATTTAAATCGGTCTTTGTCAGCTTTTTCTCAGTCTGTACGTTGGTATCTGTTATCTGACGTTCCATACTCTACACCTCTTCCTTTGCTCGGTTGAATTTGAGATCAGCATACAGGGATGCAATAATGAAGGCTACAACTGCAATGACAATCATTGGCACATTGCCGTAGATAGAAAGCACGAAGCCCAGCATAAACAGCTGAATAATATTCGGACGGTTGGACAGCAGCCGCAGGATGATCGCAATACCCATCGCCGGCAGTATCTGTCCGATCACGGTAAGAATCTGCATCGGCGTTCCCTTTAAGGCGTCCAGCACCTGTGTAGCGACATCTGTTCCGAAATACAGGATTCCGAAGACCGGTACCGCAGAGATACAGAAGGTTGCAATCTGTGCAAGTACGAATTGTACAAAGTAAATCTTTTTCATATCCCCCTGTGCGGCGGCACTGTCCACCATGTGTACGAATACGGAGTTGATGGTGCTTCGCAGATTCCATACGATGGTCCCGACAAGACCAAAGGATACGGCAATTGTAACTGCGACCTCCGGAGTGGCTCCGGTTGCTATCGCCAGAGATGTTCCGACAACCCCTGCAATGCCGGGATCGCTTGGAATTGCACCTCCGACATTCAGAAACCCAAGAACTACGGTATTGATCGTCGCACCGATGATCAGACCATTTTGCGGATCCCCCAGAATCAGACCGACGATGGTGCCGGATACGAGCGGCTGGCGAATGGATACGTGTACGATTCCTGTAAGCCAGGGTGGTGAGCACAGCGTCATATAATACAAAATTCCGATAAGCGCTGCCTGTAAAAAGTTAATTTCCATGTTTTTTCTCCTCTCATGTTGTTTGAAAACCTAGTAGCTACTGACTGTTTACACACATACTATAATCGCTCAAAAACCTCCCGTCAAATAACGCAAAAGCACAGTTTTTTTTACATTCGTGTCACTTAAAAGATAGAAAAAGACGGTGATATTTTCCAATATATGCAAATTATTCCGATATCCGCGTATGTGTGCTTTCATTACCCGCACAAACTATATCCGTGCTATAATAAGTGTGCAAGCAGACGGCATGCGTGCATTCTGCAGCCCGGAAATTCAGCACCAAAAAGTGGTGGAAGTGTGAAAGAAAATCAAATTTGTAAAAAGACAAGTAGCTTGAAACGTCTTTCATGCAATGCCTGTGTCCGCGTGCAAAACGCGGGGAGTGGAGGAAACTATGAAAAAAGCACCTCGAATGAAGGATATTCAAAACCTGATTGCCAGCTATACGGCAAACGGCATTACAGCACACACCTATGATTTCAGCAGCTGTAATGCGCATGATATCGCATTGATTCTGAAAATTGATCGAACCAATGTATCCCGCGTTCTCAATCAGCTGCATCGTGAAAACCGGCTCATCAAGCTGCAGGGACGCCCTACCCTGTATCTCGACGCCGGTGTCATTCACTCATTTTCTACAGAGCCGGTTCCGTATACACTGCCGGTGGGAAGAGATATTCAGGAATACCTGCATCAGGATAAGCCTGTGCGCGTGCGGGAGCACAGCAGCAGGCAAACGCTCACCTACACCGGTATTCATGCGAACGAATCCCTGCATACCCTGTATCAGGAGCTGTTGGCGATTCTCATGTATCCCCAAGCCCTTCAAAGCTTGGCGCTTTGTGCCCCCTATGGAGAAGGCAAGCATCATTTTCTGAAATTTTTTATAGAAAAGGCGAAGGAGCTGCAGCTGCTTGGCAGGCATACACAAATACTGGAGCATGTGCTAAGCGATGCGGCAGATGAACAGAATCAGATTTATAACATGCATCCGGAGACCCCCGCCTTCCTCATTCTGGATGTACAATGCTGTGATATGCACATTGTACAGCAGGTGGCAGAAAAGCTGCAGAAGCAGCATGCCGCCTTACACAGCAGCTGGAAAGTATGTTACCTGTTTCATGATGCAAATGCGGATATCGCACAGCTGCAGCGGTTTATAGACTATCCGATGGTGTTTCCCAGCTATGAGATGCGTACGCTGAAGGAACGTCTGGAAATCATCTTCGCTGAAATACAGCGGCAGTCCGATATTCTGAATCAAACCATCTGTCTGCATAAAAATGTAATCACCTGTATGGCGCTAGCAGACAAAGCATATACCACACACATTTCCCTGCAGGAGCTGCGCCGTTCCATCATACGGGCACATTACAGCTTTATTCAGCGCAAGGCCAATGTCATCGATATCACCTTTGAGCATCTGTCCGATGGTATGCTGAACAGCATTCGGGATGTATCCTCCCGCTTTGCACAGCTGCACAGTATCCTCGATCTGTTTGACGGTGATGTGCTTTATTTCATACCGCAGACCTCCTGCCGCTTCTTTACCGCACTGCATCATGCCGTCCTGAATGAACAGCATCTGATTGACAGCAATGATGATGAGCAGATCGTTTCCATCTGTAATTCCATGCTGAAAAAGACAGAGAAAATAGAGATCAATACAATTCGCTCCATCTTTGTGAAAGAGCTTTACGATCTGATGTTCCCGCTGCTGGCATCCACCCCGCTTAAGCAGAAGGAGACGATGATTTTCGTTTTATTTGAATATCTGCAAAATCTCATAACGGAATTAAAGAATAACACCTATACTCGCAGCTTTACACCGTCACACGGTCTTGGGACAAAGCGCACGGATGCTGTTACGGAGGATATCGCACAAATCATTCAATCCAAGATGGAGGTTGTCCTGCCGCAGGATGAGCGCATTCTGATCAGCACCTACCTGCAGCTGGCCATTCAAAAGCTGGAGGCCAAAACTCCGATACTGTTTGTATGCCACGGGGAGGATATCGCCGCAAATTATGAAAAATACATACGCTCAGCCAATCTTTATGAAAACTGTCATTCGCTCGATTATTCCGAAGCCTGGCGAAGAAAGGAATTCCACCTCTTCCTCGATCACGTATGCGACAGGATCCAGCAGATCGATAATCATGAGACCCTGCTGCTGTTTAGTGATATCGCTCCGTTAACAGAGATTGGCGAACAGATCAGCAGCCGTCTGCATATCGATGTACAAAGCTATGCCCCTATCTCGCTTCCGCTTATTCTCAATACCATATCCGCAATGAAGCACGGGCATGCACAGGAATACAGCCAGCCGCAGACACCAAGTTTTCCTGCTTCCTCTCTCAGTGAAAATTCCCGAACACTGATTGACCGTATTTCCCGTCAGATACTCCAGCAGTCCCTGGTCTTTCTGGATGCGAACAAGGCTTCCTCCTCTTTGATGATTGTCCTGTTAAATATTTTGAAAAAGCTGAAGCTCGGTTATAGTGATGAAATTACCATCCGTTTTATCATACACGGTGCATTTGTCATCGAACGTGCCATCCGCAGCGATCCCCTGCCAAACAAAAAAACACGGGAGATTATCAATTCCCATGCCGATGTGTACAATACGATCAGTCTTGAGCTGAATGAATTGAACAATATTTTCAACATCAGTATATCCAAAGCTGAAATTGCCACGATTACACAGATCTTTCTGGAATATATGTAATCAAAAAAATCGTGCGCCCCGCTTCCGGCTTACACTTTCCTATTTCATATCACAAAAAAACGGACCGCTGCGCTATACCGGCAGTTGTCCGTTTTCTTTATGTATGGATGGAAAAATCAGGCAAGCTCAGCCTCGAGCTTTTCAATCCCCTTTGCAATACGCTTCAGGGTTTCCTCTTTTCCAAGGATATGAGCGATTTCAATGGCACCGCCAGGTGTAAACTGCTTTCCGGTGATGGCAGTACGAACCGGCCATAAAATCTGCCCGTTCTTCATTTCCATCTGCTTCGGTAAAGACAGCAGCAGCTCATGCAGATTTTCTTCACTCGACCAGTCATTCAGCTCTGACAGGGCACTTTGTGCCGCCTGCAATGCCTTATATGCAATTTCATAGGTCGTCTTCATTTTCTTATGAATATACATGGCATTATCATATTCCGGCAGCTCGTCAATGAAATCCAGACTTTCCGGAATAGAGGTCAGAATATCACATCTTGGCTGCAGAATGCGTGCAACCGCCATAATATCCACCGGTCTGTGAACGGATTCCTCGATATACGGCTTTGCCAGCTCACAGAATGTTTCCGTGCTCATCGCGCGCAGATACATACCGTTCATCCATGTCAGCTTGTCAATATCAAAAATAGCCGGTGATTTGGAAATACGCTTAATATCAAACACCTTGATCAGCTCATCCAGTGTATAGATTTCCTGCTCTGTTTCCGGTGACCATCCAAGCAGAGCGATGTAATTCAGAATCGCTTCCGGAAGATACCCTTTCTTCACAAGGTCCTGAAAGCTGGCATCCCCGTTACGCTTACTCAGCTTGTGCTGTTCATCCTTCATAACCGGTGGAACATGCACATAGGTTGGAATATCCCAGCCGAAGGACTGATAGATCAGATTATATTTTGGAGTGGAGGACAGATACTCGTTTCCACGCACTACATGCGTGATACCCATCTGGTGATCATCCACGATATTGGCAAAATTATAGGTTGGATAGCCGTCGCTTTTCAGCAGCACGGATTCATCCAGAATACTGTTATCCACCTCAATGCGGCCGTACACCTCATCATCAAAATACGTTTCTCCATCGTGACGAATCGTCTGACGCACAACATATTTTTCTCCCTTGGCAATACGTTCTCTGGCTTCTTCCACAGACACATGCTTGCATGGATCATCGTATTTGAAAGAGATTCCCAGACTTTCCGCCTCTTTTCTCTGCTTTTCTATTTCTTCCTCACCGCAGAAGCAGTAATGTGCGCCTCCCAGATCAACCAGCTGATCGGCATACTCCTTATACATCGGCAGTCGCTCAGACTGTACATACGGTCCGAAATCCCCTCCGATATCCGGTCCTTCATCATGATGCAAACCGACTTCCTTCATGGTATCGTATATGATTTCGACAGCGCCTTCCACGTAACGTTCCTGATCGGTATCCTCGATACGCAGAATAAAATCTCCGTCCTCATGCTTGGCAATCAGATATTCGAACAATGCTGTTCTCAGATTTCCGATGTGCATATACCCGGTAGGACTTGGTGCAAATCTTGTTCTTACTTTTTTCATACGGGCCTTCCTTTCCATTTATTGGTTTCTATATATAGCAGCAGCTTGGCATTTCCACACAGGGTGCTTCCCCGCAATAAAACAAAAAAGTCGCCGAAGCGACTCTCGTTTTTTATTGGCTGGGGTACTTGGATTCGAACCAAGGAAATGCCAGATTCAGAGTCTGGTGCCTTACCGCTTGGCTATACCCCAATCTCTCAGCGGCAACGACATTATTCTACTTGTTTTCCATGCTTTTGTCAATAGCTTATTTTAAAAAATTCAATTTTTTTCAGAAGACGGTTCCTATTCACCAATTTATAGTATAGAAAACAGCTTATATTAGGTAAAAAAACAAAACTATCGCATAGCAGTTGTCTCATACATAAAGAAGTCCCCTCTATGGTATCCTTAATTGATTTGTTATTTTTCGATAAATTGAAACAGGAGCTGCTCACCGAAAGGTTAAAAGCAGGAAAATGGCTAATCAAATACAGATATAGCACGAGATCGGTTTTCATGACTTGTATATATAGTAGAGCACTATCATCGCTATATTGATAATACAATGCAAAAAGAATTACCTTTCCGCATGACATATCCTTATGCAAACAGCCGCTTGAAACGCATCCTCTGAAAAGCTATCCATAATATCTGTATAAGGAATCTAAAAAAAGACGATTATCAACAAATAGAGTATGCAGACTTTCTCAAAAGAGAAACCGATAAAATGCAGGAAAGCCATACTTGCATACGGTGTATATCACCCTGCTGGGTCTCTTGCATTTTGTTATCCTATTATATTTTACATTCTCCCTTTTCACGCGATGCTTGACAGCACTTCAAAATCGTGGGATAATTTTGACGAAATCGATGAGAGTAACTCACCTGAGGCTTAACCAGAGATTTGTGCATAGTACTACGCAGTAAATGAAGGAAGCAAGGAAGATATTTGTTTTCTAGATTAGGAGCGATTATGTTCGGATTGAAAAAGAAAAGCAGAAAAGTGGAATTGGTTTCACCGGTTAACGGAAAAATGATACGCTTACGTGATGTACCGGACCAAGTTTTTGCATCTGAAATGATGGGCCCTGGAGTTGCTTTTATTTCCAACGACGGAAACATATGTTCCCCATGCGATGGTGAATTGATGACTGTATTTCCCACAAAGCATGCGATTGGAATAAAGGCAGAGAATGGAGCCGAAATACTAATTCACTTTGGAATAGATACTGTCCAATTAGAAGGAAGTTGTTTCCATCAAAAGATAGATGCAGGAAACAAAGTAAAAAAAGGTGATTTGATTATAGAAGCTGATATCGAAGCAATCCTCGAGCAAGGGTATAGCATCGATACACCTATGATTATCACAAATGCAAATGAATTCCATGTTACGATTCATCAGGCTGATGCCGTTACTGTAAACACGGCTGCAGTCATATCGATAGAAAAGAAGTAGAGCATATGGAAGTTATAAAAAAGCTGGGAAATAACGCGGCTATATGCAGGGATCATAGTGGCAGAGAACTGATTGCGATCGGATTGGGCATTGGATTTCCAAAATGTCCTTATATCTTAGATGATTTGAGTAAAATTGACCGCACGTTTTATAACGTTGATGCGGAATATCTAAGTCTGTTTGAAGATATTGATTCAAAAATCTTTCGTATTTCTGCCGATGTTATTGATTTGGCAGTTACCATGCTCAGTGTTCCCTTAAAACAAAACGCTGTATTTACATTGGCGGATCATTTAAACTTCGCTCTTGTTCGTCTGAAAAACGGAATGATATTTACAACACCGATAGCAAATGAATTAAGAGATTTGTATCCGGTAGAAGTAAAAATCGCAAAATATACGTTAAATTTATTACATAAAAATTTAAATGTACAATTACCGGAAAGAAATAAAATGCAGCGTCTCCCACGAAGGTGAATAATGTATACAGATCGTTTCCTTCACCAATGACATTTAACAGCTCTGGACC
>SKEP01000534.1_pt1 | contig 24130 bp, 24 predicted proteins | sample 4826901 | NCBI WGS metagenome assembly SKEP01 (sample SAMN11008806, study PRJNA524170) | human gut metagenome | biome: Human fecal sample; material: Feces; isolation source: fecal sample from pouch patient p4, p43, p49, p54, p55 | host: Homo sapiens | place: Israel: Tel-Aviv | collected 2014-03-20
CGAACTATTTTGAATTTGCGACAATGTTTATGCGAATCTATCTAATGCTAGTATGTGTTGATGGAGTACAGATGTTATCGTCTAGCTTCTTTTCGTCCATTAAAAAAGCATATTTAGGAATGTTTTTATCTATGACTAGACAAGTATTATTTTTGATTCCATTAGTTTTGATCTTACCTAAATTCTTTGGCTTGAATGGAATTTTATATGCTGCTCCAATTGCGGATTTTGTTGCTTTTGTAGTATCTGTTGTTTGTATATTAGCTGAATTTAAGAAGTTAAATGAATTAGAAAAAAATATGAAAGTAGACTCTCTAAAGTAGACTCTCTATAAAAGGAGAGTTTTTTTCTAGAGATGACATTCTTTGGATTCTGTATTTTAAAAATGCGTAGAATTGATTATTGTCGATATTTATGGTAGAATACTAATGTTTCGCATGGAGGTATAAGTGAACGCATATTATCATTCTTTAATCGAAGAAATAAAAAAAGAGATAGATGAAAAAAGTTATGCCCAGGCGTACGAATTGATTTGTCAGGAGCTGAACATGCCTTATGTTCCACAAGATGCATTGGAGTTATTAGAATCTTATAAGTCAGAATGCAAACCTTATTTGGAACAGAAGAATAAGAGTATGGATTTCAACAAGTTACAGGATTATATTCATGGAAGTCTAGAACAGAAAATCTTTGCGATTTCTATGTTAAAAAACATGAATTTAAGAATGTGTCATGATGAAGTTCAGGTATTATTGGATTCAGATTTACCTGATGAATATAAGGGTACATTGATTGAGGCTTTAATGGAGCAGAAAATCGATGATCCATTTGATTTGATAAAATCCGGATTGAACATTACATTTATTCCAAGTGCTATCTTACCTATGGAGCAAGATTCGTCAATCTGTGAGGCGAGTTCATTATTTGAAAGTTGGTTTACAAATGAAGATCCAACTATGGTTCAATTTTGTATGTCACTTTTGATGCAGCTTGTTTTATATGAAAGACCATTTGATCAAGAAGATAAAGATCCTTACCAACTTGCGAAAAGTGTAACAAGACTTGTGTATGATGCAATGCAGAAATCCGATGAATGGCCTGGTTTTGTGAAAAAACAAGGTCTTGAAAAAATTGAGGATATTGAGTTATCCATTGAAAAGCGAGGAGAAAACAATGACTAGTACTTGGACTTTGAAAGAAAATTCTACTGGTGAATTAGAAGTAACTGTAGAAGGTGAAGCTTGGAAAAAAGCGCAGAAAAAAGCATTAAACTATGCTAAATCTCACATGAATTTGAAAGGATTCCGTCAAGGACAAATTCCTGATGCTTTAGTAAAAAAACAACTTTCTTCAAAAGCATTATTTGATATGGCTAGCGAAGAAGTAGCTAACGAAGCATTAGCTGAAGGAATCAAAGAACACAATATCGAATTAGTAGCTCGTCCTACTTTAGATGTTAAAGAAGCTGATGATGAAAAAGCCGTATTAGTATTTACATGTACAGTACTTCCTGAAGTAACTTTAGGTGAATACAAAGGATTAGAAATCAAAAAAGCTGATGTAGAAGTTACAGAAGAAGATGTTGAAAACGAAGTTAAACGTGTTCAAGATCGTTATGCTGACTGGGTTGTTCGTGAAGATGACGATGCTGCTCAATTAGGTGATCAAGTAGTTATCGATTTCGTTGGAACAAAAGATGGCGTAGCATTCGAAGGTGGATCTGGCGAAAACTATCCATTAGAACTTGGTTCAGGATCATTCATTCCAGGTTTCGAAGAACAATTAGTTGGAGTTAAGAAAGGTGAAGAAAAAGACGTTGAAGTTACTTTCCCTGAAAACTACCAAGCAGCTGAACTTGCTGGTCAACCTGCAACATTCCACTGCACAGTTCACGAAGTAAAATATAAAGATCTTCCTGAATTAAATGATGAATTAATCAAAAAATTAAAGATTGAAAACGTTGAAACAGTTGATGCTTATAAAGAAAAAGTAAAAGCTGACTTAACTGCTCAAAAAGAAAGAGAAGCAGAAGAAAACTTCACTAATGAATTATTAGGAAAAGTTTGTGACAACGCAAATGTTGAGATTCCAGCAGCTATGATTGATGCAGAAGTTGATCGTATGTACAGAGAATTTGAAGGTCGTATGCAACAATCTGGATTCACTGCTAAACAATTCTTAGAAGCAACTCATCAGACTGAAGAAGCAATTCGTGCTCAAATGAGCCCAGAAGCTGCTGCTCGTGTTAAAACTCAATTAGTATTAGAAGCTATCGTGAAAGCAGAAAGCATTGAAGCTAGTGATGAAGATGTAGAAAAAGAATTTACTACAATGTCTGAAATGTACAACATGGAAGTTGAAAAAATCAAATCATTGATTTCTCCAGAAAGTATTAAAGCAGATTTAGCTAATCAAAAAGCATTAGACTTCATTAAAACTTCTGTAAAGTAGTATAATGTAAACGAAAAAAGACGCCTAGCGTCTTTTTCCATATTTAATATAAGGAGGTTTTTGTATGGAATTAAATACCTATCCTTTAGTTTGTACAAGAGGCGTTGTCTTATATCCAAATCAAGAAATTGTGATCGATGTAGGCAGAGATACTTCTGTACATGCTGTTGAAAATGCACAGGATAATTATGATAAAAAGATTTGTTTATTTTCTCAAAAAGAACTTGAACAAGAACATCCTGGAGTAGAAGACATATATTCTGTAGGGACTTTGTGTGAAGTTCGTCATATTCGTCGTTTTGATAACTTTTTACGCGTTAAATTCCGTGGAATTAAGCGTGTTAAACTAAATAAATGGATCAATGGAAGTTTGAGTGATCTTGCTGAAGTTGAAGTTCTTGAAAGTGAAAAACAAGATGCTGTCGAAGAAGAAGCTTTACTTCGTATGATCGCAGATGAACTTGATCGTATGCAAGGACAAGAACGTTTTGTAACAAAAGAAATTGTCATGGAAATTTCTAAAGGTATGGGCGGTGAATTCTTAAGCGATAAAGCTGTTCAAGGGTTACCTTTAGATATTGAAAGAAAGCAAAAATATCTTGAAACTCTTGGGGTGAATGATCGTTTGATGATGTTGCTTCAAGACATGGCAAAAGAAAAAAAGATGAGTGAAGTTGAAAAACAAATCAACGAAACTGTAAAAGAAAGAATTGATCAAGGACAGAAGGACTACTATCTTCGTGAAAAGATGAATGTCATTCGTGAAGAATTAGGGGATACAGTTGCTCAAGACGAAGATGCAGCTAAGATTCGTAAGCGTTTAGCTGAAAATCCATATCCTGACTATATTAAGAAGAAGGTTTCAGATGAAGTCAGTCGTTATGAAATGCTTCCTATGGCTAGTGGAGAAACTGGTGTAATCAAGGCATATATTGATTGGTTAATGGATCTTCCTTGGTGGCAACAAACCAAAGATAATGAGGATTTAAATGCGGCAGAAGCCACTTTAAATGCGGATCATTATGGTCTAGAAAAAGTAAAAGAACGTATTCTAGAGTATTTGGCTGTTAAACAAATGACAAATTCATTAAATGCACCAATCATTTGTTTGGTAGGTCCTCCTGGAGTTGGTAAAACATCTTTGGCAAAAAGTGTTGCGCGTGCTTTGGACCGTAAATTTGTGAAGATGTCACTTGGTGGTGTTCGTGATGAAGCTGAAATTAGAGGACATAGAAGAACGTATTTAGGCGCTTTACCTGGACGTATCATTCAAGGTATGAAAAAGGCTGGAGTGATTAACCCTGTATTCTTAATTGATGAAATTGATAAGATGGCTAGTGATTATAAGGGAGACCCATCAAGTGCTATGCTTGAAGTATTGGATCCTGAGCAAAACTCAGTGTTCTCAGATCACTATATTGAAGAGCCTTATGACTTATCAAAAGTATTATTCATCGCAACGGCTAACTATTTAGAAAATATTCCACCTGCATTAAGAGATCGTTTGGAAATTATTGAATTATCAAGCTATACAGATGCAGAAAAGGTTCATATTGCCAAGGATCACTTAGTACCTAAGCAATTAGAACTAAATGGATTAAAACCATCTCAATTAAAAATTGATGATGATATGTTACTATATTTAATTCGTTACTATACTCGTGAAGCGGGAGTTCGTTCATTAGAGCGTACAATTGCGACAATTTGCCGTAAAACTGTATTGGCTATCTTAAAAAACAACAAACGTAGCATTAAGTTAACTAAGAAATTAGTTCATGAGTGGTTGGGTAATGAAAAAGTTGACTATGGTAAAAAAGAAAAGAAAGATCAAGTCGGAACAGTAACAGGACTTGCCTATACAAGTTTTGGTGGTGACATCCTTCAAATTGAAGCAACTCGCTTTACTGGTAAAGGACGTCTTGTTCTTACTGGACAATTAGGTGATGTTATGAAGGAAAGTGCTAGTATTGCGCTAGACTATGTTCGTACACATGCAAAAGAATTCAAAATTGATCCAAAATTGTTTGAAGAAAATGATGTACATATTCACGTACCAGAAGGAGCTGTTCCAAAAGATGGACCAAGTGCTGGTGTTACAATGACAACGGCATTGGTATCTTGTTTCTCTAATATTCCAGTTAAGGCAAATTTAGCTATGACTGGTGAAGTTACGCTAAGAGGAAATGTTCTTCCTATTGGTGGATTAAAAGAGAAATCATTGGCAGCACATCGTTCTGGAATTGATACAATCTTGATTCCAAAAGAAAATGTAAAAGACTTAGATGATGTACCTCAAGAAGTAAAAGACGCAGTTACTTTTATTCCTTGTTCAAATGTCTCTCAAGTGTTACATAACGCATTGGTAAAATAGTATGATCAGTGAATTTGTGATTAGTGCTGTTGAAAAAGAACAATGGCCGGAATCTGATTTACCAGAAGTTGTAGTCGTTGGACGTAGTAATGTTGGAAAATCAAGCTTTATTAATGCACTGACAAATAAGAAAAAACTTGCCTATGTAGGAAATACACCAGGTAAAACACGTTTGATCAATTTCTTTAAGATTGATGATACATGGATGTTGGTAGATGTTCCTGGATATGGCTATGCGAAAATGTCTAAACAAATGCTGATTAAGATGGGTAAAATGATGGATACTTATTTTAATCAAAGAGAGCAGATTTGTTGCGTTGTACAACTTGTCGATGCAAGACATGGAGCCACGCATGATGATTTAGATATGATTGAAATGATTCAAAGTCTTGGAATTCAAATCGTTATCGTAGCTACAAAAGTTGATAAGATTCCTAAGACAAAACGTGTTCGTGCATTGAAAGATATTTCACAACAACTTCATTTGCCAATGAAAAACATCTTTGGAATTAGTAGTACAGAAAAAACAGGTTTTGAACCTGTCTTAGAAAGAATCAGTGAAATTGTAGAACAGGCTAAAAAATAGTCTGTTCTTTTATTATAATGTATGATAATCGATTGCGTATGTAAGTACATTGACTTATAATAAAGAAAAAAAGGAGCTTATTTTATGTCAAAAACATCAAATGTATACGCAAGAATTGAACCAGAAACAAAAGAACAAGCAGAAGCCATTTTATCAAAATTAGGAATACCATCTTCTGTCGCAATTAACATGTTTTATAACCAAATTATTTTAAATAATGGATTGCCTTTTGATGTGAAAATTCCATCAAATAAAATTTTAAATGAAGATGAACTAACAAAAGAGGAATTAGCTAAAGAGATATTGGCTGCTCATGATGAAGTTTTAAAAGGGAATACAATTCCTTTTGATCAGTTTTATGAATCATTGAAAAAGGATCTAAAACTATGAATTTTGAAGTAGAAATATCATATAAGGCAAATTTGGATATTCGACACATTTATGCCATATATACCGTCTTTATATATTCCTTATTCGCATGGCTGATCACGGATGTTTTACCAATTGATGTAAGTATTGCTTCACCTTTAGCTGGTACTGACTTATTATTTTGTGCACTATTTGGTGGCATGATTGTATCGGAAGTGGCTTAGCCATTCGTTTTGGAAGGGCTATGGATGGAATTGAAGTTATGGCTGTGATTTTCGCAAAACGCTTAGGTATAACGGTCGGTACTTTTGTGATGATATATAATGTGATTTTATATACGTTTTGTGGCATTGTATTAAATAGCTAGGTATTACCACTCTATTCTGTTGTAGCTTATTCAGTAGCATTAAATACAATTGACTTTGATTGATCGAGCTAAATGCGCCATGATTGTAACTGAGTATCCAACCGAAATATGTGAAGCGTTAAGTGATACTTTTGGAAGTGGCGTTACTTGTGTGGATGCCACGGGTGGATATTCAAAAAGGCTTAAATCCATTGTCTATTTTGTAGTCAACCGATACCAAGTGAATCGAATGAAAGAACAAGTTCATGAAATCGATTCTAAAGCTTATATTATCATGAGTGAAGTGGCAGATATTTTTTCAAATAATATGGATAAAGCATAAAGAAAAGTGGGGGAATTAAATTTCCTCCACTTGTTTTGTCCATAGATTTCTTGATGCATCACTTGGCATTCTCCAGTCACCTCTAGGTGAGAAACAAATAGATCCAACCTTAACACCATCTGGCATACAGTTTCTTTTGAATTGTTGGGTAAAGAAACGATTATAGAATGTTGTGATGGCTTTTTTTATTGTTTCTTTTTCTACATCTTTGAATGCAACACAAGCTAAATCATAGATTTTCTTAGGTTCGTCATGATATCTTAACATTTGATATAAGAAGAAATCATGAAGATCATAAGAACCCAATACTTCTTCTGTTTTTTGAGCAATCTTGCCATTTTTATCGGGTGGTAAAAGTTCTGGGGATACTGGCGTATCACAAATATCCATCAATACATCATGTAATACTTCATCTTTTAAGGCAACACTTTCAACAATATAACGAACAAGTGTCTTAGGTACACTGGCATTTACTGCATACATACTCATGTGATCTCCATTATATGTACACCATCCTAAGGCAAGCTCACTTAAATCTCCAGTACCAACAACAATCGCATTATAGGCATTGCTTAAATCCATAAGAATTTGTGTTCTTTCACGAGCCTGAGAGTTTTCATACGTAATATTATGAATTTCTGGATCATGGTGAATATCTTTAAAGTGTTGATTTACACCATCCACAATAGAAATTTCTTCACTAGATACATGAAGAAGATCCATTAAGATTTGCGCATTAGATTTAGTACGTTTTGTCGTTCCAAAACCAGGCATTGTGATCGCATGAATTCCTTTTGAATCATAATTATTGATTTTAAAGGCTTCGTGACATACAAGTAAAGCTAAAGTAGAATCAAGTCCTCCACTAATTCCAATCACAACATCTTTACAATGAATCTTAGAAAGGCGTGTTGCCAAGCCTTGCGCTTGAATGTGTAAGATTTCTAAACAACGAGTAATTCTTTCATCTTGATTGTTTGGAACAAAAGGATAAGCATCGATATAGCGGTCAAATTCAATTTCATGGATTGGCTTTGATGCGAATTCTACAGTTGTATAGTTTACATGGAATAAATCTTGCATGCTTGTCTTATAGTGTAGACGATCATGATTTAAGTGGTCTAAATCAATTTGACCATAAATGATCTTATCTGTTTTTGTCTCATTTAAGATAGCCCCGTTTTCACAAATTAAATTGTGTCCAGAGAAAACTAAATCACTAGAACTTTCTGTTGGGCCGACACTGGCATATATATAGCCTGCATAACATTTAGCACTTTGATCTTTGACTAAATTTCTTCTGTAATTCGCTTTTGAGATGATTTCATTGGAAGCACTTAGATTACATAATATATTTGCTCCAGCTAGTGCATGGGTTGAACTTACTGGAATTGTCACCCATAGATCTTCACATATTTCAATTCCTAAACTAGCCGATGTTGTTGTATCTTTAAATACGATATGATTTGAAACAGGTACTTTTTTATTTTTATAAGTAAATGTTGTGTTTTCTTTCAATTCACTAGCACTCGAGAACCATCTTGTTTCATAGAATTCGTTGTAGCTTGGGATATATGTTTTTACTTGAATACCTAGAATATCATGGTTAAAACAAATGGCAGCGCAGTTATAAAGCTTATTATCAATTTCTAAAGGCAAGCCTAAGACTGCAACAAGGTTTTCTGGTAGTTCTTCGACAATTTCAAATAGAACTTGTTTTGCTTTATTTAATAATGTGTGTTCGTAGAATAAATCTTGACATGTATATCCAGTAATACATAGTTCTGGGAATACTACAAGTTGTGTATCTGAATCCAATTCTTGGATACATTTTAAAATTTCTTCTTTGTTTGCCTGTGGATCTCCAATTGAAACATTTAGAGTACAGGCAGCCGTTTTATAATATGAATAACGATGCATGTTGATACCTCATTTCCATTAAAAATTATATCAAAAAAAGACGTCCATTTTAAGGACGTCTTTGATTAATGTTCACTTAGTTCGTGAAGACGATCTCCATATGCAGATTCATCTGCATCTTTTTTATCGTTTTCAGTAGCATATTTTTTAACTAATGCACTTGATTTGTTGATTGGTTGTAAAGTACCAGCACCTGCAACACATCCACCAGGACATGCCATACCTTCTAGTAGGTATCCGTTTAGTCTTCCGGCTTTTGCCATCATCAACATTGTTTTACAGTTCTTTAATCCTTCAGCAGCTTGAACTTTAACTTCAGTTCCAGGGTGTTCTTTTAGAATTAAATCTTTAACAGCTTTGGCAACACCACCACTCACGGCAAATCCACGACCTGCATTTGTTCCTTCTGTTAATGGATCTGAAGTAGTGATTTGGTCTAATTCAATACCTTTCGCATTGAACATACCCATAACTTCCTCAAAAGTTAATACGAAGTCAATATCACTGCGGATTGATTTACGGCTTGCTTCCAATTTCTTAGCAGCACAAGGACCGATGAATACAACTTTAGCGTTTGGTTTTTCTTTTTTGATCAAACGACCTGTTAATACCATTGGAGTTAATGCCATTGAAATATATGGTGCAAAGTCAGGGAAGTTTTTCTTCGCCATAACTGACCATGCAGGACAGCAACTTGTAGCCATAAATGGTTGTTTTTCAGGAACTTTCTCTAAGAAGTCTTCCGCTTCTTCAATTGTACATAAGTCAGCACCAATCGCAACTTCTACAACATCCGCAAAACCTACAGATTTTAATGCAGCTTTTACTTTATCTGGAGTCACAGCTGGACCAAATTGACCAACGAAAGCAGGGGCAACAGCTGCAATGACTTCATAACCCTCTTTCATGGCATAGATTGTTTGGAAAATCTGTCCTTTATCAACGATAGCTCCAAATGGGCAGTTAACTAGACACATTCCACAACTAACGCATTTATCATAATCAATTTCTGCTTTTCCATCTGCATCGGATTTAATTGCATCCATACCGCAGCTAGCAGCACATGGACGTTCTAATTTAGTGATTGCGTGATAAGGACATGCATCCATACAACGTCCACATTTAATACATTTTTCTTGATCAATACAGCTTTTACCATTTACGATATGAATCGCATCTTTTGGACAAACTTCTGTACATTGGTGTGATAAACATCCTTGACAAGCGTTTGTTACAAATACTTTCTTTTCTGGACATGCATTACATGCAAATTTAATAATGTTGATAAGTGGATCATCATAGTATTTTTTAGCGATCGTACTTTCTTCAATTCCATCAGAGATGTTTGTATATTCTGTAATGTCACGAACAGGTAAGCCCATACCTAAACGTAATCTTTCGCCAATGATTGCACGTTCTAGAAAGATGCTGTCACGATATTTTGCTTTTGTACCAGGTAAAATTTCATATGGAATCTCTTCCATACGTTTCGAATAATCTGTATTGTCATCGTACGCCATTGAAGCGATGGCAGTAAAGACCTGACGACGAAGGTCAGTTACCGAGTTATAAATTCCTCTCATATTTCCTCCTATTTTTATTCCTCATATAGACTCATACAATATTATATAGTAAAAAGTCTATTTGTGAAAGTTTTAATTAGTATAAAATATTATTATTTTTTTCTAATAGTGATATAATACCGTGCGGGGTGAATTGTTTGGTAAAAATTGTATGGGATTGGAACGGAACTTTGTTAGATGATGTTGATTTATGTTTTTCATGTATCAACCGCCTTTTAGTGAATCATGAACTACAGCCGTTAAGCACTTTAAATCAATATCGAGAAGTATTTACATTTCCAATAGAGGATTATTATAAAAGGGTTGGCTTTAATTTTGATAAAATACCTTTTTCCATATTGGCTCACGAATATATGGAAGATTATCAAGAAAAAAGTTATGATTGTAATTTACATGCAGATGTATTGAATGTTGTAGAAAAGGCTAAGCGTTTAGGTTTTTCACAAACTGTACTTTCTGCAAGCAAGATGGATTATCTTCTAAGACAAATGCAAAATTTAAATGTAGATACTTTATTTGATTCCATTTATGGAATCAATGATATCTATGCGAAAAGTAAAGTGGAATTAGCCCATGCGTTTAAACAAACATGCAGCCAAGATGATGAAATTTATTTTGTAGGAGATAGCGTTCATGATTATGAAGTCGCAAAAAGTATTGATGCCAAATGTATCTTGGTGACAACAGGGCATCAAAATCGTAAGACTTTAGAAAGTGTGAATGTACCGGTTATGGACAGTTTAATGGAAAGTTTGGATTTTATTTATGAAAGAGATTAAGATCAATCAAAATGATGCGAATCAAAGATTAGATAAGTTTTTAATGAAAACTTTTCCTAAGCTAGGCAAGTCAATGATGTATAAGGCGATTCGAAATAAAAAAATCAAAGTAAATCGCAAGCGTTGTACTTTTGATCAGAAAATCCAGGAAAATGATAGTATTCTATTGTTTTTACCTCCGGATGTTTTAGAAGAGAAAAAAGTGGAAACAAATTATATATCATCGAAATTAGATGTCATTTATGAAGATGAAAATATCTTAATTGTGAATAAACCCTATGGCTTATTATCACAGAGTGATCAAAGTCAAAATCAAGATTGTCTAGTGAATCGTGTACAAGCATATTTAATGGAGAAAAACGAATATGATCCTAATAAGGAACATTCTTTTGCGCCTAGTATTTGTCATAGATTAGATCGAAACACAACGGGTCTAGTGATTGCTGCAAAAAATGCGAATGCTTTAAGAAAAGTAAATGAGGCAATCGCAAATCGTACGATTCAAAAGATGTATCGAGCCCAGGTTGTGGGTACTTTTGAACAAAAAGATTTTACTATGTGTTATTACATTCGCAAAGAAAATACAATTGCGAAGGTAAGTGAAAAAAAATTAGAAGGCTATCAAAAAGCATTAATGGATGTACATGTTGAAAGAGATGATGGCGAGAATTCAATTTGTACAATTACTCTTCATACAGGAAGATTTCATCAGATTCGTGCTTTAATGGGGCACATACAACATCCTTTGTTGGGTGACGTCAAATATGGATATCATGGAAAGAAAAGGCCGGTAGAATTGATGGCATATCGGTTGGAATTTCATGATGTAGATTTGCCACTTCAACAAACGGTGTTTGAAATTCCAAGAGCATAGTAGGAGGGTATGAATATGCAAGAATATCGATATCTATTAGATATTGCCTTAATTTTATTAATGACAAAAGCCTTTGGACTTTTTTCTCGTCGATTACGTATGCCATCTGTAGTAGGTGCATTGATCGCAGGAATCGTTTTAGGGCCTGCGGTATTAAATATAGTTGAGCCAAGTAAGTTAATTGAATCTTTATCGGAAATTGGTGTTATCGTCTTAATGTTTGCGGCTGGTCTTGAAACAAGCATGACAGATTTAAAGAAAGCAGGACTAAAAGCATTTATTATTGCGACACTTGGTGTGTTGGTTCCATTAGCTATTGGATACGTGGTTGGTGGATTCTATAATGTTGGACCAGATGCATGGTTACACAACTTATTCTTAGGTGTTATTTTAACAGCTACAAGTGTTGGTATTACGGTAGAAACATTAAAAGAAATGGGATGTATGTCTACAGAAAGTGGAAATGCGATTCTAGCAGCCGCTGTCATTGATGATGTTTTAGGTATTATTTGTTTAACATTAGTAACAGGTATGGCTGATAGTTCAGTTAATATTGGTGTTGTTATGTTTAAAATCTTATTGTTCTTTGTGTTTGCCGTTGTTGTAGGAGTTATTTTACACAAAGTATTCTCATGGTGGTTTGAACATGATTCATGTGGTGGACTACAAAGATATTCAATCGTATCTTTTGCGTTCGCATTGATCATGGCCTTCTGTTCAGAAGCCTTCTTTGGTGTTGCAGATATCACTGGTAGTTTTGTGGCTGGTTTGATTCTTTCTGGTACAAGACAATGTGATTATGTCACAAAACGTATTTCAACATTATCTTATATGTTGATTACACCTGTATTCTTTGCGAGTATTGGATTAAAACTTTCTCCAATCACATGGAATGCCAAACTTATTGAGTTAGTTATTGTATTATGTGTGGTTGCCGTTTTGACAAAAATTATTGGATGTGGTTTAGGTGCTATTGTATGTAAATATACACCTACACAAGCTATTCGTATTGGATGTGGTATGATTAGTCGTGGAGAAGTTGCCTTGATTGTCGCAAATAAAGGTATGGCATTAGGTATTTTACCTGAAGTCTTTGTGACTCCAGTATTATTGTGTGTCGTATTCACAACGGTTATTACACCAATCTTATTAAAAATCGTATACAAAAAGAAACCAAATGATGCAGATTTTGTACAAACTGCAAAATGTTAATATTATTTTCACATTGAGTCTTTATACTGAAAGTATGAAGACTCTTTTATTTATGTTTATAATTACATTTTTAATAAAACCAATTCAACTATCTACTGTTTATTTCGTTTTATTCTTGTATTTTCTTGCCAAAAAAGACAATGAAACGATGTATATTGAAAAGTATTGGATTTTTCCATCGATACTTTTTTTATTCTTTTGTTCAAGTTATGTGCCAGTATTAAATCGAATCTGTACAAGTCTAGCTTTTCTTTTTGTCAGTGGAACAATTAAATTGATTAAATCCGATTGGATTGGCAGTGCCGATGTGTGTTATTTAAGTTTTTTTGGATTTTATTTGGGCATAGAAAGAATGCTTGTAGCTTTATATATTAGTGTTTTACTTGGAATACTTTGGATTTTATATAAAAAAAAGCATATCCTTCCCTATATATCGTGTTTGGCAATTGGTGTATGGATTGCCGTTTTGAAAGGATATACGATTTTCTATTTTCTAATGAATCTTTTTTCTTGAGGACAAGTAATATCTACATCATTAAATTGAATATGATGACTTTGAAGTAAAAGTCCTGTATTATCAATTTTTTTACCTCCATATAGAGGATCGTTTAAAATGGGATGGTTCAAAGAAGCACATTGAACACGGATTTGATGTTTTCTTCCGGTAAGAATCGTTACTTGAATTAATGAACAATCTTTATAATTTTTAAGTGTATTAAATATTGAAACACTTTCTTTTCCATTTGGATGAATGATCATTTTCTTGGCATTATGACGATCTCTTGCGATATTTGAAATGATCTTTTTATTTTTATAATTTGTATGGCCTTGTACTAAGGCAATATATTCTTTTTTTATATGGTGCTCTTCCATGTTTTTATCGCAATAGGCCTGAAAGAATGGATGCTTACAAAATAACACCAAACCACTTGTTTCATAATCAATTCGATGGATAGCTTGAGCCGGATATTTGTTTCCGTTTAATTGCAGATACCCGTTAATTCGAGCTTGTAAAGTATCTTGGCTATTTCCATCATCGTGTACTAATAAAAATGGAGGTTTAAAGGCTGCGATTAAAAAAGCATCTTCATATAAAATGTTTACAGGCTCATAGTTGATTTCAACTTCTCTTTTAGGATAGTTAAAATAGATAGTTTTATTGTTTTCATCTATTTTTAAATGTTTTTTATGGGTTTTTGAAATACAAAAAGTCTCAAAGATTTCTTGAGAAGTTGTTGTATAGCACATGTAGTTTTCATTTATATTTTTTATGAGCATATCAATAGAATATTTTAATGATGCGTGTCATAATGTCAATAGAAGAACAGGAGGAATACTTATGAAAATCTTTAAAAATTTAGAAAACGGTAGTGTTGTTGAAGGATTGTTGATGGATGTAGTTCCTAGTGGATATCGTGAATTAAAAGCTGGTGAAGTGGATGCAGCACAAGAAAAACATGTTCCACAAGTAAGTGTAGAAGATAATAAACTTAAAGTTGTAGTTGGAAGTGTTGAACATCCAATGTTAGAGGCACACTATATCACTAATATTTGGGTGGAATATAGTGATGGAACTGTGGATCGTGCAGGCCTAGTCCCAGGAATGAAACCAGAATATGTTTTTGATCCGAAAGGAAGAACAGGTAAGGTGACTGTGTATGAGTATTGTAACTTGCATGGTTTGTGGAAAAATGAAATAGAATTGTAATTAAAATGTAAAAATAATGACAGATTGTTGAAATAAACAATCTGTTTTTCTATAATAATCATATGTATAAAGAAAAGTTGAGAGAATCATTTAAAGTTTATGATGAAATCGTATTAAAGTGTTTTTGTGGAATTTTTATTGGCGCAATTGTTGCGATTTGTGAAGTTGTTTTTGGCAAAGGTCTAGAATGGATCTTAAATTTTAGAGAACATATGGGATGTGTTATGTTAGTAGGACTTCCGTTTGCTGGTTTAGCAATTGTGTTCTTGTTTGATCATTGGGGAAGAATCTCAAGAAAAGGTATGGGGCTTGTCTTTGAAGTTGATCAAGGAAAGAGTGATTGGATTCCTCTTCGTATGGCACCGTTTATGGTTGTATCGACATGGATCACGCATTTCTTTGGTGGTAGTGCTGGTCGAGAAGGAGTTGCAATGCAGATTGGAGCGACTGTATCCCATTATTTCGGTAAGTATTTTCGTTTTAAAAATAGTGGTGTCATCTTCATGGTTGCAGGTATGGCAGCTGGTTTTGCCGGTTTATTTGGGACTCCAATTACGGCTATTTTCTTTGCCTTAGAAGTACTTGTTGCGGGAACCTTAAAATATCGAGCTATGTCATGTGCAATTCCGGCTAGTTTTACAGCAGCCTATGTTTCTAGTTTATTTGGATTACATAAGAGTACATTTAAAATTGGAAGTGTAAGTGATTTAGATGTCGAACTATCCATAAAACTTTTAGTTTTAGGAATTTTATTTGGCTTGATTGGCGGATTGTTTGCATTTTCTTTAAAGCATACAAAAGCTTTTGTGACAAATAAAATAAAGAATCCTTATAAACGTATTTTTATGATGGGTATTCTTGTGGCCGTTTTATTATTTGTGTTTGGTAAATGTCGTTATTCGGGTGTTGGTGAAAACTTGATTGTGGGATCTTTTACATTGGAAAAGATATATAGTTATGATTGGATTTTAAAGTTTGTCTTAACCATTTTAACTTTATCGGCTGGTTTTCAAGGTGGAGAAGTTACACCTTTGTTTGCGATTGGATCAAGTTTAGGAGTTATAATTGCACCTGTTTTTGGTTTAAATCCTTTATTTGTAGCAGCATTAGGATATTGCAGCGTTTTTGGAGCTGCCACGAATACGTTTTTAGCACCAATTGCGATCGGCATGGAAGTGTTTGGATATCAATATTTTCCGTTCTTCTTTGTAGTGTGTGCTATAGCTTATATAGTAAATCAAAATGAATCGATTTATGCTTTGCAAAGACAAGTCAGAGAATGATTTGTCTTTTTTTATAGTGATTTGAAAACGCATACAAATTTCCTTTAATGAGTAGATTTTATTTGAAAAAGTGCTATACTTTATTTATATAAAGAGTATTATTAGGAGGATGATTATGAAACAGAATAATATGCTCGCCATGATTTTAGCGGGTGGCCGTGGTACACGTCTTTTAGAACTAACTAAAAAGAATGCGAAACCGGCTGTTTATTTCGGAGGAAAATATCGTATTATCGATTTCCCGCTAAGTAACTGTGCGAATTCAGATATCAACGTTGTAGGCGTTTTAACTCAGTATGAATCTGTAGAATTAAATGCGTATGCTGGCGCTGGACAAAGATGGGGACTTGATGCACGTGGAAGCGGAGTTTATGTTTTGCCACCACGTGAAAAAGATGGAACAAAATTTGACGTTTATCAAGGAACGGCAGATGCCATTACTCAAAACATTGACTTTATTGACAAGTTTGATCCTGAATATGTATTGATCCTTTCAGGTGACCACATCTATAAAATGGATTATGCAGATATGTTGTCTTGTCATAAGGCAAATAATGCCGATTGTACAATTGCAGTACTTCCAGTTCCGATGAAAGAAGCAAGTCGTTTTGGTATTATGAATACAGATGAAGAAGGAAGAATTGTAGAATTTGAAGAAAAACCAGAACATCCAAAGAGCAATTTAGCAAGTATGGGTATTTATATCTTTAACTGGAAACAATTGCGTAAAGAATTGATTTCAGATATGACAGCTGAAGGTAGTCACCATGACTTTGGTAAAGATATCATTCCTAACTTCTTAAACGCAAATAAACGTTTATATGCTTATAAATTTGAAGGATATTGGAAAGATGTTGGTACAATTGATTCATTGTGGGAAGCAAATATGGACTTGTTAAACAAAAATAATGAACTGAATTTGGATGATCCAAATTGGAAAATCTATACAGAAGATATTCCAACTTTACCTCACTATGTAGGACCAACTGGAAAAGTAGAACATTGCTACATCAACCAAGGTGCTGTAATTCGAGGACATGCAGTGGATTCCGTATTATTTAATAATGTTGACATTGATGAAGGTGCGTTTGTATCTCAAGCTGTATTAATGCCAAATGTAAAAGTTGGTAAGGGTGCAAAAATCTATCGTGCAATTGTTGCGGATGGTGTGAAGATTGATGATGGTGCTGTTGTGGGTAGTCCAGACAGTGAAGAAATCGTATTGATTTCAAAAAGAGTAAAGAAGGGTGAATAATTATGTGTAATGCTTTAGGAATAATTACTTACAATGATTCTTCTGTATATGTAGAAGGTATGCAAAAATATCGTCCAATTGCTGCATTCAGCTTTTTAGGACGTTATCGTTTAGTTGACTTTGCGATTTCAAATATGTCAAATTCAGGTATTGATGATATTCAAATTTATGTAAATGGAAATCCTCGTTCTTTAATTGATCATGTTGGTACAGGTCGTCACTATAATATCAACTCAAAACATGGACACTTATCGTTAGTGCCTGTATATACAGATGGTGGAACTTCACGTTTTACTACAGATATTTCATGTTATGCTGAAAATATTCATGCTGTTATGGAAAACCACAATGATTATGTTGTGATTGCTCCAGCTAATATGCTTTATAAAGGAAATTATGAAGAATTGTTGAAACAGCACATTGAAAGTGGTGCAGAAGTTTCTGTTTTATATCAACATGTTGATAACGCAAAAGAAAAATACATTGGATGTGATGTACTTCAAATGAATAAACAACGTGGTGTATTGAGCATTGATCAAAATTTAGGTAACTATAAGTCTAGATATTTATCTTTACAAACTTACATTATGTCAAAAGAAATCTTCAAAACGTTAGTTGAAGAGGCTCAAGAAACAAGTTCAATGTATTGGTTTAAAGATATTTTGAATGACAAATGTGTAGATATGGATATTCGAGGATTGAATTATCGTGGACACATTTATGTTATCAATGATTTAAAATCATATTATGAAAGTAATATGCAATTCTTAACAGAAGAAAAAATGAAAGATATCAATGATCCAGAATGGCCTGTGTATACTCGTACAAGTGATTCAGCTCCAGCTATTTATTTAAATGGTGGTACGGCAACAGGTTCATTGATTTCAAATGGTTGTGAAATCAGTGGTGTAGTTAAGAACTCAATTATTGGTCGTTCTTGTAAAATTGGAAAAAATGCATTAATTGAAAATTGTATTATTATGCCAGATGTAGAAATTGCGGATGGCGCACACTTGAAGAATGTGATTGTTGACAAACATTCAAGAATCGCAAAGAAAAAAGATTTAGCAGGTTTAGAAGAACAACCTTTGTATATCGGTAGAAGGGAGAATGTTTAATGGCATCAATTTTGATGGTTGCTGGGGAAGGATTACCATTCATTAAGACAGGTGGACTTGCCGATGTTATTGGATCTTTACCAAAGGCACTTACTGAAAGAGGACATGAAGTTAAGGTTGTAATGCCTTTATATAAGAAAATTAGTGATAAATACTATAATGAACTTCATTTTGACTGTGAATATTCAGTTTCAATCAATTATCATGAAGTACCAGTACGTGTATTCTCAAAAATGGTAGATAATGTTTGTTTCTTCTTCATTCAACATCAAGGATATTTTGAAAGAGATTCATTATACGGTTATCAAGATGATGGTGAGCGTTTTGGATATTTCCAAAAAGCTGTTATTGAAATGTTGAATCAGTTGAACTACTGGCCTAACATTATTCATTGCCACGATTGGCATACAGGTATGATTCCTTGTATGGTAAAAGAAACGCATGATGCAGATCCTAGATATCGTGCTATTCGCTTTGTTTATACAATTCACAACATGGCATATCAAGGAAACTTTGGTCCTGAAATGTTAGATAGTTGCTTAGGCTTACCATACTATTTATTAGACAATGGTAATGTGCGTTTTGATGGTGGAATTTCATTTATGAAATCTGGTATCTTATATGCCGATAAAGTTACAACTGTATCACCAACTTATGCACAAGAGATTTTATCTCCTCAATATGGTGAACACTTAGAAGCTGTATTGAATATGCGAAAATATGATTTATGGGGAATTGTAAATGGTATTGATATCCAGCTATGGAATCCTAGTACAGATCCAGAAATTCCTTATCATTTTGATAAGGTGAATATTGCGGTCCAAAAGAAAAAAGCCAAAATGGCTCTTCAGGATGAGCTTGGATTGGAAGAGAATCCAGATGTTATGATGGTTGGTGTCGTTTCGCGTTTAACTTGGCAAAAAGGATTCTATTTGTTGATGGAGCAATTAGATGCATTATGTGCAGCTCCAATTCAATTGGTTATTTTAGGTAGTGGTGAAAGCCAAATTGAAAATAAATTCCGTGAATTAGAAGATGGAAACAAAGGCAAAATTTGTTTCTATTATGGATATAACGAAAGTTTGGCACACCGTATTTATGCGGCAAGTGATTTATTCTTGATGCCTAGTCTATTTGAACCATGTGGTATTTCACAATTGTGTTCTATGCGTTATGGTACTTTACCTCTTGTTCGTGAAACAGGTGGTTTAAAAGATACAGTCGATGCATATAATGAATATGAAAAATCCGGAAATGGATTTAGTTTTGAAAACTATGATTCGAATGAATTAATCCACACATTATATTATGCTTGTGATGTTTACTATAATCGCAAAGAAGATTGGGAAATGTTACAACGTAATGCGTTGAACACAGATGTCTCATGGCAACAAAGTGCTAAAACATATTCTTTGTTGTATGATGAATTAGTAGACTAATGAGAATTCTTGTTAGCGCATGTTTATTAGGATATGACTGTAAGTACAACGGAAAAAACAATTACAATTCGAAAATTGTTGAACTTTTAAAAGAACATGAAGTAATTCCTGTTTGTCCAGAAATGCTTGGAGGACTTACTTGTCCGCGTATTCCTTGTGAAAAAGTAGGGGATAAAGTTATGGATAAAGAGGGGAATGATTGTACAAAACAGTTTATCGAAGGGGCAGAAATAGCTCTAAATATAGCGAAAGAAAAACAAGTTGATTTTGCGATTTTGCAAAGAAGATCACCAAGTTGCGGGTATTCTCTAATTTATGATGGGACTTTTAAAGGGAATCTTATAGCTGGTAGTGGTGTCTTTGCACAAATGCTGCAAAGTTTAGATATTCCAATTATGGAAGCGGAATCAGAAAAATTCGTTTAGGTATTGTTTTCTTTGGCAAAATGTCATAAAATACATTTAGATTTGATTTAGGAGGATAATTATGAAACAAGTAACTGTAACTGTAGTAGATCCAGTAGGTCTTCACGCACGTCCAGCAACTGTAGCTGTTAACGCTGCTAGTAAATTCAAAAGCGAAATCAATGTAGCTTTCAAAGGACGTGAAGTAAACATGAAATCTATCATGGGAGTTATGTCTTTAGGAATTCCTACACAGTCAGAAATCACAATTAGCTGTTCAGGCGAAGATGAAGATGCTGCTGTAGCTGCAATCGAAGAAGTATTGCGTGCTCAAAAGATCATTGCTTAATTAAAAAAGTCTCATAGTTTATGAGACTTTTTTATTTCAATACTAGAAAAGAAGGAGAATGAATAATGTCTATTGTTGAAGAAAGATATTCAAAATGGTTAAATCATAAGAATTTAGCCCCTCAATATAAACCTGTTTTAGAAGCTATGAATGCTGAAGAAAAAAATGATGCATTCTATACTACAATTGAATTCGGAACAGCAGGTATGCGTGGTCTTTTAGGTCCAGGAACAAATCGTATTAATATTCATACAATTCGTAAAGCTACTCAAGGATATGCGAACTACATTAACGAAAATAATGGTGGCGAAGCCGGAATTGCGATTGGGTATGACAATCGTCATATGTCAAAAGAATTTGCGTTTGATTGTGCTGATCTATTAGCAAAAAATAATATTAAATCGTATGTGTTTGAATCATTAAGACCAACACCAGAATTAAGTTTTGCCGTACGTCATTTAAAATGCTTTGGTGGTATTATGATCACAGCAAGTCATAACCCTAAAGAATATAATGGTTATAAATTGTATGATGATAAAGGATGTCAATTGATTCCATGTTTAGCTAGTCAAGTTATTGAAAGAGTTAACGCGATTGAAGATGAATTAGCAATTGATGCAAATTGTACAGAAGAACAAAAGAAATTAATTACAGTCATTGGTAAAGATGTCGATGAAGAATACTACAAGAATGTATTGAGTATTCAATTAAATCCTGAAGTTAAAAAAGATATCAAAATCGTATTCTCACCAGAGCATGGAACTGCAAATATCCCTGTTCAAGAAGTTTATAAACGTGCTGGATACACTTGCATTCCAGTGGTTGAACAATGTAGTCCCGATCCAGATTTTTCAAATACACCAACACCAAATCCTGAACAAGCTGGAGCATATGAATTATCATTGAAATACGCAAAAGAAAATCATGCTGATTTAATCTTAGTTTGTGATCCAGATGCTGACCGTATGGGTGTAGGAGTATTACATAATGGTGAATATGTGGTTTTAACAGGTAACCAGTCTGGTTCTGTTGAAATTGAATATATTTGTTCACAACTGCAAAAACAAGGTAAGATGCCTGAAAATCCTGTAATGTTCAATACAGTTGTTACAAGTGATTTAGGAGAAAAAGTAGCTTCTGATTATGGTGTTTCAACAGAAAAAACATTAACTGGATTTAAATTTATCGGTGAAAAAGTAGCTAAATACGAAAAAACACACGAAAAGAATTATGTATTTGGATATGAAGAAAGTTATGGCTCATTGATCAAACCTTTCGTTCGTGATAAAGATGCGCCTCAAGCTTGTTTAATGCTTGCAGAAGCTTGTGCATTCTATAAAGAACAAGGAAAAGATTTAGTTGATGTATTGAATAGTCTATATGATCGTCATGGTACATATGAAGAAAGTCAAGTAGCATTATCATTAGCTGGTGAAGCAGGTGCTAAGCGCATAAAAGAAATTCTAGCTACATTAAGAAAAGATGCTCCAACTGAAATTGGTGGAACTAAAGTTGTTCGTAGTGAAGACTATAAAGAATGCACAATCAAAGAAGGAAATACAGTCACTGAACTTACAGGATTCACTAAATCCGATGTATTAAAATACTATCTAGAAGATGGAAGTTGGATTGCGGTACGTCCTAGTGGAACAGAACCAAAATGCAAATTCTATTATTGCATCAAGGGAGCTTCAAAAGAGGATGCTCACAACAAAACAGTTCATTTCCAAAAGGCAATGGATGATTTGATTGCTGAATAGCATGAAAGGATGTCTAAAGACATCCTTTTAATTTTGTAAAAAAAAGATTTAGACTTATTTGTCTAAATCCTTAAGAAATTGTTCTAATCGGACTACAGCTTCTTTAATGTGGTCGATACTATACGCATAAGAGATACGGACATATCCTTCTCCGCTATTTCCAAAAGCGTTTCCAGGTACACAGGCAACTTTTTGTTCTTGTAGTAATCTTTCACAGAATGTTTCTGAATCAAGGCCTGTCGATTGAATGTTACAAAATACATAGAATGTACCGTGTGGCATATTTGTTTTTAGGCCCATTCGATTTAATCGATTGACTAAGAAGTTTCTTCTTTTTAGGTAATCTTCTTTCATCATCAATACATCGTCATATCCGTTTTTTATAGCTTCAAGACCTGCATATTGAGACATAACGGGTGCAGACATAATAACATATTGGTGAATCTTATTCATGACAGAAGAAAGCTCTTTATTGGCCATACAATATCCAAGTCGCCATCCTGTCATTGCGTAGGCTTTTGAAAAACCATTAACGACAATGATTTGAGATTTAATTTCATCAAATTGTGCTAAAGAAGCGAATGGCTGATCAAAGCTAAGTTCTGCATAGATTTCATCACTGACGACATAAATGCCAGATTCTTTGATGATATCAACAATTTTGGCATAATCTTCTTTGGTCATGACACCACCAGTAGGGTTGCTAGGGTAGTTAATGATCATAGCTTTTGTCTTTGGCGTAATGACTTTCTTTAAATCTTCTGGAATGATTTTAAAGTCATTTTCTTCTTTTAGTTGTAAAGGGACAACAATACCATCACTTAAAGTAACGCTAGGTGCGTAGGCAACATAGTTAGGATCTAATACAATGACTTCATCGCCTGGGTTTAATAAAGCACGCATACTAAGATCTATGGCTTCACTACCACCAATTGTAACAATCACTTCATTTTCAGGATCATATATTTGATTATAGTGTTCTTTATGAAATTTACAGATTTCTTCACGAAGTTCAATTAAGCCACGATTTGCGGTATAGTGTGTATGTCCTGTGCTCATATAATGAATCGCATTTTCACAGATATGCCATGGTGTCGCAAAATCAGGTTCGCCAACACCTAAAGAGATAACGTCTTCCATGGTGCTTGCTAAATCAAAAAATCTTCGGATGCCACTAGGCTTAATGGATGTTGCTTTTGTAGATAAACATTTCATTATGGAGTCACAACCAATCTTGATTCTTTGTCTTCGGGCTTGTCAATCATGACAATACCGCTTTGTTTATATTGTTTTAAAACGAATAAAGTTTTAGTAGATCGTACATCTTCAACACAAGCAATTTTATCAGATACAAAACGGGCAACCTCAAACATTGTCTTACCTTGTACTAAACATAAGAAATCGCAATCCCCACTTAATAGATACATAGTATCCACTTCAGGATAATTGGCAATCAATGCCGCTGTTTTATCATATCCTCTATTTCTAGTTGGTGTACAACTTACTTCTATATAAGCTAAGACTTTTTGGTCTTTTAATGCTTTGTTGTAGTTGATAATCGTGTGATAACCACAAATGATCTTATTTTTTTCTAAAGATTGAATCTCGGATTTTATACTCGCTTCATCTTCGTTTAGAATATCTGCTAAATCTTGTGATGATAAACGAGCGTTATTTTCTAGTAAATCTAGGATTAAACTTTGGTTCATTTTGAATTCCTCCTTTTGAATATAATAGCACAATTAAGGTTATGTAAAAAGTGTGAAAATACTTGAGAATGGACTGTAAATAGTCTAAAATATAGGTGGTTGTTAGTTGTTAAAAGTTTTACTTGTTAGAGAATTGACAAATTAACGGTAGGCTTTTATAATAACAATGGTATTTAAAGGAGGATTTACTGACATGACAGTAAAAGTTGCGATTAACGGTTTTGGACGTATCGGACGTTTGGCATTCCGTCAAATGTTTGGTGCTGAAGGC
>SKEP01000536.1_pt1 | contig 24079 bp, 25 predicted proteins | sample 4826901 | NCBI WGS metagenome assembly SKEP01 (sample SAMN11008806, study PRJNA524170) | human gut metagenome | biome: Human fecal sample; material: Feces; isolation source: fecal sample from pouch patient p4, p43, p49, p54, p55 | host: Homo sapiens | place: Israel: Tel-Aviv | collected 2014-03-20
CCCCACTGATGTCAACCAGCTCGATGTCTGCGAACTCCAGCGGTTCAGCCGTTAGATAGTAGCGTTCCCGGCCAGCCAGGTGTTCGGGTCCTTGCAGGTCTGTGGTACTGCCCACCTTTGCCCAGTCACCATTGATGCAAGCAAAGAAATCGGCAGCCGAGCCGTCCTCGCTTTCAAGTTTGATGTCTGCTTCTTTGTCTTCTTCAAGGCTGCTTTGCATTGCTGTTTCGGAGGTCGCAATTGATGTTGTATTCTGTCCCTTCTTATCATCTGCGTAAGCCGCCGGTATGAAAGGAGTAAACAACTGCGCGGCGAGCAAAATGGCAGCCGATAAGCTTGTGATTCTTTTTGCGTCTGTCACTGTATCACACCTTTGCTGATATTTTGCGAAAAAGTTATAATGTGACAACCATTGCAATGGATATTGTTGCCAATTCGCACGTTTTGGCAACAAAAAAGCCCGACCGCTTTGGGTCGAGCTTAATGCTTCTTATTATATGTTGCTGGTTTTGCGTTTTCTTTTGGGACAGTGAAGTGTTTGCAAACAATTCATCACACACTGTCAAGATTTATTATGATATGGTATAATGGGTATAGAAAATGAGAGGAATGATGTGTAATGCAAACCTCAATGCAGAGACTGTGTCTTTCAAACGAGCAGATTGAACGGCTTCAAGCTATCATAGAGTCAAAGCAAAACTGCAAGTGCCGGGCGGATGTATCGTTTGGCACTGTATGGATTACATCGGATGATGAACTCAATGAGCTGCGAGTCTCTTTTCTGGGTGATTTCGAGCTTGTCGTGTCCCGCGTTGGCTTTACTCATAAGCGTCGTGGTACGATGACTTCTGTTCTGGAAGAACTGAAGAAGATATGCACCGAGGTCGGCGTTCCCAGGATTGTGATACAGTCTGTTCTGACACCTGAGATGCAGGCATTCTGCCAGGCGCATCATATTGAGCCTGACAAGAACACAACCATGCAGGTTGGTGATGTCTTGGTAGGCGACTATTATCTTATGCTGGATACCTGAACCTTTTCAGCATTCGAGAACTTCCGGGTCTCCATCGAAATTCTCTCCCCTGTCGAGGCGCTGCCCCACAGAGAAGTTGATGACAAGGGGGTCCTTGTCATATTCAGAATAGTCGAAGTCTTCCCTCTCACCGTCACTCAACGCTGGGTCATACTCAATTGTTGCGAGCCAAGCATCGAACGGCATTTCATCATGGGTTGCGATGTATTTGGCGTACTGCCCAAACAGTTCGCAGCATCTGGGCCACGGCAGAGGATTGTCAAGATAAAACTCAAGCTGCCAGTCCTCATACGGAGTCAGGTCGTTCACGCCGTAACGCTGGAGCCCCTTGAGTGCTTCCTGGCCTTCCTTGCTGGTAAAGAGATAATCGTATCCGTTCATGTTCATTTCCGTCATCTTTTACAGGTCCTTTCTTTATTTGTGTTTCTTCCAAGTTCGTGGTGGTCGGCCGGGTCCCTGCCTCCTTTCTTTGTGGAGTCACTCTATAAAGAGATATTTTCTATAAAAATGTAAACCGCTATATACAAAAAGCCTCCAAAATTCTGGCGGCTGCTGTTATTTGTGATGGAGAGGTGCTGCTCCGAGTAATGCTGTCACATCAAACGACGATGCGTTATAGACTGTCAGCTGTTTCTCAAGCGCGTATTTCACAGTATAAGCTGTGCCGCCTGTCTGCTTCGTGCAGTAAGAAATGCAATAGTCTGAGCAATCGACCAGATGCCTGTCACGGGTCAAGTAAGCACTCTTGCTCGGCTCTTTACTGACATAGACGATTTTGTCCATCTTTTTGTCTAAGTTCTTAGCATGGAGCTGCTGTTCTGGAGTCCATCGGTCGCGGTAGCCTTCAAAAGGAAGCACCTCGATGATGCGCAGGCGGCCGTTTTCTTTCTTCAGCTCAATGAGCATCTCCGCTACGAGGGTATCGAATCCTAAAGCACCGCCTACTCCATAGTAGATAATTCCGCTCTGGATGAGTGGGATGAGCCGATGCCTTACTCTGGTCAGAATCTTTGTCTGTTCCCCCGGCGGGATGTCTCTATGCCCCGTAAAGCAACATGTTTGTTTCTTAAATTTTCCCATACCGGCTCCTTTCTGTCAATTGGACAATTTGTCATCTTTTGTCAATTCCGCTCACAAATAAAGTGACGATATTGACGAATTAGCGCAATTCCGTATAATTGAAATCAGCATTACAGAATAACAATGAAAGTTGGTGTTTTCTATGGCAGCTTCCAGCCATGCGCCCCGTCCGTATCATCTGACTCCCGCAGAGGAAACCGTTATGAAAGCTTTCTGGAACAGCAAAAAGCCGCTGTGCCAGCAGGATATCCTTGACCATGTGAAAGAGAATGGTGACCTGTTCTGGAAAGAGCGTTCCATCTTCGCCATCATCAATTCTCTGATGAAGAAAGGCTGTATCAAGGAGGATGGGATGGTTCGCGCCGGTAAAACCTATGCCAGAACTTTTGCTCCCGCAATGAGCCGTGCAGAGTTCTATGCGGGCATGGTGACGAACGCGCTGACGAAGAAAGAGCTGGTCGAGTTCCGTCGCGCTATGCGTCAGTTAGCGAACGAAGATTCTGAATCTTCCGATGAGGAGGCTTGACTTCATTTGGAGGCGACTCTTATGCCGAATGCACGGATATTAGGTGCTTATATCAGGCAGAGGATGAAAGAGAAAAATCTTTCCGTAAGTGCTGTTGCCTCTATGCTTAGTTGTAGCGAGGTGGATGTGCAGAGGCTTTTATGTGGCCGGGCACTTGCTTCATACCCACAGATGCAGCGCCTGGCGGAAGGCTTAGGTTTATCTGTGCCTGCACTGCTGCGGAATGCCTCCAGAATTGAGACAAACGCTTCCAGAGAAAAGATTCTTGACATTATCTGGGACTACATGGATGTCCGAGATGCGGTACTATGTTGACTACACGCCACAGTGGTGGGCCTTAACAAGGGTCTGCTGCCGTGGCGTTTTTTCTTGCTTCCACGAACCATTTATCTACTTCATAATAGAGGTATGTTCTGGCCCTTCCAATCTGGCATGTATAGCGGACTCCCACTCCGCCAGTCTTGGAGTATTTGCGCGGCATCACCTCTGAGATGTTGGTGATGTCGAAGCGTTGGCCCGTATCCCAGATAACAGTCTGTGGTATGAGTGTTCCGTCTGGCTGAAAGTCAGCGATGACCTCTACATATTTTTTGATTCTCTGTTCTGGCATAAATCAAATGCTCCCCTGTAAGTATCCATGCGGATGAATCGTATGGTCCGCCCTCGCGTCGCAATGTGAGAGGAGTCTGTCCTTATACATCACGGCTCGCTGGACGGAATAGTATCCAAAGCGGTTTCTGACTCCATCAATGGCAGATTCTAAGCGTTCCATCTCTTCTTGCTTTTCGGCACTGAAGTCGAACGAGATTTGGCAAGGCTCCGTATCCGGCTGTAGGTCTATGGCCCGCACGCCAATGGAACGAAGATGCTCGCTCCAATGATAGTGCTTTTTATATAACGTGAACGCGGCCGTCGCTATCTCCTGCTCCTGCATCGTCGGCAGGGACAGCTTCATCTGGCGCTCGAAGCTGAACAGGTTGGAGTCCCTCAAACTCACCTCCACGCCTCGGCATCGGAAATGGCTCTCTCGGAGGCGTGCCGCGACACTCTCTGCGAGCAGGTAAAGCACTATCCAAACATCCTGGTCGGTCTTTAAGTCCCGTGGTGTCGTCCAGCTATTTCCGATGCTCTTGATGGGAGCAAGCACCTCCCGCTGCTCGTACTTCGCCACCGGGTCAGAATCCAGGCCGTTGGCAAACCTCCAGAGCAAGAGTCCTACCTTGCCGAGCTTCTCCTGCAAGAACTGAGGTCTGGTCTTCGCCAAGTCTCCAATGGTATGTATGGCATAGTTATCTAACTTGGCTGCCGTTTTCTTTCCTACATATAGCAAATCCGAAGCAGGCAGTGGGAAAACTATCTTCTCGAAGTTCTGCCTATTGATGACCGTAATGGCATCCGGCTTTTTATAGTCCGAGCCGAGCTTTGCCATCGTCTTATTCCAACTGACTCCGACCGAGCAGGTAATGCCGAGTTCGTCCTTGACGGTGTCGGAGATTTTCTTTGCTATCTCCTCCCCTGTCCCAAAGAGAGACTGACTCGCGGTACAATCGAGCCAGGCTTCGTCCAAGCCAAACGGTTCGACCTGGTCGGTATAGCGCAGGAAGATTTCTCTGGTATAGCCGCTGAATCGAGTGTATAGGTCATAGTGAGCCGGAACAAAGGTGATGTCTCTGCAATGTTGCTGTGCCTCCCAAAGCGGCATACCAGTTTTCACGCCCATCCGCTTGGCCGGATACGAAGCTGTCAATACGATGCCGCTCCGCCGTTCTGGGTCACCGCATACTGCAATCGGCTTGTCCCGCAATTCGGGATGGTAGGCCATCTCGCAGCTGGCATAGAAACAGTTCATATCGCAATGAAGGATGGCTCGCTCTTTTGCCATAATATACAACCTCAATTCGTACAGATGGTTCCTAATTCGCATATAACAACCGACTGTTGTTATTATAGCCTATCAAGTGGTGGGATGCAAGGGGTATGGAAGAATTTGCCGTTTGCAATCCCATTAGTTACTCTACAACTGTGGAAGACCTTGACAAAAGAAAGAGAGGAGCTTGTTTGGCTCCCCTCTTTTACTTTATTCTGTGATATTCAGTTTTTTGAGTTCCTCGTATACGCTCTGCTCTACAAGGTTCAGCGATGTGACATCACGGATGTAGCCTACCGGAACGCCTTTTCGTCCGGCAAGGTCTTTGATTGGCGTATACTCTTTATGGCCCATGCTGTCAGTCTTGAAGAGTACGGCGGCCGCACCGTCCAATTGCCTATCGGCCGTCATCGCCTTGTCTTTCTCGACAACAGCTGCTTCTGGGTATTTCTGAGCGAATTTTCCCATGATGTTTGGATGCCCACCAACGAAGACGATTTTCTTAGCCGAGAAGATTCTGGAGAGTTTCTCCTCATAGTTGATGTCCAGCACTTCCGGGGCAGCCTCTACTCTTTCTTCGACCTGTTGAGCTGGAAGCTGCTGCCGCAGCCTGGCGTTCTCTTCCCGCAGAGCTTTGAGTTGTTCCTCAAGGTCCGTGATTTGCTTTTGCTGGGACTCGACCTTGGATTGGATACCTGCATAGCGGTTTCTGGCATCCTCGGCCGCACGCTCTGCCGCATCGGCACGAGTTCGATATTCTTTCAGTGACTCCTTCTGTTGCTTCAGCTGTTCGCCGTCCCGTTCTATCTGACGCTTACACTTCTTCAGCTCATTGTTCAGGCGAGTTCCTTGCGGATTAAAGAAGTAGTCATGCAGTCCATCCAGCACAGTCTTCTTTGTCTGCTCGCAAAGCATCGTATAGTAAGTAGCATTAAAGAGTGCAGTACGGAATATTTTCACTTTCTCTTTTGCTATCTGTACGGTTTCACTATCGTAAGAGGATTCGTTGCCTGCGTCAATCGCTTCCCATACCTTCTCAAGCGGTGCATCTACCTTATCGATACTGGCGGCCGTATAAGCAGCAACTGCCATGTGCATCAGCATTTCCTTGGACAGCACCTGCTTATCCATTCTTTGCTGGTTCATTACGCCACTGGCCGTGAGTGTCGCGATAAGAGGCATCTGAAGAGCGTTTTCTTCATCGCGTTCTATACCTGTTTTCCGGCGCATCGTATTGGAGTCGTTAATCCAGGTGGCACCGAAGCTTTTAGCAGCAAATCGCGGCCGTACTATGGTTCGATACAAATAGTCGTAGCGTTCCATGTAGCGAACCTTGGCAGTGGTATTGATATTACCCAACAGCATCATCGCCAAGAGTGCATTGGTGTAGATGTCATTGCTGCAAGAATCGAAATTCTTGTATCGCGGTGCATATACCGCAAAGAAGGCTCTGGATGGCGGATTCAGTTTATGTTCTGTAAAAGCGTCATACGCTATGGTTTGCTTGCTCTTGTCGTCATCAGGGGTTGACTCTATCTTACTGTATATTGCTTCGAGCGCCTTCTCGTTAATCGCAGGCAATTTTTCTTTCTTTGTGTTTTTCAGATAGGTTGATAGGAGGTCTTCGGTAAACTGTGGCTTATCATCTTCGTCGCTGCTTAGAATACATGCCAGGCATAGGACTGCATTGCGGCTCTGCACTGTATCTAAGCCTAATATGTACTGGAGCGTTTTCTCTCCGTGGCAGATTGCTTTGATATGCTTATCTACCTTATCCTGATGCTCACTGTAGTATTTGCCGGACAACTCTATGCACGCTTTGCTTCGGCTCGCAAATAGCGCCATGCGTTCGGCGTACTTATCGTACAATGCGCCCACTGTCATGGTCTCCGGGATGTTGTTCTTTGCCACGTCATTCACTCCTTTTCTATCTGTATTATATCAATCACGGTATCAACAACCAATGTTGGCGGCAAGAATGTTACAGATTCTTCAGTTATTCTTTGATAAACGCCCATAAGTTAGGCAATTGAAGTATCGTGCGGAGGTAATCTGAAAGCTCTTTGTTCTGGTCAAGACCTATACGGCCACGGAAGAGATATTGTTCCCCCACATCGTTTGTCAGGGTCAGATACCAGCGGTCGGTATGATGGCTGTCCTCCGTCTGCAGGAGCATCGGCAAATCATGTTTTACTTTCTCGAACACGGAATGTATTGCATCAGCCGGTAGATGATGGATGGTGTAGTGGTCTCGGACCGGTTCGTCTTCATCCAGATATTCGAGCTGTTCGAGATATACATGACCTCCCTGTTCTGCCACAATGAGCCGCTGCTCTGATTCTTTGTTCGGTTCTGCATCGAGACTTAGTTTCGTACAGGTGGTACGAAGCTGCAATCTGATGATGTTTTCCTCGAACCGCTTCGAGTTATGGTCTGTAAGTGCCATGAAGATGCCTCTTTCTGAGTACGATGTGTCTCTGTATAGTTTATCGCCCTATGCACAACTCGTTTTCATTTTCCGCATGACGATGTTTGTATTTATAGCACGTAGCGTGCTTTATGGTTTGCGGCTCTCAAGGTTTTCCTTCTCACGCTGATAAGCAGAATCAAACTCTCTTTGTTTCTTCTCTCTCATAACATCTGAAAAGAGAATCAAGTTCTTGCGTTGCCCCATCTGTTCATCGTCTTGGAAGCCCTCAAAGGTCAGTTTGCAGTCGAGGGCCATCTCTAAGCTGACGATACGGGAATAGTCCTTATTGAGTGGAAGCTCGTGCTCTTCGTCATCCAAAAGCAGGATACTATAGAGCCATCTGGCTGGTCCTTCGATAAAGTCAAGGTCAATCTTTGTGTCGAACAGTTCTTCGCCTGGGAACAGCGGAGATTCGACTCTTGGGTATTCTTCATCAAAGCCGAAATTATAAATCAGCTCACAGTAAGGTGATGCGGGTGTTATCGTGCAGCGGTATTTTTCAGTCGGAAAGGCAATGCACTGTGTTAAGGTGTAGGCAAATGGCCCAGCGCTGCGAGTTGCAAGGTTGAAGTATTCGACCCAAGCGTTCTGGTTCGTTGTCAGATAGGTAGAGGCAGCTTCCTGTATGAGCTTTATGGCCTCTGTGCGATTTGTATACAGGAGGTCCCCTTCCGGCGTGTCTCTGCCATTCTCCATCTGGAACCCATCAACTTCGTCATACAAGGTCTTGACTTTGCTTGTTTTGATTTCGAGGCGCGAAAAGCCAAAGGCTCCATCATAGTGCAGAAAGCTGTACTTCCGTGTGTCGATATAAAGTGTTCCTTTGATGATAAACTCTGTGTCATAGAAGCCTATATGGTGGTAGCCGGAAACTTCCGTACGGATGATACTCATACCAATACCCTCTTTTGATTTTTAGGAAACAGAGATTTTTTCAGAGAAAATTTTCAAAATTGCGAAAGCGGCTTGTAGCAAAGATTTAGCAAGTATTAGCAAGTTCGTAGATAGTTTGTTCTGAACTGAAGCAAGTAACGGCTTTTATTGTTGCTGGTCCGCATTGACTACCTGCTCTGCGCATTTCGTTGCGGAAGCCGAAGTGAAATAGCGCAGTGGGATGTTCTTGCTGCGGACAATGTCGATGATTTTGTAGAAAGCCTTATGGGAAAGGTAGTTCGTCTGCAGCCACACAATTTCAGCGCCCTTGATTTGTTCAGTGCTCGGTACACCATCCACGAATTTCACATCAGGAACCATCGGCCGTATTGCTTTCAGCCAAGAAGGATGCCCGCCAAATACGATATGCTTCATGGTAGTGTGGTACGGGAACTCTACCTGCGTTTTGGTATCTTTCCCGGCGGCAGAGTCTGCGTCGTTGGTCAGCGCAAACACCAGCTCACGAAGGTCGTTCAGTTCTTGCTTTTCTTTCTCGTGTTCTACAGAAGCCTTCTCTATGGCAGTAGTTAGTTCACCGATTGTCTTTTCAGCTTTATAGAGTGCCTGCTTATTCTTTTCGTGCGTATTCTTGAGTTTCTCAATCTCTGCTTCATACGTATCGCATTTGGCGCGTAAAGCATCGCACTCATCTTTTGTGTCGTTTGGAAAGTCGATACGGTCTTTCAAGTTGGACAGTAGAGATATGTATGCGGCGTATACAGCTCTACCTTCCGGCGCGGTTACGCCCAAATCGGTAAGGGCTGTTTCTACTGGGTCTACGCTGGCTGTGTTACGTGGAACGAGGACTCCATCGGTATAGGTGTATACGGCGGCCGCCGGTGTCATACGCACTGGAGTCTTTGCATCTGCACCTTCTTGTTGTACCAAGGACATTGTATCCCAGCAGATTGGCACAACACTGCTATCTCTTGTCAGGTTGTCTTCCATTAGATGGAGCTTGGCTGTATTTGCATCGATATAGGAAGCGGACTGACCTGTTGCATCCAAGCATTGTTTGACTGCTCCTCCACACCACGGTAGTTGCGCCGCTGCGTAGGAGAGAAGCACACAGGATGGATAGTAAAGCCACGGAAGATTATCGCCGTTATCTATCATGTAATAGAATGCGAAGCACACTGCATACGGGTCCATGACTTCAAACATCACCGCACGCTTTGCTACTGCTGCCGAATATTTCTTTGTCCATGTCTCTTCTGTCCAATAGGCACATTCGGCACTGTCATAAGCAAAGTCTCGTTCCAACTCGTTGAGCTTTTGGAGTTTGGTTTGCATTGCCTCTAACTTTGCAACGATAGTTTCTCCGCGTTCTGCAATAGAATGGAGCCCAATTGTCATTTCTGTTTTTGTACCGACTCCAGGCATATTATTTTTAGCAAGCGGCAGGGCTTTTGCTTTGACCATAGAATGCGTCTTTTGGGAAAAAGCATTTGCTTCATCGCTCACTTTATTAAGCTCGTCATCAAGGCGATGAATTTCATCCAGACATTTCTTCTCTTCCTTGACCCACTTGGAGCGGCAACGGAAATAACGACTTATGGCTCCTCTTACCTGTATTGCATACGTATTTACAGCATTATCGACCTTATCCTCCGGGAGCAAACCAATAATGGCATCAAACACATTTCTGGACGGTACATTCTGATGCTGCTTACCCGCAACGGTATAGCTATCAGTGACAGGATACTTGAGCGGAGGCTTCTCCGGGTTATTGATGCCAACACAGTCCTCGTTTCGATGCAGAATGATATAAACCATACTGCGAATCACAGCTTCACTATAGCAAGGAGATACACAAGACGGTAGTTCGATAGATGCGAGCTGTTCCTCGTCTTTTGGCAACAAAGCGAGTGCTTCATCCATCTTGTGGTTCGCTCTGATGGCATCCAGCATCCAGATAGCAGCGGCGAGCGAGTAATTGAACTGTCGCTCGCCTATGTTGAACGGAGGAGTCATCACCATATTCAGGCGGACCCATTCGTCCTCGTATCGCACCTCAAGGTCTTCCGGTATATATTCTTTGGCAATAGCTACTGCCATATCTCGTGTTTCAGCAATCGCTTCTACTCGCCTATCTATTGTTTTGTTGTCAATGTCAAACTCAAAGGCAACGCTTGGGTCCTTCTCCATCTCGCCGCCGAATCCGGCTATATTTTTAAGTAGCGCTCGTTTGCATCGTTCTTTGAAGCTGCCGATTGGCTTCTTGCTATTGCGTTTTGCCTTGCCTTTGCCCATCGTATTCTCCTTTGTATGGGACACGCCAAATTTCTCTAATATAACATTATACGACATGTTGCGGTATTTATCAATCACCACGCTTTTCCGTGCGTGGCAAGCATCACATTTTCCCAGCGAGTTTTTGCTGATTCTGGCACTTTTTACAACGAGTTCCGTTCTACTATTTGTGGTTCGCGTGAACGCCGCACTCGGCTCCCACACAGAGTTGCTTGCCAACTGTGTCATGGTTGGCTGCTCTGATATGATGTCTGGTAGAGCTTGCACGCTATGAAGCGCGTGCCGGATGTGCTGGACCGTACCCCTTGACGTGGTTCATCCAGCACAAAGAAAACTTACACGCCGTGCAACAGGATTCGTCTATAGCTTACACGCGTGTAACTATCCGTGTAAGTTATTCACAGCGCCGCAAGGCCTCCTGCTACGAGGTATTTCATGCTTAGACCGATATTCTTCCTATACAACAAGAAAAGCACGCCACAGAAGCCCGTAGGCCCCTATGACGTGCGTATCGTTATTTAGAGATAGTCAGACAGCTTAATGACGGATACTCCGTATGGAGATGTATCAATATCGAGGTATGTGCAACCGGAGTTGGGTCTGTCCATGCGAGTGATTTCTTTATGAGGGATATGGCCGAAAACATAGAGCGTATCCCGATGGCCGGTCAGCATTTCATCTTTATCATAGTTAAAGACTCTGCCGAACGGATTGTTGTGTGTCACCACGACTTGTTTGAATCGAGAGCCAGGCGGAGGTGTGATATTGAGTTCCTGCGTTTGATTCTCAAAGACGGCTTCAAAGCTTTCCCTTGTCCTTTTCGTGCCAGACAGGTACTCGTAGATGGTATGCTCTGCTTCATACGGTGTTCCACACATATTGTCGAGCAAGTATACGACCATCTGCCAAAGCCTATCGTTTTCCCACGCGAGAGTGTAGGTGATGAAGAGCTTCTGCCACCCGGCGAACGTATGGGGTCTTGCGGCGAGAATCTTCTTCCTTTCCTCCATGCTGCATCTGAGCGTTTCGAGTTCTTCTTTTGTTCTGAAGATGTCCTCTCCCTGCTTGTAGTGGAGGAATACCCAGGCTGCGAGTTTCCTGACGGTCGGAGATTGTGCAAGAGCCTTATAGTATCGAAGCATCTGCCTATGTTCGTATTCGTGGTTGCCAAGAACGAGATGGACAGTGTCTTGATGTTCTGCAATGAAATTGACGACCTTTGCGTTTTCCTTTCCACGGTCTACTACATCACCGACGAAGATGAGCTTATCGGCGCTTTCATTCCATCCGGCTGCCATGAGGGATTCGATGAGACCTTTGTAGTTCCCATGCACATCTCCTACCACATAGATGTCGCTCATTGGTTATCACCTTCTTTCCCAAAGTCGTCCGTATTTACTTCGGCAATATGGTTATACAACACTCTGAGCTTGTACATCGGTTTATCGATGTCTTGGTGCATGTGGCCGCAATACCATTGTTTGAACTTCACTCGGCGGTAGATTTCATCAAGGTATACGCCCGTTGGGTCGTGAATCGGACTGATGTCTCTGAAATAGATTGGCATGAGCATCTGTGGAAGCATGTGCGTAAGGATAACATCCACTTCGTTTCCGTGAGATTCCAGCGTATCAAGACCGTGCCACATCTCTTTCTGGGATGGGACTTCTTCCCTCCACCAAGTGACGCCTTCTGTACGGTATGCTTTGTCGATAGACTCTGCACCGCCCATGCACCATACAGTCATACCATCAATCGTGTAGTATTCGCCACGCATCAGGTGGATGACATTCGGTGCTTCCGGCAGGCGTTGAATCAAGCCACCGTTCCACCGTTCGGTAGGCTGCTCTGCCCAGAAGGTGTGGTTATCGTGGTTACCATCGATGAAGAGGATATTGCAAGGAAAAGACTTCATCCAGTCGGTGTACAACTGGTACGCTCGCGCTGACTTGATACAGTGCTGCGGCATACCCAGTGTCTTGATGTCGTCCTCCAGGATGCGGTCTGTCGGAAAGAACGGAAATCCGAAGTCTCCGCAAACAACAATTGCATCGTCTTTTGTGAGGTCGCGGTCAAGAAACCGTTTCGGGTTGATTTTTGAAATCTCATCCGGTCCATGTGTATCGCCAAAAATATGAAGAAGCATCCGTCATCATCTCCTTTCTGTTCTGCGTTGATTTTGTTCTGGATGGATTATAGGGTGTCTCACAGCATCGCGAGCAGTCTCTCGGCTTCGTGGTTGCCCTTGTAAGCTGCAATCGCCATATTCCGCCGGTCTCTCTCCTGCTCTTCTTTGGGATACCAGTCTTCGGTATAGTCGTCGCCCAGCAGCTTCTTTACGACATCCTCAAACGGAATGCCTTTGCTGGGTTCGCCGTTTTCAGCAAGGTCTTTCTTTGCTTCTTCAAGGTTCGCGTCGATTTCAGCTTTGGCGTTTTCCATGCCTTCAGGTTCGATGCCAAAAAAGGTCATCTCCCACAACACACGGGAAAGGCACCACTCAAGGCCGTAGATATAGATACTGGACGGTGCCAGCTTCCAGCTGAGAATCTCTTCCCAGCTGCAAAACTCAAAGGCGTATTGTGTCGGCAAGTCCTGCTTCATAACGGCGGCCATGATGTCGTCGGTGCTCATAAAGGTAAGCATCTCGTCGCTGATGGTTTCCGCTTCAGGCACTTTTGTGTGCTTCTCTTTCCACTCGCGAAGGTCACTAGCTTCAATGCAGACGGTGTCATCTCCTACATCGCCAAAGCCCTTGCAGACGAAGAGCAGTTTCTGCTCCGGCTCTACTTTCAGGGTGAGTGTCTTCATGCGCATGAATGCAGCATTTACCTCTTCTTTAGCATCTGCGAGCCGGTCACGTTCCTCACCGCCACTGTGATACATAGCGGCAAACTCCGCAGCCAGCTTCTCTACGTCGCAGTGCATGAATGCCTGATAGGTGTTCTCAAAGTTCGTGGTCATAGGTTCCTTTCCGGCTGTTCACTTCAGCCCAATTCTTGTGTATTCCAAAGTGCTGCTTCATAGTTCTTGATGAACTTATATCGAGCAATAGCTTCCGTATGTTCCTCTGCTTCGCTTTTAGGTGCGTAGCTATCAATCTTATCAAAGAGGTCACCTGCAAACGCTTCCAAAGATGTGGCAGATTTATTTCCTGCGTTGTTCTTTACATCATGTACGATACACGCAAGACATTGCTCTAAGCCATACTGCGCTGAACTTACATCTGCAAGTATCCATGAGAGAATGTCGTTAAGTGTGCATGCCTCAATTCTTTTGAGCTGCGGCACTGTAGAAGCAGTTTCAATGGCGAAGTAGTCAATCGTCTCTGCATCGCACGTTAGAAGTTCTTTTTCGCTTAGGGTTTCTACTGATGCTTCTCTTGTTTTTCTCCAAGCAAAAAGGTTTACAACTTTCACAGCGACCGTGCGGATGCGTGGCTCGGTATAAGAGTCACACACAAAGATGATGTGCTGCTTCTCTACACCGCTGCGGCGTAGAGTTGCGCTGGATGCAATCTTATAGGCGGCACCCACCTTGTCGGCAGCCTCTTGTTCGCTTGCGTGAAAGCAACGCATGTACTCGCCTACCAATTGTGTCTTATCACACGCTGTTATTGCTTCGAGAATCGTCATGGCTTTTACTTTCTTGTTTTCGTTTTTTCCCGGCTTCTTTCAAAATAGTCACCTTTGCTTTCGGGTGCAGCTTATCTTTTACGGCTTCATACTCCTCAGCTGTCCCTTCAAAGATGATTTTGCTGCCACCCGCGACCATTGCTTTCTGTATTTCAAGGGAATCAATACACTGTGCAAATTCCGTGTGAACCCCAATGATAGCTCCTGTACCGTGTCCTCTCGGACTTATCACTTCGTATATCATACTGGACTATTCCTCCTAAAGAAAAAGAACGACGGCTACGCAACCGACAACCAGTTTGATGGTAGTAGCTACGCTTCCGTCGTTCATAAGCTCCTGTGTTGGCAGCGATGCTTTCATCTTCTGCCTACGGTTTGTTCCACGCGCACCTACGGTTTCACCCGCCTGGCTACGCTTTAATCATCGTCGTCTTTGAGTGCGTTATAGGCAAAGAACCCATAAAGGCCAAAGAAGTACAGCGCAATAACCCAAGTGGGAAGGTATTCAGTCACGCCGGTCAGCGTGAAGACAACAGCCATAATACAAGCTGTCACCAGGAACTGCGAATCGACGTACAGCACCAATCCGATGTTAAAGCCTTTCATCTTTATGCCTCCTCAAAGTAGTCTCTCAGCGAGTCAGAGACTTTAGCTCGTACAGTGTCATCCCACGAGTCGTATTTGTTCTCCGGGTACGAAACATCTTCAACCGAACTCAGCTTCCAGGTAGAAACAGGTTCACCGTCCTCAATGCGAACGATGGTAGGAGCGCCGATACGCTTCTCTCCAATTTCGTACTTATTCTTGTCCTTATCACTTACCGTGTAATCTGCCAGGTAGTCCTGCAACCAATCGAGAAGTTCGTCATACCCTTTCCCTGCTGCTTTTGTCATCACAGGAGTACCAGCATTCTCGTCGTATGCGTAGATGTCGCGGTACTCATCGATTTGGCAGTAGTAAACGGTCTGGTTCTTTTCTTTGGCAATACTGGTAAGTTCAGGAATCAGGTTGCGGCAGTAAGGGCAGCGAGGATACGCAAAGATAACGATGCCATCTTTGATTTCTCTCGCCTGTGTCGCAGTCACTTCAACATAGGTGTTATTCCAGGAAATGCCTACGGTTTGATAGTTGTAGTCAGCAGCTACGCTCGGCTTCTGGTTGTTGTATCCAGAGTAGCTTCTTGCAACTACGGCTCCATCACTACTGGCTACGCTAATTGCAGCAGCCATTGCCAGCGATGCAACTACGTAAGGAACAATGAACTTCTTAGTCATTTCTCAAAACCTCAAGTGCCTACGGTTAGGAGCTACGCTTTGAGGTTTGTAGTTCTTCGGCTACGCTTCGGCAGCTACGCTCCTTCCGTGTTTCGTCTTCTTTATTTTCATCGCCATTATACCACGAATTCGTAATTGTCTCAATTGTGGTCCTTCGATGTTCATAAAATAGTAATATTTGCTTTTGAGGTTTTAGACGTGCGCTATCAGCTACGCTTCTTTTGAATGAGACTTAAAAGAGACTCTTTGCTCTGTCGTGGAGGCGGCGTCAAAAGTGATGGAACGAGAATCTGGTCTTTCTCGTCTTCTATCTCTTCAAATTTCTCATCATCTCCGTCAAAGAACCAACTTGATTCCTTTACGGCTTCATCCATTGCTACAAGGTCCTGCGTTATCGTACAGTCATCGCAATAGACTTTCGGGACGCCTACTCTACCCTCGAACTTCTTCTTGCATATTGGGCATACTCGAATTGCTATCATTGTTCTTCCTCCCAATACCCAGAATGAGTCAGCGGGTTAATACCATCGCGGCGGATTCCGTAGTCATCATATTTGTGTGCAGGCATAGGCGTGTTGTTCATATCTTTGAAGTCAATGAGTTTCTTACCCATAACTCTGCTGATTCCATCTTGCGTTCCTCTTTCACATACAATGTGATAGCGCTCTTTGTTTGCTCTTTGGAATACAAGCTCTTCAAGCTCAATGATGGGAAAGATGAGCGTCTTATCTTCTTGGTCTTCGATATAGGCTTCCATATACTCTCGCGATGAAACGGTAGTGTATCGTTCAGTCATTTCTGAAAGCCACATCTCAATCATACTGTTGAGGTCGCTTCGTGTCAGCGTCACTGTTCTGGAGAGAAGCTCTACGCCGAGCGTGTTGGTTGGAACGAAGTAGTTACGTGCGTACACCTGTTCGAGATTCGTAAGAGTCATCAGCTTATCCGTGATAGTGCTTCTGCTTGTGTTCTCGACTACCTTGCCGTACTTGTTGCCTGTGATGATTTTTGGAATCATGGCGCAAGTCTTTCCAATGATGATGCTTTTTGGTACAGACGCACACGCTTCAGCAAAATCATCATTGGCTTTTGCTGCGTCACTGCTCTCAAAGAGCTTGGAGATTGCTGCGACTCTGCGGCGCTCGTAGGAAATAATCCAACGCATCAACCTGTCCAGCGTGCAGTAAACGTAGAAAGTTCCTTTGCAGTTTACTATCACTCCTACCAGACGGCTCATGCCAGTTGTGTATTCCTCGCCAACTGTCTGTTCAGCCTTGATGGTTGTAGAGAGTTCATCAGAGAGAAACAGCAGACCTTTGTCGTAGAAGTAGTCGTCCATAAATCTTGCGTAGTCATCCGTACCTGCATTCAGAACACTCTCCAAACTGATATGTTCTTCTTTTGCGAGTTTGATGCCTGCCGCTCGACACATACAGCTTACTACTTCCATACGGTTCAGCCGCCTGCCGTTTTCACCCTTGAGCCTCCGCTTCATAGTGGCTCGCTTTTGTCCATCCAGTGCATCACGAGCCGTTGAGCGGATGTACTTTACCCCGTCAGGCGTTATACGCAGATGGTTAGATTCATCCTTGCGAAACACCTCTGCATAACCATGTTTGACCGCATTTCGCACTGCTAGTGTAACGCTCTGATACGGCATATCCGACAGTGCAATCACAAGCTGCCTGCGCTGAATGGAATCTACACTGTAGAGATAGCACAGAAGCCTTTGCTCGTTTGTCATTTTGTCACCCACTATTTGTATATAAGAAACGCTATGCCGTACCACCTGATACGCCGAAAGTCTATTACTGCGCTCAAAAACGAAGAAAAAATACAACAATTTCAGGGGCGTAAAAACAGCATCCTGAAAATGTTGTATTTTGCAGTCCCCAAAATTGTTGTATCCGAGCTACGCTTCAATCCATCTTATGATGTCTGATTTTTTGCACAAAATCACATCCAGATAAGGCCCCTCTGCATCCTCTATAGCAGTATAGACAAAGCTCATTTGCTGCCAGCCGTCACCGTGCAGCAGTACGCGGCTGATGGCGTTGGTGATAGCCCCCGTATAGACATTATTGTTGTCTATCGGCATCTTACCGCCTGGTCGGATACCTCTGCGAAACACAAGATACACAAGTCCTAATGGCACGTTGATAGGCCCATTCTTTGAGATGTATTCTGTCACAGCTGCTTCGGTAATGATGTCGAATTCGGCATCCAAATAATACTGTCCAGTGTCGTCTTTTTCTTTTGCTTTGCGGCTGTACCACTCATAGTGAAATGGTGGCAAAAACGAATTATAGCGTACCGCCAGGAGCGCATGTTTTGGTGCTGATACTGAGCAGAAATCATCTGGAATAGCACATATTCCAGCATCTTTTTTATACGGAACGGGCTTTTCTTGGCCTTGGAAAGATGCTAAAATCGAGCGTTCGGACTTCAAAAGTTCGATGGAAACACTATTCAGGATAGATGCTGAAATCTTGCTGAGTGGCATATCGTCTTGGATTTGGCTCATCATAGCCGAAGCATTTTGGATGTGTTTTTTTACATACCCCGCCGTATCGTGGTAAAGAACCGGCTTCTCAGATAGTGAATCGGAACGGTTGGAAGCGGGTCTGCTGCCAGACTTGTTTTCTTCGATGTATCGTTTGTAATCAATCAACGATGGGAACGCCATCCCAAACCTCCTCGTCGGGAACCTGCTCGGTCACATCGAGGTTGTAATCGTCGTCAACCGTGCAGAAAAAGCGGATGCCGCAGCCATCCAACAGCTCACGCTTTGCGCCAGGGCGCAGAATAGCGATACGAGAGGTAACGGACATCATATCTTCGCGAATACCGGCGTTGCGAATCATATCAGCCGTAATGAGCTCCTTGCCTTTTTCAAACTCACAGACATAATAGACGCTGCTATCAAAGCAAAAGCTCAGCAGCCAAGGGCTGGTGGCAGGAATTGAAAAACGACGGCTCTCCGGCAAAAACTCGCAAGCTACACGGAATGCACGGCAACGCTTACGATACAGGCTCGTCATAGTAATGTAATCGGCTTTGGCAAGACCATCATTAGTGGCATAGCAGGCCGGACGGCGGTTTGAACCTTTGCGGCAAGCGTTGTAGATGATTTCGCGAGCCTTGTTGGGTGTAATTTCGTACCGACGGGTCAGATATTCTTCCATTAGCGTATTAGGAATAACTGGAATGGAATCGAGCAGTTCGCGGATGTCAGTGTTGTGAATCTCAGACATAAGAATGTCTCCTTTCAGTATTGGCAAAATGTGTATTTGTCATATTTTGCGCTTGGTTGAGTGCTATCTTACACATAGCAGCGTTCAAATATAGCACTTTTAGAAATGTGCAATTTGATGTTTAACAAAAAAGAAAAAGCACTTTTGAGATACACAAAAGCAGCACGTTTTATTTGTACCGGGCCATTGCATATCTCAAAAGTGCTGTTTTCAGTTAGTATTGATGATGTATCGATTTATTCTGCGGTTCAGAAAGTCACATTCAGCAAATCCTCGTCGTTGCTGTTCGGGTCAGACTCACCTTTGGCGTTTTCAGCCGCCAGGCGCTCCTGCTCTTCTTTGTGCTGTTTCTCTTTGAGGGCTTTCTCTTGCAGATAGAAGCTCTTTGCATCTGTCGTGATTTCCTGCTTTTCATAAGGTGCAGCAACAAAGTCAACGAACAGCTTGGCAGAAGCAGCACAGACCAGACCTTGACCACGCTGCAAGTTGGAGACGTTTTCCATCTCAGCATCAGTCAGCTGAATGGCCGACTGCAGCGCCTGCGCTTCAGACGGAATAAGGTGCATGATGATTTTGGTGTCAGCGTTACCAATGATTGCCTTACCATACTTGCCGCCCTTATACTCATAGAACTGAGAAATGTCCTGCGTCATAGCGAAAGCCGAGCCACCGTAAGCACGAATTGTACGGAAGATTTCCACAACGTCCTCTGCCGCCATCTCGTTTGAGTCGGTGCCAATCAGCTTCCAACACTCATCAATGAACACAGCTTTGCGTTTCGTGCGGTCTTCTTTGATTTTGGTCCAGACGAAGTCCAGAACAACAAACATCGACATCGTAAGGATAGCGCCCTTCATGCCGTTGAAGTCAAATACAATGTATTTGGCTTTCAGGTCAACATTGGTAGGGCGATTATAACACGCCATTGAACCGGTAATCAGCGGGTTCAGGATGTTGCAGATACGATGAAGTTCAGGAACATTCTGCATCTCTTTCTGGAGGTCTTCCAGCAGAGGCATCTTTTTATAACCGCCGTGTTCTTTATCGAGAATCGATTCGTTATCATTGGTGATGCCGAAGTCCTTATAGCATCTGTAAAGACTTGTATCAATAAGCTGTTCCTCTTCCTGTGTCATATCCTTAACGACCAAATGCAGAAAGGACTTGATGGTGTGAATCTTCTTGGTTAGCAGAGAACCAGTAGACTCGTAGTCGTCCAGCTCCTTGGCGTCCGCATCGTCCGGCACGCGGATATCCATGATGTTGATGCTATTGATGGAAGACGGGTCCATACTGATGAACTGGCCGTCAACCGCCTTGCATCCGCCGCCGTAGTCTTCCAAGCCTTTCAGCGGAGAGATAACGAACACTTGCGTATCCATTTCAGACAGACGCAATGCAAAAAGCTGTGCGGTGAAGGTCTTACCATAACCGGAAGAACCAAGGATAACAGCGTTTGCGTTGGCGTGAACATCCGTGTCGAACATGTCGATAGTGACAAGAGAGTTGTTGGCGCGGTTTGTACCAATCATAACGCCGTCAGGGTCCTGCATTTCAAAGGAAATGAAGGGATAGCAAGATGCCACACCAGAGGTCAGCACGTTGCGCTGTGCCCGGCGCTTGATGTCCTTATGGAGCTTACCCAGAGGAAGCAATGCAGACTCAAAGCACTCTTCCATCATAAAGTTCGCACGGCGAATCTTCATGCCCTGGCCTTTAACGCGCTTTTCAAGGGAATTGTATTTGTATTCCAGCTCATCCAAACTATCACCAACAACGGTGATAAGAATACTCATGTAATAGAATTCCTCACCGCTGGACAAGCCTTTCAGCATATATTCGCTGGAAGAAATTTTCTCCATACGAGCATGGTAGTCGGAGTCTGTATCATGGCTTTCCATAGCATTAGCGCGGCTCAAACGAAGCTGGGTACTGATTTTGTTGTAAACCGCTTCACGGGATTGATGCTCAAAGAACACATCCATATCTACGCCTTCGCCAGCGTTTACGAAAGTAGCAATCCAACCAGCGTACACCCGCTGATTATATCCAGTAGATGGAATGTAGGCAAAGGTGTAGAACTTGCCATCGATGACGATATAGTCATAGTGGGTGAAGTCAATCCAGTCAGGCGCAATCAGTTCCGTCGCGTTCAGAGAAGTTTTCACGCCTTTCTTATCCGCTTCGGTATAGCGCTCAATGATGGGCGTGACGTGGTCGTGGAACGTAATAGTCTCACTCTTGCGGCGGTTCAGCATCTGATAAAACAGCTGATGAATACCGGCATCTTCATTACGGCTGCTGTCGCCCAGAGCCGGGATGAAGATATTACCGCACTGTTCCATGTGGGAGCGTACGTTAGCCGCCATTGCATTAAGGTCCGCAACCACCATATCAAAGTTAGAGCCATCATTGCTGATGGTACGCTGAAACTCAATGATGATAAAGAAACGGCGCGTAATACCAACGGACAAAGCCGTCTTACGAAGCAAGCCGATGTAAGCTTTCAGCATCCGCTTGCGCTTGATGTTTGTCTCTTCCCGATAATAGGAAGTGACTGTAGCAATCGTCTTCTCGACATCTGCTTTACGGGCAAAGGTCTTGAACTGGATGTTGACCGGAACAGCCTTGAAAGTCTGATAGAAGAGTGAGATGATGCGGTTCTGTGTCTCGGCATCCATGTAACCGAAGTTGATGGGCCGAAACTCAAGAATCTTCACATAACGGTGGTCTTTTGTAATAATGACCCCGTTATAAATGTCTTGAACAGGGATAATGCGCTGTGTACTGCGGACGATTTGATAACGGTCCGCATTGGCCTGCATCTCTTTGTCGATACGCTTACGTTCGGCGTTGGCAATTTCTTCGCGTTCTTTCTTTGTCAGACGAACGCTCTCCAGGCTGTCACCGACAACGCCATTCGGAACAGCTTGTTGCTTATTTTTCTTTCTAAACATATCGCTTTGTTACTCCTCGTCGTCAAAGATGGAGAACGAATCTGCGGAGAAGTCTCCATTGTGGCTGTTATAGATTTGAGGCTTGGCTTTCAGAGGGCGAACAACTGGCCCGACCTGGTTCTTCATGCGCTCATTCGTAATAATGCGCGGTACGAACGGACCATTGTGAGCTGTTGCTTCCTCATCAAAGCTGACGTCAATTTCTTCAGGCTCGGCGGAGGCCATGTCATCCAGCAGCGTCACATCGTCAAGGCTCAAATCAGGAGTCTCGGTAACAGCTTCAACTTCATCCAGCACAACATCCATCGTCTGTTCTTCGGATTGAGTGGCGGTATAGTTGGGGTCAGTCTGTTGCTGCATCTGCTGCATAGCGACCAACTTAGCACGATACTGGGCGGCCTTAACACGTTCTGCCTTTTCAATACGACGCTTGATACGCTCCTGCACCATCTTCTCGTGTTCTTCTTCTTGACGTTTCTTGGCTTCGGCCTCTTCCTTATGCTTTTGTTTCAAGGCGGCACGCGCAGCACGGCGCTGGTTGCGCGGCAAAGAATTGATATATGCCTTTTCTTCCTTTGCGCGTTGCTTTGCTTCTGCTTTGAGTTCTGCTTTCGTTTTGAGTTCATCAGGCTTTTCTACGAAGTCCTCATCGTCATCGTAGTAAATCTGCAAATCATCAGCAGTAATGTCTGCGCTAATTGGCCCATCACTTCCGCCAAGGACCTTCTTCTTGAAGTTCTCCCATGCTTCTTTCAGTTTTTCCTTCGGGAGCATACCGCTTTCTTTCAGTAGGTAGTCGGGCTCGAGCTCTGTTTTAATACGCGGATTGTACTTGGAAATTCTACGACTTTTGCGGAAATGAATTACATGAGCCAAGAACTCAAAGAAGCTGTCATCACCTACGCCGTGCGATACCGCTACGAATACTCCGGCACACACGATTGCGGCATAGGCTACGGTAGACTCCACATCCCAGCCGAGTTGTGTCCACCCGTAAATAAAGATTCCAAGGAACGGAATCGCTACAACTACGCCTTCGATGAAGTTCTTGGTTTTGAACGCACCACCAAAAACGTAACCGGTATCAAACGAGTTCTTCGGAATCATGTAAACATTTGGCTGCTTTTCTTCTTTGTTCATTACTGGTTGCCCTCCCCTTCCGGGATGATTGCAAGCATCACAGTGCAGCACTGGCGGAAGAGACTTACAGCAAGCTCTTTGTTTTTATCCAACTCAGACAAAAGCAGCGCAGATTCTTTTACGCTTGCAACAACGCCATTTCCACTTACATCCAATGACACAAAGGCTTTGTTCTCCCTGCATGACGTTTCAATGACAGACATATCCACATCATTCAATTCGAGAAAAGCAGAGACAGTCAGCTCCACCGCATTGTTTCGTACAGTACAGGAAACGAACACGTCTCTGCTTTCAAGCTGCGAAAAGAACAGTCCCGAACGAACGCCGTGATTTTGACACACAAACATTCACCCCAATCACATAAAATCTGTATTCTGATACCATCGGCCTGCGGTTATGCAGTTGCTCACCATGCGCCACGAGAAGGCAGGTATCTTGCATGGCAACCGGCTGTCCACCGGGAAAGCAGCAGACAGTCGGCATGGATTAGACCTTGTGGCAAGCGCCCCAGACGTAGTTGCGCTTATCGTCGTAGCCGTAGACCAGCAGCGTAACACGGTCGCCACGAGTCAACAACTCGTCAGAAGAAGTCAAGGCAACGCGGGCCTGGATGTTGCCGACATCCACGATGAGGCGGTAGAAGCGCTCATTGACAGACGTGACAGTTGCGCCATAAGCACCACCACGCGCCAGGCTGTGGATGTTCATGGCGGGATTTGCACGACGCTCCAGGATGGCGCGGTTCATGCGCAGGCTCACAGTGCCATTCTCGGCATCTACGTTCAGGTCTTCGATGACCACAGGAATGCCTTCGCCAACATGGAACTTGTCGGCCACGTTGTCAATGTACTCATAGGCAGACAGAGCAGCAGCACCGATGCTGGTCTCTACGCCCAGGGCCTCAGCAATGACGTAGTCGGGACCGGTAGACAGGATAGATGCTGCGGCGCGGGTGCCTTCCTTGACATCGGCGTTGCGGCCGAAGAAGTGACGATTGCGCTGGAGCTGCATAGCGTCCTGGCGGGAGCCCGCGAAGACGACCTCGCCATCTTCAGACTCGGCTTCCAGATAGGGGCAGAAGTTGATGATAGCGCCGTTCATCAATTTGGCTTTGCGCAGGAAACGGCGCTGACGAGTGGCTTCATCATCGTTCTCGATGCCCTTCATCTGAGAGAAATGGAAGAAGTCCTCGGCCTGAATCATCACGCGCAGCGTACCACGGGTAACTTCAACGACCGCGCTGCCGTTACCGACAGGACGGACACCGAAAACCTTGCCCTGCAGGAAGCGGCGGGGGCTGCGCTTGTTGTCAGCCACACAGCGGCGCATCTCTGCGAGGTCACGGGCGCGGCGGTCTTCAGGCATATCGACTTTCAGCATATCGTTGCCATCGTCAACGAAGGCACCAATCTGCAAATCGTCGTCATTGAAGCGGCGAGAAGCACGGGGAGCTTCAGGGACATCGTCCTCGTCCTCTACGGCGTCAGCCGGGGCGGGAACGGCCTCGACAGGGTCTTTTTCCTCAGCAGGCTCGGCGGCAGGAGCAACGCTCTGAGCGTTTTCCATAGCCTCCTCCGCAGGGGCAATAGGGGTGGTCACCTCGTCGGTCTCGACGGTGGTGGGGTTCAGCATTTCGTTCTCGTTCATGGTATTGGTC
>SKEP01000539.1_pt1 | contig 24027 bp, 22 predicted proteins | sample 4826901 | NCBI WGS metagenome assembly SKEP01 (sample SAMN11008806, study PRJNA524170) | human gut metagenome | biome: Human fecal sample; material: Feces; isolation source: fecal sample from pouch patient p4, p43, p49, p54, p55 | host: Homo sapiens | place: Israel: Tel-Aviv | collected 2014-03-20
TAATTATAGCAACTATTTTAGTATCGTTCAATATCGAAGGAAATATATTTTAGTATTGCTAAAATATGACACTCTCGTTGTTTAGTTCCAACTATAATACTCTCAATGAGAGGTGTATTATGAGAAATGTAAAATTCAATGAAATAGTCATAAATAGATTATCTGATTTAGATATGACAAGAACGAAGCTGGCTGAGAAACTTGGTGTATCAAATGGTCAAGTCACACATTATTTAAAAGGCGATAATGAGATTCCTTTTCAAAACATGGTTAAGATTTGCGATATCTTAAATTTGAATCTAAATGAAATTTTCGGAATATATGACGCATCAATAGCTAAAGAAGAAATGGCAATCATTGAAAAGTACAGAATGCTGAATGATGATTCCAAGAAAGAATGTGAATTGATAATAGATTATATTCTTTACAGACAACGAAATAAATAAAAAGGATAATGCATAAAATTATCCTTTTTTTTGTCATTATCCCATTAGCTTACTCAGTATAATGAAAGCTGCCATTTTCGTCTATATATGCATCTCCATTCTGAATCAGAGCCTCCTTTTCTTCTTCCTGCTGCTGCATCCAGTCATTGTATTCTTCAACACTGACAGGAGGAATTAGCATATCTATATTTCCTTGGACCTGCTGAACCTTTGTTTCAATAATATTCCATAATTCTATGATATCCTCTTTTTGTAAACAATCATTTATCACATTCTGATTTCGTTCTAGCGCATTCATGAATTGGAATAAATATACAGGCTTTTCAAATTTATCATACACATAAAACCATGCATTATTATTGTGTAAACCGTCATAAGTTTCTTCATCCAACTTCCCTGTGAGTAACCAGTCCCTACTAACACCCAAGGCGTTAGCTATTTTATCAACCATAGCCATTCTTGGGAATTTTTTATCATTCTCATATGAGCCTACTCTAATATCTGGGTTATTTAACTCTAGAATTTCACCTAGTTCTCTACGTGATAGATTTAATGCTAGTCGTACTTTCTTTATACGTTGTCCTATTGTATTCATAAAGCCCTCCTTTCCCTTTAGTATAACCCAATCACAAACAAAAATCAAACTTTTAAGTTTTAATCTATTGACAAAACTTAAAAGTTTGTATATTATACAAGTGTCAAAACTTAAAGGTTTGATGAAAGGAGGTTATCGAATTGAAAGCAAACAAAAATCTTGAACGCTTACGAATTATAACAAAAGGCTTCATAACTATTTCAGACATAAAAGTGTTCTGTGGTTGTGGCTATCCCTAAAGCAAAACAGATTTATGATGATATAGCATATCGTGTAGTAGCAGATGGAAAGCAAGTCTCACCCCTTGGAATTAGTGTTAAGAGATTTCTTGAATACTTCGATATGACAGAAGATGATATTCGGAATTATGTACAGGATGAAGTTCTGATTCTTCAATCGTGCAGCAGCAGTCTTTAAGCGTTTTTGGTTTCTGTTACTGTCTGTGTGAATGCGGATTTTCTATAGGACATGATGTCGTCTGCTATGCGTGTTTATGCTTTTCATTTACTGATTCAAACAGTTATCGGAGGGAGGTCGAGAAAATGACACTGAACATTAAGAATAAGTTTATTGCTGTTACAAGAAAGGAAACGTCCGCTATGCAGGTAGTAATGCGAGAGGAACGGCACGTGGCAGTGTGATGCGCAACATCACATCTGTCACAGTGCCATGTGCCGTGAAACGGCACATTACTTATCTTGATAATTAGCATACGTTTGTACGATGATTGAGTAAAAGCAAATATAAGCCGTATATAGTTAAATGTGTAAAAAGTGGAAAAATTCTTGAGACATACGTTTACGAATCAACGCAGTTTAAAAAAACAGGAAAAAATAAAAGCAATATAAAAACAGGTAAAAAGCAGACTGAAAAGAAATGTACTGATGAAAAATACAAGAGAGAAAGCAGGTCAGTATACAAAACCAAGCAAATGCTGAAAAGGCTGATAAATGCAAACATTGGAAGATATTCGGAAACTGATAAATTCATTACACTTACATTCAAGGATTTTAAAACACGGGAACAGGTACTTACAGATTTTAGAAACTTTATCAGGCGTTTGAGTGACCGATACAAAGGTTACAAATACATAGCCGTGATAGAGCGTGGTACAAAAAGCACAAAACGCCTGCATTTACATTGTTTATTCTTTGGTTTGCCATATGTCCCACGTGAAGAATTTCAAGCTATATGGAGCTATGGCGGTGTCGACATGAGGGCAATAGAAGATTATAAGGACGTAGCAAATTACATTATGAAGTATGTTAAGAAAACCCTGGAAGATGGTTCATTCATTCCTAAGGGAAAAAAATTCTATACACATTCCAAAGGCATGTATGAACCAGAGGTGTATTATCTCACAGCTGAAGAACTCGTGAATTTTATGAAAGATAAAAATGTTCAAGAAATGTACAGAACCAGCTACAGTGATGAATACAGAGGTAATGTGGAATATATCAAATTAGAATTAGAAGAGGAAGCGAGGTTAAGTCATGGGAGTATATAAAGACCCTAAAAACGGTACATGGTACTTTAAATGCCGTGTGAATGGTAATCATACCACACGTAGAGGATTCACAACAAAGAAGAAAGCACAGAAAGCTGAACAGGAGTTAAAGGGAAGCATTGTCTGTTCTACATCATTCGGAGAAATTGCCAATGAATACATTCATTCTTTAATTAAAAACAAAAACAGTAGTGCGTACAGTTACGAAAGTGTCTACAAAAAGCACATTGAAAAAGAGTTTGCGAAAAAGCGTATTGATAAAGTTACGATTCATGATCTAAAGAAATTACAGGATATGATGCTACACAAAAAACACAGCAAAGGAACATATGCAAATAGAACCATCAATCAAGTAACTTCTACATTCAATTCCATTATGAATTACGCTGTCCGTTATGGATATGTTGACAAAAATCCATGCGCAAATTTCAAAACGCTAAAGGAAGTCAAAAACCATGATACATTGAAATTCTGGACAGATACACAGTTTAAGAATGCTATTCAGTATGAAGATGATTTCATGTGGTACTGCTATTTAAGCCTTTCCTATCTGACAGGTATGCGAAAAGGAGAAGTGCGAGCCTTACGGTGGACGGATATTGACTTTAAAAGGAGAAGCATCACAATCACTCACCACGTTAATGATAAAGCGCAGAAAACAGGAAAAAGTGAAAAAATCGAACGATTATCAGAGGGTAGAAAAAATGGCGGTTCTCATATACTCGCCATGGATGTGAATATTTATTATCTACTGGAAAAGCTGAAAGGCTATGATATGAATTTCGATGGTTGGACACCAGACAGCTACTTGTTCGGTATCTTTAAACCTGTAGGGCAATATTCACCAAACCGGCATCTAAACATGATAGCAAAGAAATCCGGCACGCCTGTCATTACAATACATGGTCTTAGACACTCTCACGTAAGCTATTTGATATCGAAGGGGCTTACACCCTATGAAATAGCGAATCGCATCGGAGACAGCGTAGAAATGGTGCTGAACGTATATGGACATATGTTTCCTAATCCTCAGCAGAACATCATAAATAATCTTAGCAAGGACTTTGATTTCAAACAAGCATCGAATGAAAGGGTGGTGAAAAACAATGTTACAGCGAGAATGTGAAACAGTGGCGCAATTCAAAGTGTATGAATGGATTCGCAATAATTTTCATATAGAAAATTTACAGGTGATAGCGGTTGATAAGCAATGTCTAAAAATCACTGACAAAAACAATGAATCAATGTTGGTCACATATGAAAATAGAATGATTCATACAGAATTTCTATAATAATGTTGGTCAAATTGTTGGTCAAGTTTTCAAAAAGCACAAAAAAAGCCGATAATTATCGACTTATTTGATATATGGAGCGGGTGATGAGAATCGAACTCACGTAGTCAGCTTGGAAGGCTGAAGTTCTACCATTGAACTACACCCGCATCTCTTGATTGCTCTAATAATATACACTATTTTTTTAGTTTATGCAACACTTTTTTTAATTTTTTCGTTTTTTTTACCGATAGGCTCCTATTCCTCTGTGAGAGCCTGTAAAAATACAAGAGATATCTTGGGGATTGATTGGTTATAGCCTGATACTCACTCACGTTATGGTTTTATGAGTTTCTCCAAATGTCAATGGTGAGTATTGACCAAGGCATTACTTTTACCGGAAGAAAACTTCGTTACGATAGCTCTGATATACGCATATCCCTTTCAAATCTGTAAAAGCTGTTTATCTTGCTGTTTCCATCGTTTATACTGCAAGAGATTTGGATATCAACCACTGCCTGATAAAAACACCTTCTCATACACTTTTATGCAGCATATGAGAAGGTGTTTGGTTAATTTTTAGGCACCAGAGAAATTACACGGTCTGCCAAAACACTGAATGGCATTGTCTGCAGCCAGATTTTGCCGGGACCGCTTAACGTCGCAAGGAACATCCCTTCACCACTGAAAAACTTGTTTTTCAATCCCTTTACTGTTGTGATATCAAAGTGTACAGATTCCTCGAATCCGGCGATATACCCCTGATCCACCTGCAAGGTTTCACCGGGAGCCAGTGTTTTTTCGATAATATCTCCATCTATCTCAAGGAAGGCTGTACCGTTTCCTGTCAGCTTCTGTAAGACAAAGCCCTCACCGCCGAAAAATCCGGTACCCAGCTTTTTGCGGAAATGTGCCTGTAGATTCACACCGTCCTCTGCAGCAAGAAAGGCGTTTTTCTGAACAATGAGCGTCTTTCCATCATGCAGGGTAACCGGCAGAATCTTACCTGGAAAGCTGGAGCCGAAGGCGATTTCCGCATGGTCATGACTGCTTGTATACGTGGTTAGAAAAATAGACTCGCCGGACATGGCACGTCCCAGTCCCTTCAGCAGCCCTCCACGGGTATTGGAATCCATAGAGAACCCTTCTTCCATCCAGCACATTCCACCGGATTCAGTAAACATTTTTTCGCCGCGATCCAGCTTGCAGACAACGGCCGGCAGCTGTCCGCCGATAATTTCATATTTCATTAAATCTCCTCCTGTCGTATGATATCTTTATTCTATCATAATTGGAAAATATTTACCTTTTCTATTGTACGAAAGTGCGATAAAATTAGAGCAGAAAGTGAGGACATACGATGATACATGTAGGAATTATGGGTCTGGGACAGATTGCGCATCGAGTAGCTAAGGGAATCTGCTATGCAGAAAACGCAGAGCTGTATGCGGTTGGCTCACGCTCCTTAGAAAAAGCAGGGGAATTTCAGAGACTATATGGAGCTCAAAAAATTTATGACAGCTATGAAAGACTCCTGCAGGATCCGCAGGTGGAGATGGTATATATATGCACACCAAATCATTTGCATTTCGAGCATATTCAAAACGCTTTGCGCCATGGAAAGCATGTTTTATGTGAAAAGCCGCTGGTGGCGAATGCTGAGCAGCTAAAGGAGTGCTTTCAGCTGGCACGCAGCAGCAATCTGTTTCTGATGGAAGCAGAAAAGACATTATTTACGCCGCTGAACAGAAAACTCAAGCAGCTGGTGAAGGAAGGAGTGATTGGACAGCTTCGGTATGTGGAGGGCAGCTATTCCTATCCAATCGATCTTTCAGAAATGAAGGAGGATCACTGGTGCTTCTCTAAAGAAGCAGGCGGCAGCGTCTATGATGTCGGTGTGTATCCAATCTGTTATGCGAACTGGTTTTCCGATGGATGTATCTCTGACATTCAGGCGGTCAAGGATTGTGCAGCAGGGGGCTATGATATGTTCACACAGGCGTTGCTCACCTACGATAACGGCGTAATTGCCAGTGTGCGCAGTGGCTGGAAGCAGTGGATGGATAATCGCGGAGTGTTGTATGGCAGTAAGGGAAGCATTGAGACAGAAAACTTCTGGAAGAATACCCGAGCGATTCTAAAAAGGGATGGTATCTGTACCCCCATCGAGGTTGACATGAAATCCGACTTTACCGGAGAGGTGGAGCATGCGGCGGCATGCATACAGCAGGGGCTGCTGGAGAGCCCGATTCTGGGAGAGCGGCAGAGCATGGAAATTATGAAAGTTCTGGAATATGTGAAATCTCTTTAAAATTTCTGAAAGTTTTTCATTACGGATTGAATAATTTTCATAAAAATAGTAAAATAATACGCAGTGAAAGGTGAGGTAATTGTAATGAAAATTGAATCGAAATGTCTGCATGCAGGCTATGAACCGAAAAACGGAGAACCTCGTGTTCTGCCGATTTACCAGAGTACGACCTATAAATATGACTCTACAGACTTTGTCGGACAGCTGTTTGACCTGACAGCGGAGGGACACATGTATTCCCGTATCTCCAATCCGACGGTGGATGCGGTAGAGAAAAAAATCGCAGCACTGGAGGGTGGTGTCGGAGCACTTTGTACAACATCCGGACAGTCCGCAACCTTCCTTGCTTTAATGAATGTGCTGGAAAGCGGAGACCATCTGGTTGCTTCCTCCACCATTTACGGAGGTTCAGTCAATCTGTTGTCTATCACCTTCCGAAAATTCGGCATCGAAGTGTCCTATGTGGATCCGGATGCGGCTGCAGAGGAAATCGAAAAGCTGATTCGCCCGAATACGAAAGCGGTATTTGGAGAGATTATGGCAAACCCTGCCATGAATGTACTGGATATTGAGAAATTTGCCAGTGTTGCACATGCACATGATATTCCGCTGTTTGTCGATAATACCTTTGCGACGCCTGTCCTGTGTCAGCCGTTTCGTTTCGGTGCGGACATCGTCATTCACAGCACAACAAAATATATGGATGGACATGCCCTGCAGGTTGGCGGTGTTATCGTTGATGGGGGAACCTTCAACTGGGCAAACGGCAAATTCCCGGGTCTGAGCACACCGGATGCCTCCTATCATGGTATCGTGTATACGGATACCTTCAAGGAAGCAGCTTATATCACCAAGGCCAGAGTTCAGCTGATGCGTGATCTGGGCTGTTATCCGGCTGCGCATTCTGCATTCCTGTTGAATCTGGGGCTGGAAACGCTGGCAGTCCGTATGGAACGTCATTGTGCGAATGCACAAAGAACGGCTGAATTTCTGGAATCACAGGACGCGGTGGAATTTGTAAACTATCCGGGTCTCAAGCAGAATAAATATCACGCCCTGGCACAGAAATATCTGCCGAAGGGATGCTGTGGCGTTATTTCCTTCTCCATCAAGGGAGGAAGAGAGCGCGCAGCTGCTTTCATCGATCATTTGAAGATGGTTTCTCTGGAAGTCCATGTTGCGGATATTCGCACCTGTATTCTGCATCCGGCAAGCTCTACACACCGGCAGCTTACGGATGAACAGCTGGTAAACTGCGGTATCACACCGGGATTGATTCGACTGTCCTGCGGGATAGAGCATATTGATGATATCCTGGAAGATTTAACACAGGCGTTCGCACAGATATAGGAGATGAAACAGCATGCCGATCAATATACCGAATGGCCTGCCAGCCAAGCAGATACTGGAAAGTGAAAAAATCTTTGCACTGGAAGAGGATGTAGCAAGAAAGCAGGATATCCGCCCGCTGAGAATTGTTATCCTCAATCTGATGCCCAAAAAAATTGAAACAGAAACACAGATTCTGCGTCTGATATCCAAATCCCCATTACAGGTGGATATCGATTTTATGATGGTCAGCAATCATGTTTCCAAAAACACGAGTGCAGATCATCTGTTGAAGTTCTATGATGATTTTTCGACGCTGAAAAAGAACCGTTATGACTGTCTGATCATAACCGGTGCACCGGTGGAGCATCTGGAATTTGAGGATGTCGACTACTGGGACGAGCTTTGTGAAATCATGGAATGGAGCAAGACTCATGTGTACTCCACGCTGCATATCTGCTGGGGTGCACAGGCAGGATTGTATTATCATTATCATATTCAGAAGCATTTGATGAAGCAGAAGGTATTTGGTATTTATCCGCAAACGTTATGTGATGAATACAATTTTCTGACAAATGGCTTTGATGAAATACATTACACTCCGCATTCCCGCCATACTGCTATTGATGAGCATGCTCTGGCTAAGCAGGAAGCCCTTGAAATTTTATCCCGCTCGGATGTAACCGGCAGCAATATTGTTGCGACCGGAGATTTCCGGGAAATTTATATCCTGGGGCATCTGGAATATGGCAAGGAAACACTGGCGCAGGAATATTTCCGCGATCTTTCGCAGGGTAAGGAAATTCAGCTTCCCTTTAATTATTTCCCTGAGGATGATCCACAGCAGGAGCCTGTTTTAACATGGCGTTCTCATGCAAATCTGTTGTATCGCAACTGGCTGAATTACGTATATCAGATGACACCGTATGACCTGCAGGAATTAAGTGCTTATAAACAAGAACATAACGTGGCTGCAGCGTCTGTATGAATAGAAATAATATCCTGATATGATACAGGGTATACATGCCATGGAGATCCAGTGCCTTGTGTGTTGTAACAGGCTTAAGGTGCAGGCCGTTTTCACAGAGAACTGCGTTTCTTGAAAAATACAGGAAGTCAATGAACGATGAGTTTAAACAGCCTGTTAATCGAAACATCTATCTGCAGTCACCGAGCGAATGGGTAGAAATCAAGCTTTGATTGGATGATTTCTATCCTTTTTTATTTCTCAGATACTCGTTATGAGATCACAGCATTGACAAATCAGACCCCATAGGCAGCATAGCAAGCAAGGGATGTGCCCCAGTTATTTTGATGATTTGCAGCTTTCATTGTTCAAATAGGATAGTTTGCAAAGGATACAATAGCTTTCTCTGAAATGTACCCTGCATTTTGAAACGGCATTGTGAATGTCGGACAGCTTTTTGTAAGATATTTTTGCCTGCTCTGTTTCCTTTTTCTTCCTCTGCGTTTATAATATAGGTATTATAAGATGCTGGTTAAAGGAGGAGTTTGAAGTATGGAATACAGAGAGCTGAATGAGGAGTATCAGCCATCCCTGCTGGGATTTGGATGTATGCGTTTCCCGCTGGATGCACAGGGGAAGATTGATGAGGCGGAAGCTGAACGGATGCTGGATACCGCAATCGCACATGGTGTGAAGTATATCGATACAGCGTTTCCGTATCATCATGGAGATAGTGAACCGTTTGTAGGCCGTGTGCTGAAAAAATACGATAGAAGCAGCTACTATCTGACAACAAAGCTGCCGCTTTGGGATTTGAATACGCTGGAGGATGCGAAAGCGATGTTTGAAAATCAGCTGAAGCGCCTTGATGTAACGTATGTGGATTTTTATCTGCTCCATGCGGTAGATAAGGCGAAATGGGAAAAAGCAAAGCAGCTGGGCATTCTTGCATATTGTGAAGAATTAAAAGCGCAGGGAAAAATACGGAATTTCGGCTTTTCCTTTCATGATGAATACGACGTATTTGAAGAGATACTGACTTATCGCAAATGGGATTTTTGCCAGATACAGTATAATTATGTGGATATACAAGAGCAGGCCGGAGATCGCGGCTATGCCCTGGCTGAGAAACTGGGAATTCCGATGGTCATCATGGAGCCGGTGAAGGGCGGTTCGCTTTCCAAGCTGCCACAGGATCTTGCTTCACGCTTAAAGGAGGCTGCACCCAATAGCAGCATCTCCTCCTGGGCGCTTCGCTGGGTAGCCAGTAAGCCAAATGTTAAGGTGGTACTCAGTGGCATGTCCACCATGGAGCAGGTGCTCGATAACCTGTCAACCTTTGAAGATTTTAAACCGCTGAGCGTAGCGGAGCAGGGGTTGATTAAGGAAATCGCAGAAGAAATCAAGGCGAGAACGATGAACGGCTGTACAGGCTGTGCGTACTGTATGCCGTGTCCATTTGGTCTGGATATTCCAAAGAATTTCCGCATCTGGAATGAGCATGCAAAATATGGAAATACGGAAGTGGCAAGAAAACGTTATTTTGAAGAAATGAAGGAGGAAGAAAGAAGCAGCCAGTGTAAGAAATGCGGGAAATGTGAAGCACTGTGTCCACAGCATATCGCTATACGTGAGGATCTGGCACATATGAGCAGCGATATGGAGCTTCTTAAGAGCAAAGCTGGGTAAGCATGAAAAGCAACTCATAAATACAGACAGGAGTGTTCCCGTGATATCATGGCGGCATTCCTTTTTTAGTGAACCTTTCTATGCAGTCTTCAATTTACATTGCAGAAATTACAGCTATGTGGCACTGACAGCAAGCTGAGCAAAAGAGCCGCTTATGCTGTCTGCTTTTATTGCGTATGTGCTGGGGTACCTCTATCATTTTTTAAGTATTTGCACAGGTCTCCTGTAAGCAGCATACCTGAGAAACTCCACTTTTTGACACTGCTGCTTCTGCCTGCTTACGGAAAGGGAGATGGTGGTTGTAGGCATTTGTGGAGGCGCATTTGCCCGCAGGTTGATAGTATAGGTGCAGGAGGGTAGAAATGAACTGTTTAAAAGATGCTGTTCTCAACGAAGAGGTTTTTGTGGTAGATATTGAGCATACAGCTTTGATGAAACGCAGGCTGATGGATCTTGGGTTCGTACCGGGCACTGGAGTGACACCGGTTTTGGAAAGTCCCAGCAGGGATATGCGTGCCTATCTGATCAAGGGCTGTAAAATCGCTTTACGCAGTGAAGACAGTGAGCGGATTCTGATAAAAGGGAAGGAGGCTGCATATGCTGTTTGAAAAGCTCGTTCAGGCGAACGACAATATCAATGAAATGTACTTGAAGCAGCGCAAGGGATATACCATTGCTTTGCTTGGAAATCCCAATGTCGGTAAAAGCACGGTATTCAATGAGCTTACCGGCATGAATCAGCATACCGGTAACTGGCCGGGGAAAACGGTGGAGCTTGCGAAGGGACACTATACACATAGGTATCGCCAGAATCAGATGATAGATCTTCCTGGAACCTACTCCCTGCTTGCACACTCCAGTGAGGAGGAGGTTACACGAAATTATGTGTGCTTTGAGCCATGCGATGTGTGCCTGGTTATCTGTGATGCCACTGTTCTGGAACGTAACCTGAACCTGGTTCTGCAAACGATGGAAATCACAGATCATGTCGTACTTGTTTTAAATCTTATGGATGAAGCCAAAAAGAAGAACATTACGATTGATACGGAAAAGCTTGCCAAGCTTTTGAAGGTTCGTGTCGTAGAAATGAGCGCACGCAATCATGAGGGCTTTGAGGATGTCAAGGAAGCCATTGAAGAGGTGGGAAACCGTGTAAGCGATACGCAAGGGGCTGCAGTCCGTTATGCCAAAGATCTGGAGCAGGCCATTGCTGCGGTAGCTGACATTATGAAAACACGGCGGCTCAATACACGCTTTACGGCCTTGAAGCTGCTGGATCCGGAGGTTGACAGCACGCTGTTTTATGAGGATATCGAAAACCAGGAGGAAACAAGGGCAGAGGTGGAAAAACAGATTGCTCGCTTAAAGGATAAGGATTTGTATGAACGCTTTGAAGATATCGTAGTACACGCCCTGCATGAAAGAGCAAGGGAAATCAGTGAAGAATGTATTATATTTAACAATGCATCCTACCAGAACCGGGATATGCGTATTGATCATGTTGTTACAAGCAAAGGCTGGGGACTGGTATGGATGGTCGTATTGTTATCTGTAATATTTTGGATTACCATTTCCGGAGCCAATGTTCCAAGCGAAATGCTTTCAGGAATGTTCGAGGATCTGCAGGTATGGCTGCATCAGCTATTTGCCTCCTGGAGTATGAATCCATATATCACCAGCTTTATTGTGGATGGAGTCGTGAAAACCTGCGGCTGGGTAATTTCCGTCATGCTGCCGCCGATGGCAATCTTCTTTCCGATGTTCACACTGCTGGAGGACTTTGGTTATCTGCCGCGAATCGCTTTTAATCTGGACGGCTTCTTTCAAAAGGCCTGCACCTGCGGGAAACAGGCGCTGACGATGTGTATGGGATTTGGCTGCAATGCCGTCGGCGTCAGTGGAGCCCGTATTATCGACAGTCCGCGGGAACGTCTGATTGCAATTATCACCAATACCTTTGTACCCTGCAATGGCCGCTTTCCTACGCTGATCAGTATTATTACGATGTTCTTTGCAGGGGTGGTGGCGGCACCGTGGAATGGTCTTCTGTCAACACTGCTGTTGACGGGCGTTATTGTATTTGGTGTCATCCTGACCTTTCTCACCTCACGCTTTTTGTCGAAAACGCTGCTGAAGGGAGTGCCGTCAAGCTTTACACTGGAGCTTCCTCCGTATCGGCGACCGCAGTTTGGCAAGGTGATCGTGCGTTCCATCTTTGACCGTACGCTGTTCGTGCTGGGCAGGGCAGTGAGTGTTGCCATACCTGCCGGAGCAATTATCTGGCTGCTGGCCAATATTCAGGTTCAGGATGCAAGCCTGCTGCAGCATATATCGCTGTTTCTGGATCCCTTTGCTCATCTGATGGGGCTGGACGGTGTCATTCTGCTGGCCTTCCTTCTGGGCTTCCCGGCAAATGAAATCGTTGTACCGATCATGATCATGGCGTATCTGGCAAATGGATCGATGATGGATATCGGTGATCTTGCCGTATTAAAGGAGCTGTTCGTCAACAACGGCTGGACATGGGTAACCGCCATCTGCACCCTTATGTTCTCTCTGGTACACTTTCCATGTGCTACCACACTGCTCACCATACGCAAGGAAACACAAAGCTGGAAATGGACTGCCGTCAGCTTTCTGTTGCCAACCGTACTTGGTATCCTGCTGTGTATGGGAATCAATCTGCTTGCGCATATCTTTCTGCTGGTATAACTATGTCTGCCGATTCTTGATGTTTTGAAATGAACACGTGTGTATGCTATAGAAAGATAAATTCAAATAAACGGGTACAAAAAAAGAGGAGCCGTGTGTGAGTTCCTCTTTTCTTATATATTATGGGCGCTTTACGATAACAGCGGTACCCTGTCCACCACCGATGCACAGAGATGCAAGACCAGATTTCGCATCACGCTTGATCATTTCGTGAATCAGTGTAACCAGAATACGGTTTCCGGACGCACCAACCGGGTGACCCAGAGCGATTGCTCCACCGTTTACATTCGTTCTTTCCAGGAATGCTTCACGATCGATTCCGTGCTCCTCTACCAGCTCGTGTACAACACCTAAAGACTGAGCGGCAAATGCTTCATTCAGCTCTACCAGTTCAACCTCATCCAGCTTCATGTCTGCATATTTCAATGCATTACGGATTGCCGGAGTAGGTCCCAGACCCATTGTTAACGGATCCACACCACCCTGACCGATGCCGACTACCTCGCACAGCGGAGTCAGGTTGTATTTTTCGACAGCTTCTTCACTTGCCAGCAGAACGAAGGAAGCACCATCGTTGATGCCGGATGCGTTTGCAGCCGTTACACTACCGTCCTTAACGAATGCCGGACGCAGCTTTGCCATCTTTTCAGGAGTGGATTTGCGGTTTGGATGCTCGTCTGTATCAAATACGATTGTTTCTTTTCTCAGCTTCACTTCAACAGGAACGATTTCGTCCTTGAAACGTCCGGAATCAACAGCAGCGATAGCCTTTTGCTGAGAAGCATAACCGAATGCATCCTGCATTTCACGTGTGATATTGTATTTCTTGGCAATGTTCTCTGCCGTAACACCCATGTGGATACCGTTCATAGCATCTGTCAGGGCATCGTAGATCATATGGTCTACACACTTGAAATCTCCCATTTTGTTTCCTGTACGTGTATTTGCAGGAATCAGGTAAGGAGCACCGGACATGGATTCCACACCACCGGCAACGACAATGTCATTAAATCCTGTCTGAATGGACATAACACCCTCCATAACGGTACGAAGTCCGGAACCACATACCATGTTCACGGAGTGTGAGCATACACTTTCTGGAATTCCTGCAGCAAGGGCAACCTGACGTCCGATGTTCTGTCCCAGACCAGCGCTCAGCACGTTCCCGCACAGCAGCTCGTCTACCTGCTCAGGAGCAACCTTTCCATCTTCCAGCAGTGCCTTTACTACTGTAGCCCCTAAATCAACTGGTTTTACGGTAGTTAAAGATCCTAAGAAACTACCGATTGCACTACGTTTAGCGCTAACAACATAAGTTTTTCTCATTTTTCTCTACCTGTCTTTCTTTCAATGTAACGTGTCGCATACGACACTCAATACATCAACATAGTAACGAAAATTCATGCATTTGTCAATAACTTGTGAAAAAATTCATAAGTGAATGCATCTGTCGGATTTCTCTTTTTACGATTTTGAAACACAAAAGCAGGAAAAACAAGCCCTTGTGAGCTTGTTCTTTTGTTTATACGCGTTTGATGATGACTGCAGCACCCTGTCCGCCGCCGATGCACAGGGAAGCCAGTCCGATTTTCAAATCGCGCTTCTGCATTTCATGAAGCAGACTCACCAGAATTCGGTTTCCGGATGCACCGACCGGATGTCCCAGTGCGATTGCTCCGCCATTGACGTTGGTTTTTTCCATAAAGGCGTTACGATCCATGCCGGTTGCTTCCTCCAGTTCATGAATGACACCCAGAGACTGTGCAGCAAACGCTTCATTCAGCTCTACGAGCTCCATGTCCTCGATGCACAGGTCAGCATACTTCAGCGCATGCAGAATCGCAGGCGTAGGACCAAGACCCATGACGCGTGGATCTACACCGCCCTGACCGATGCCGATGACTTCCGCAAGCGGTGTCAGATTATATTTCTTAACGGCATCCTCACTGGCGATGATTGTAAAGCTGGCACCGTCATTGATACCGGAAGCATTTCCGGCAGTAACGGTACCGTCCTTTGTGAAAGCGGGACGCAGCTTTGCCAGCTTTTCCGGCGTGGAGGCACGGTTCGGGTGCTCATCGGTGTCAAATACCGTCACACTGCCCTTACGGCCGGGTACTTCTACCGGCACGATTTCATCCTGAAAGCGCCCGGAATCGATGGCAGCGATTGCCTTCTGCTGGGATGCATAGGCAAAGGCGTCCTGATCCTCACGGGAAATGGAATACTTTTTCGCTATATTATCTGCGGTAACACCCATGTGTATCCCATACATACCATCTGTTAATCCATCATGCAGCATGGAATCCACCATCTTCATGTCACCCATCTTCACACCGTTTCGCACCTTACTAGGCACCAGATACGGTGCATTGGTCATAGATTCCACACCACCGGCTACAAAGATATCGCCGAATCCGCACTGGATGCGCATGGTGGCTTCCATAACCGCCTTTAATCCGGAACCGCACAGCATATTCAGGGACTGTGCACATACCTCAACAGGAACACCGGCCTTGATGCTGACCTGACGTCCGATGTTTTGACCAAGACCTGCCGCAATCACGTTTCCGACAATCACCTCGTCGATATTGGCAGGATCAATGCCTGCCTCCTCGATGGTTCTGCTTAAAACAGCAGCTCCCAGATCTACCAGGGGCATGTTGGTAAGCCCGCCCATGAAGCTTCCGATGGCGCTTCGCTTTGCTGCTACAACATATGCTTTTCTCATGTAATAACCTCCGCTTTCTATGTTGGTCTTCCTTGGGGAAGGGGAAGAGGACCCTTTGTCAAGGCTATGGTAACGGAAGAAAAAACGTTTGTCAAGAAACTTGTTAATAAATTAACAAATGAGAATGTAGGAATATATTCTGAACAAATGTCAACTTGTTAATTTTGTAACAAAAACTTGTTAAAACTTTAACAAACATATTGACGTGAACAAAAAAGAGGTCTAAAATGTAGATGGATTATGTATTCTCGACAACGCGATGAATACGCTGCTTATACTATATTTATATAGGCGCATGCAAGCAATCCTAAGTTCAAGTAAATCAAGGAGAGGAGAACACTTATGGACTTCATGTTAACAGAACAACAACAGATGATGAAGAAACTTTTCGCTGAGTTTGCTGAAAAAGAAGTAAAACCTCTTGCAGCAGAAGTAGACGAAGATGAACGTTTCCCTAGAGAAAACGTCGAAAAAATGAAAGCCTGCAAAATGATGGGGATTCCGTTCAGCAGAGAATACGGCGGAGCAGGTGCTGACTACCTGAGCTATATTCTGGCAGTCGAGGAGCTGAGCAAGAAATGCGGTACAACAGGTGTTGTATTGTCTGCTCACACATCTCTTGGAACATGGCCAATCGAACACTTCGGAACAGAAGAACAGAAAAACAAATATCTGCCTGACTTATGTACAGGCAAGAAGCTGGCTGCATTCGGCTTAACAGAGCCAAATGCCGGTACAGATGCTGCCGGACAGCAGACAACGGCTGTAAAAGACGGTGACGATTACATCCTGAACGGTACAAAAATCTTCATTACCAACGCTGGGGAAGCAGATGTTTATGTAATCTTTGCAATGACTGACAAGACAAAGGGAACTCATGGTATCTCTGCATTTATCGTAGAGAAGGGAATGCCTGGATTCACTGTTGGTCAGCATGAAAAGAAGCTGGGTATCCGCGGTAGTGCAACCAGTGAGCTGATCTTCAACAACGTGCGTTTAAGCAAGGACCACCTGCTCGGACAGGAAGGCAAAGGCTTCAAGATTGCCATGATGACACTGGATGGCGGACGTATCGGTATCGCTGCGCAGGCACTTGGTATTGCACAGGGTGCAATTGATGAAACCGTTCCTTATGTAAAAGCTCGTAAGCAGTTCGGACGTTCCATTGCAAAATTCCAGAACACACAGTTCCAGCTGGCTGATATGCAGGTGAAAACAGATGCAGCCAGATGGCTGGTATACGATGCAGCAATGAAGAAAGAAAAAGGTCTTCCTTACTCTGTCGAAGCTGCTAAGGCGAAACTGTTCGCAGCAGAGGTTGCAATGGAAGTTACAACCAAGGCAATTCAGCTGATGGGTGGATACGGTTATACTCGTGACTATCCGGTTGAAAGAATGTTCCGTGATGCGAAGATCACTGAAATCTATGAGGGTACTTCTGAAGTACAGCGCATGGTTATCAGTGGCGCAATGCTGAAGTAATACAGAGAGAAAAGAAAGGATACGAAGATTATGAAAATTATCGTTCTTGTAAAACAGGTACCGGATTCTACTGAAATCCGTGTTGACAAAGTTACTGGTACATTGATTCGTGCCGGAGTTCCTAGTATCATCAATCCAGATGATCTGGCTGGTGTGGAAGCTGCACTGCAGCTGAAAGAAAAATACGGGGCAACTGTTACTATCATTTCCATGGGACCTCCTCAGGCTACGGGAATGCTGAAAGAATTATACGCTCGTGGAGTTGACGAATGTATCCTGATCACAGACCGCAAATTTGCTGGTGCTGATACATGTGCAACTTCCAGCACACTGGCTGCTGCATTGAACAAAACAGGCTACGACCTGATCATTGCAGGACGTCAGGCTATCGATGGGGATACTGCACAGGTTGGTCCGCAGACTGCTGAACGTCTGGGAATCCCTCAGGTTACCTACGTAGACGACATTATTGAACTTAGCGATACTGCTGTTACTGTTAGAAAATCACTGGAAGACAGTGAAGAGATCATTGAGGCGAAGCTGCCTTGTGTTCTGACAACCTTAAGTGGAATGAACGAGCCACGTTACATGAACTGTAACGATATCGTTGACTCCTTCTCTAAAGAAGTGAACGTTATGACATTTGATGATCTGGGAATCGATGAGAGCATCGTTGGTCTTGCAGGTTCTCCGACTAAGGTTCACGCTACATTCACCAAAGAAGTATCTGCTGAAACAGAAACATTCGATCTGCCAGCTGCAGAAGCTGCCAAACTGATTGCAAAGACACTGAAAGACAAGCAGATTATTACGAAATAGGAGGAGAAGGAACAATGGCTAAATTTGAAGGATATAAAGACATTTACGTATTCGTAGAACAGAAAAACGGCGAAGTTGCCAACGTTGGATACGAACTGATTTCCGAAGCTAGAAAACTGGTTGCATCCATTCCTCAGATGAACTTCCAGGTTGTCGGTGTACTGCTTGGACACAACATCAAAGACAAGGCGAATGACGTAATTGCACATGGTGCCGACAAGGTAATCGTTGTGGATGACGCGCTGCTGGAAGGATATTCCACACAGTTCTATGCGGATGCCCTGACACAGGTCATCAACAGCTTCAAGCCGGACAGCTTCCTGACAGGAGCTACGGTACTTGGCCGTGACCTTGCACCACGTGTTGCTGCACGTTTGAATGCCGGTCTGACTGCAGATGCTACCAAAATCGAAATCGATCAGGAAAAGGCAAAAGACGGAGAAGCGCTGCTGCTGGTTACCCGTCCTACATTCGGCGGTAACCTGTTTGGTACGATCGTATGCCCGGATACTCGTCCGCAGATGGCAACAATTCGTCCAAACGTATTCTCAATGGACGATGTTGATGCTTCCAGAACCGGAGAGGTTGTAGAATTTACTCCAGAATGGACAGATACAGATCCAAAAGTAATCGTTAAAGAAGTGATTGCTAAAGTAGTAGAAGGCGTTGACATCACAAAGGCTGACATCCTGGTAGGTGCAGGTCGTGGTGCTGAAGACTGTCTGGATATGGTACAGGCAGTTGCTGAAGAACTGGGCGGAGAGCTGTGTGCTTCCCGTGCCGTAGTTGACGATGGATTTGCTGACAAGGCAATTCAGGTTGGACAGACCGGTAAGACCGTTCGTCCTAGTCTGTACATCGCATGTGGTATTTCCGGAGCATGCCAGCATGTTGCCGGTATGGAAAAATCCGATATGATCATCGCGATCAACCGTGACCCGCAGGCTGAAATCTTCAGCATTGCAAACATGGGCTTCATCGGTGATGTAAAAGAAATCCTTCCTCTGCTTAAGGATGAAATCATCGCTGCGAAAAAGGGATAATAAATACGTTTATACAAGAGGGTGGGAAACTACCCCTCTTGGTATACAAAAATAGTAAAGGAGATAATAAACATGAAAAAAGTTGGTGTAATTGGTGCCGGAACAATGGGCCAGGGTATTGCAAATGCATTTGCTTCCAATGGGTACGATGTAACCGTATGTGACATTAAGATTGAATGGGCACAGGGCGGAATCGACAAAATCGCTAAAAAACTGGACAAACTGGTTTCCAGAGAAAAAATGACGGCTGACAAGGCTGCAGAAGTAAAAGGCAATCTGAAGGCTGGAGAATACAAGGATCTGGCTGACTGCGATCTGATCGTGGAAGCTGTTCTTGAAAAAATGGAAGTTAAGAAAGAACTGTTCACAACACTGGATGAAATCTGTAAAGATTCCTGTATCTTTGGTTCTAACACATCTTCTTTATCCATTACCGAAATCGCTACCGGAATCAAACACAATGTCATCGGTATGCACTTCTTCAACCCTGCTGACCGTATGAAACTGGTTGAGGTTATTTCCGGAATCAACACGCCTGTTGAAACAAAGGAAGCTATTATTGAAATCTCTAGATCCTTAGGAAAAACTCCTGTTGAAGTTGCAGAAGGTCCTGGATTTGTTGTAAACCGTATCCTGGTTCCGATGATCAACGAAGCTGCCTTCATTCTGCAGGAAGGAATTGCATCTGTTGAAGATATCGATACAGCTATGAAACTGGGTGCCAACCATCCGATGGGACCTCTGGCACTGGGTGATCTGATTGGTCTGGATATCGTGGAAGCTATCATGGATGTTCTTTACAATGAAACAAAAGACTCTAAATATCGCTGCTGTACGCTGATCCGCAAAATGGTTCGCGGAGGTAAGCTCGGTCAGAAATCCGGTATCGGGTTCTACGACTACTCTAAATAATTCACGCATACAACACATGACGAGTGAATCTGTAATTTCACATGAAACCCATTGAAATTGTGGATTCACTTTTTTAAAAATGGAAAGGAAGATGAATACAATGGAAACAATTTTAGTAAACTATGAAGGACATGTAGCAACCATCACAATCAACCGTCCAAAAGCACTGAACGCATTAAGCACACAGGTTTTAACAGAGCTGAATCAGGCACTGGATGAAGTTGCGGCAAACAACGATGTATATGCACTGGTACTTACCGGAGCAGGAGAGAAATCCTTTGTTGCAGGTGCAGATATCGCTGAAATGAAGGATAAGAGCGTGGAAGAGGCTGCTGCTTATGGAAAATTCGGTAACGAGGTATTCCGTAAGATTGAAACCTTCCGCTGCCCTGTTATCGCTGCTGTTAACGGTTTTGCATTAGGTGGTGGCTGTGAGCTGGCAATGAGCTGCGACATTCGTGTGGCAAGTGAAAATGCAGTCTTCGGACAGCCGGAAGTTGGCTTGGGAATCACTCCGGGCTTTGGTGGAACACAGCGTCTGGCACGTCTTGTCGGTACCGGCATTGCGAAGGAAATGATTTATACAGCAAGAAACATCAAAGCAGAGCGTGCATACGCAATCGGTCTGGTAAATAACGTTGTCCCTGCCGAAGAACTGATGGCTGTTGTTATGAAGATGGCAAACGGTATCGCAAAGAATGCGCCAATCGCTGTTGCATACAGTAAAAAAGCAATCAACAACGGGCTGCAGACAGATATCGAAGGTGGAATTGCAATCGAAGTGGAAGAATTCTCCAATTGTTTTGCGACAGAAGATCAGACCTATGGTATGACCTGCTTCCTGGAAAAAACGAAGGATAAAAAATTCTCTAACAAATAAGCAAGTAAATTCTTGAGCTTATTATTTCCGTAAACGCTTTCAGTTGTGGTACACTGGAAACAGGAGATAATACAAAGGAGGTAATCGATTTGAGTAAAGTAATAAGTATTGAACAGGCAGTTTCCATGATTCCGGATGGCGCTGCTATCGGAATTGGCGGTTTTATCGGATCCGGACATCCTCAGGAATTTTCTGTAGGCATCGAGGAATCCTTTCTCAAGAGCGGACATCCGAAGGATTTGACTATCATGTTTTCTGCCGGTATTGGTGACGGAACGGACCGTCTGGGTCTGAACAAGCTGGGACATGAGGGATTGCTGAAGCGTATCATTGGTGGTCACTGGGGGTTAATTCCAAAACTGCAGAAGCTGGTTTTTGAAAACAAGGTAGAAGGCTACAACCTTCCCCTTGGTACCATTTCTTTGATGTTCCGTGATATTGCCGGACATCGTCCGGGTACGATTACAAAGGTCGGTCTGAAAACGTTCGTCGATCCTCGTATCGAAGGAGCGAAGATGAATGAACGCTCCAAGGAAGATCTTGTTGAGCTGATGCATATCGATGGGGAAGAGTGGCTGCGCTATAAATCCTTCCCGTTAAATGTGGCTCTGATTCGTGCCACGTATTGTGATGAGGACGGCAATGCTACCATGGAAAAGGAAGCAGCTACTCTGGACTCTCTTTCCATAGCCCAGGCTGCGAAGAATTCCGGTGGTATCGTGTTGCTGCAGGTGGAAAAGGTGGTACAGAACGGTACACTGGATCCAAGAAAAGTGAAAATACCCGGAATTTATGTGGATGGTATCGTTGTTGCACGCCCGGAAAATCACTGGCAGACATATGCGAACCCGTATGATCCTGCATTGAGCGGAGAAGTGAAGGTTCCAGTAAATTCCATTGCACCGATGAAGCTGAATGAGCGCAAGGTCATCTGCCGTCGTGCGGCTATGGAGCTGGATCCTGCAGCTATTATCAATCTTGGTATCGGTATGCCGGAGGGAATTGCCAATGTTGCAAATGAAGAGGGACTTCCAGGCTTGAAGCTGACGGTGGAAGCTGGAGGAATCGGCGGTGTACCGAATGCAGGAACTGCGTTTGGTACCTGTACAAATCCGGATGCCATCATCGATCAGCCGTATCAGTTTGACTTCTATGACGGAGGCGGACTGGATCAGGCATTCCTGGGACTTGCGGAATGCGACTGCTCCGGTAACATCAACGTCAGCCGTTTCGGACCGAAAATTGCAGGCTGCGGCGGGTTTATCAATATTACACAGACTTCACCGGTCGTTGTGTACTGCGGTACCTTTACTGCAGGCGGACTCAAGGTTGAGGTCAAGGACGGTAAGCTGCATATTCTGCAGGAGGGAAGAATCAAGAAGTTCAAACAGGAAGTGGAACAGATTACCTTCTCTGCAGATTTCGCAACCGAAACAGGACAGAAGGTTCTGTACGTTACAGAGCGTGCGGTATTCGAGCTGCTGGACGGTAAGCTGACATTAACGGAAATCGCACCTGGTGTTGATCTGGAAAAGGATGTTCTGGGACAGATGGAATTCAAGCCTGCTGTCGCTGATAATCTGAAAACTATGGATGAGCGTCTGTTCCGTGAAGAATTGATCGGATTAAAGGCATAAATTGAATAAAGAAAAGGGATGTAATTCCCTTTTTTTCCATTTTTCTGCCAAAAATTCCAAAACACTTTACATTATTGCTGTATTTTATATAATAAGGGTGGTTAAAGATTATCACACTTGATGAAAGTGATGATATAGAGCTCATGCAGAGGAGGCAGTGGAGACCATTGGTCAAGGAGATTGCTTCTCAGGCTGACTCAGCCATTGTATTGTCTGGCATAGCATTGTGTTGGAATGATAAGGTAGCTTGTAGTGAGTAGCATTAGCATGTAGAAGTCTCAATGGTAGTAGAAATAATCACAGACAATACAGGGCAAACGATGGGCGGTACGGACGATGAGATTCCGGCCGCCTTTTCGTTTCCTTTTCTTTCAGCCTGTATTATAATGATAGAGTGAAAAAGAAATGAGGAATGCATATGTATAGTTTTCGTAATGATTATAGTGAGGGGGCCCATCCTGTTATCATGGAGCGCCTGCTGGAACTGAATCAATGCCAGAATGTCGGGTATGGTGAGGATGCGCTTTGCGAACAGGCGAAGCGGCAGCTGAAGGCGAAGCTGCACTGTGAGGATTGTGATATACATTTTTTAGTCGGCGGAACCCAGGCCAATCTGACGGTGATTGCGGGCGCTCTTCGTCCGTATGAGGCAGTGATTGCTGTGGACAGCGGACATATCAATGTTCACGAAACAGGTGCTGTGGAAGCGACCGGTCACAAGGTGCTGATTGCTGAAGGTGTCGATGGTAAAATCACACCGCAGGGAATCCGTAAAGCGGTACTTAGCCATGAGGATGAGCATATGGTAAAGCCGGCAATGGTCTATATTTCGAACGCAACGGAAATCGGTACCATCTATCACAAAGAGGAATTGAAGCAGATTGCGGAAGTTTGCAGAGAATTCGGTCTGTATCTGTTTATGGACGGTGCCCGCATGGGAGCTGCTCTGGCAGCAAAGGACAATGATGTATCCTTTAACGATTTATGTACATACTGTGACGTTTTCTATCTTGGCGGGACTAAGAACGGTGCTCTCTTCGGAGAGGCGGTTATCATTGTAAATGATAAATTGAAAAAAGACTTCCGCTATATGATCAAACAGCGAGGCGGCATGCTTGCCAAGGGGTGGCTGCTGGGTGTACAGTTTGCGGCATTGTTTGAAGGAAACCGCTATATTGAAACCGCAGCACATGCAAACCGGATGGCTCAGAAGCTGCAGGATGCCATGGAGGCATCTGGGCTGCTGTTTCTTATAAAGACAACGACAAATCAAATATTTCCAGTCCTGCCCAACCTGCTGATTGAAGAGCTGCAGAAGGAATATGCGTTTCAGGTCTGGGAAACAATGGATGAAGAACATACGGCAATGCGCTTTGTGACATCCTGGGCAACTGAGGAAAAGGAAGTGGATCGATTTATTGAATATCTAAACAGTCTTCTTCAACGGATGCGGGAAAGCGGACAGGAATCTGAGAGATAGAAATGTGTTTTTAAAAGCAATCGGAAGGAAAAAACAGAAATAAGAAGTAATCACAAAACACCTTGATTAAGGTACTAGAAAAATGGGATGGCTGCATGATTATGCGGTAGGAAAATAAGCAGTGGAAGCGAGATACCTGCATGATGCCGGAGAATTGATAAAGCTGTAACATAGAAAAAAAGAAATACAAATCCTGAATTTTATTAGGAACTGTAT
>SKEP01000547.1_pt1 | contig 23747 bp, 27 predicted proteins | sample 4826901 | NCBI WGS metagenome assembly SKEP01 (sample SAMN11008806, study PRJNA524170) | human gut metagenome | biome: Human fecal sample; material: Feces; isolation source: fecal sample from pouch patient p4, p43, p49, p54, p55 | host: Homo sapiens | place: Israel: Tel-Aviv | collected 2014-03-20
TATATTGGTTGCCCTGGTGGCAGAATAACCAAAAGGAAATAGCGGTAAGGAATCCTATGCGGACTTACCAGCGTAAAGCGTCTGAAAAGGGCGCTTTGAAATTAAAACGTAGTTATCGCACCTCTTAGCAATGTGGCACAGATAACTCTATAGAGGCCAAGGATGCATAGACGTATGCTATTAACCGACAGCCTGTTAAACAAAGCACGTAGAACTGCCCGGTATAAGGGATACAGGAGAAAACGTGCTTTTCTTTTACCCAGAAAGGAATGATAACGTGATATACATAAACAAAAAGACAAGAGAAAAAGTCAGAGCGGAGCAGTTTTCACCGCAAAACATCATTGCCAGATACGCCAGTGTCAAAGTAGAGAGCAAAGAGGGCGCTATCATTAACATGGAGGCAGGAGATTGGATTGTACAATGCGGCTCTAAGGTTTTTGTCGTACGTAAAGAGACATTTAACAAGCTGTATGTACGTGCTGCACCACGGCAGAGATTAAAATATGCAGATGCTGATACAGTAATTGACTGGACAGGAGCTGTACTTATGCCAGCAACGTAAGAAAGAAAGGAGGTTAATCTATGCCAAGACAAAGAAGTCCCAGCAGAGACGAAGCTAAGCGGATATATCTTGATAGCAAAGGTAAGATGCTGCTAAAGGATATTGCTAAAGCTGTAGGTAAGCAAGATACACAGATTCGCAGGTGGAAATCATTAGATCACTGGGACGAGGAATTGAAAGGTAACGTTACTATTCGGAATGATAACGTTACTAAACGAAATAATGGCATAGAGAAGCCGCCTAAAACAGAGCTATTACCAGAAGAAATAGAGACGCTGAACAATGAGGAGCTGACCGAGAAACAGCGCCTTTTTTGTTTGTATTATGTAAAGTATCGTAACAAGGTCAAAGCATATCAAAAGGCATTCGATTGTAGTTATGTTAACGCCTGCGGGCATGCGGCAACATTGTTTAAAAAGGTTGCAATTCAACAGGCTATCACAGAATTACTTAATGAGATGCGTAACGAAATAAAACTGGAAGCAAAGGACATTATCTTAAAGAAGATGCAGATAGCATTTGCAGACATCACGGACTACGTGTCGTTTGGTGTCAAAACCAATGATGCAGGAATCGAATATAGTTATGTAGAATTTAAGGAAAGCAGCGAAGTAGATGGCACCATCATACATGAGGTAAAGCGTGGCAAAGATGGCGTGTCTATAAAGTTGTATGATTCTGACAAAGCTCTGGATTGGCTGTATGATCATCTTGTTATAACTGAGGAGCAGAGAGCACGCATAAATATACTTAAGTCCAAAGTGCCAGACACCAATGTAACAAACTTCAATGAGCAGATTCACTCCATCGCAGACTTAATTAACAACCCTGTGCCAGAAAGGAACCTAAACAGTGATACCGTATGCACCCCTGACGATAAAGCAGAGTGAGTACGTAAAGCGTTGTATGACGTGCTGGCTCAATGTCGCAGAGGGTGGAAAACGAGCCGGGAAGAATATCCTTAACACGCTGGCATATGGTGCTGTGCTGGAAGATCACCCAGACAGGCTGCATCTAGTTGCTGGTGTAACATTGGCCACAGCTAAAATGAATGTCATTGACAGTAACGGCTTTGGCTTGAAGCACATATTTAAGGGACGGTGCCGTGAAGGAAAGTATGAAGAGCGGGATGCATTATACGTTCAGACGCGTACTGGAGAAAAGATAGTCATATGTGCAGGCGGTGGTAAGGTAAATGATGCGGCACGTATCAAAGGTAACTCGTATGGCACTGTATACATCACAGAGGTCAATGAGTGTCACCAATCATTTGTACAGGAGGTATTTGACCGTACGCTCGCCAGCACAAAACGCCAGTTATTTTTTGATCTTAACCCGATGAGCCCTAGCCATTGGTTTTACAGTGACATCCTAGACTATCAAGACGAGCTAAAGGCACGAGGGGAAAATGAAGGATATAACTACGAGCACTTCACGATTGCGGACAACATGAGTCTCTCAGATGGGAAGCTGCGTGAGGTATTGTTGACCTACGATAAAACATCACTCTGGTATCAGGCGGATATACTAGGCAGGCGCACCGCTGCATCTGGACGCATCTATGAGAGATACAGTTACAAGGATGTTGTGGTAACGCCTGATTATATCAGTGATAAGGAGTTCAAGGACAAGGGTAAACGCTTTGTACAGTTTTCTATTGGTGTGGATATCGGCGGTACAGATGCTACGGTTGCAACCCTTACAGGCTTTACAGAGGGGTATAGGGAGGCAATAAAGCTTGATGGCTATTATCACAAACAAGGTAAAAACACATCGGGCTACACACATGACAAGTATGCAAAAGAGATTGTAGATAAGATAGTAGAGTGGGAAAGGACATATCACTTTTATGTGCCTTTCTTTTTTAATTCATGCGATATCTTTTGCGAGTCAGCTGATAAGCTGTTCCGGCAGGCGTTAAGCAATGAGCTGCAGCGTAGAGGGATATACATTACTGTAAACCCGTCATATAAAAAGGACGGCATCGTGGCACGTATACGCTTAGAGTGCATCCTCATGAATCAAGGACGGTTAAAAATTATGAACCACATGAAGCCTTGGATTGAAGCATATGAGAATGCTGTATGGGATGCTGATGAAAAAGCCAAGGGCGAGTGGGTGCGTGTTGATGACGGAAGTTATCCAGTCGATTGTTTGGATAGCGGAGAGTATGGCATACATCCATATGCAAGATACCTGGAGGTGTAGAAATGGGGCGATTAAAAAATATGTTACAAAAGGCAGCGATTCGATTGCTGGACATAAAACCAGCGAATCCTAAAACAATAACAATCTATGAGAGAGACACATACGAAACTGAAACGCTGCGTAACCGACTGTGGTATCGTGGCGATCCCAACGAATTAGAGCAATACTTTAAAAGAGTGGCCAAAGAGTGGAAGGGCTCGGCAAAAACAAAATTCTGGGCTGCTGAACCGTCAAAGGGTAGTGCCATACGTAAGATGCATACTGGCTTGCCTAAAATGATTACAAACAAGCTGTCTGATATTGTTGTTGCAGATATGGACAAGATAGAGCTTAAAGAGCAGGAACTGTGGGACAGCATATCAAAAGATAACAAGTTTCCACAGCAGGTGGGTTCGTGTATTTCCGAAACTCTCGTGGATGGTGATGGAGCTTTTAAGATATCGGTGGATACCGACCTATCAAAGTATCCAATCATTGAGTTTTACGGTGGCGAAAGAGTCAGCTATGTGTATAAGCGTGGCCGTCTGCAGGAAATCATATTTCATACATCGTATACGCAGGACATGGCAGAGTATTGCCTGCACGAGCATTATGGGCGTGGATTTATTGATTATAAGCTTTATAATGCACGCGGCGATGAAGTTGAATTAAATAAGGTAGAGGATTGCGCGGCTTTACAGCCTCATAATACGTTTGCCGGAGATTACATCATGGGAGTGCCTGTGATGTTTTTCAAATCCATAAAGTATAAAGGACGAGGAGAAAGTGTGTTTACGTCTAAAAACGATGATTTCGACGCATTAGACGAGGTTGTGTCACAATGGATAGATGCTATACGCAAAGGCCGTGTATACAGATACATCCCAAAACATATGCTCCCGAGAGACACTGATACAGGAGAGATATTATCTCCTAACGTATTTGACAACGACTATATTGAGGCAGGAACAAGCCTTGCCGAGGATGCAAAAGAGGTTGTAACGCTATCTCAGGCAGATATCAATTACGCAGCTTATGTGGAGTCCTACGCAAGTTTTATGGACATGTGTTTGCAGGGCATTATCAGCCCCGGAACACTAGGCATTGACCTAAAAAAGACGGATAATTCCGAGAGTCAACGCGAAAAGGAAAAAGCCACGATCACATCGTGCAACAAGATTGTTGATGTACTTACTGAAATTATCCCGGAAGTGGTTTCCGTCTGTATGATGACTTACGATAACATGTGTGAAAAATCTATAGGCGAGTACGAGGCATCGGTTAAATTCGGTGAATATGGAACACCTACCTTTGACAAGGTTGTCGAAACTGTAGTGACTGCTAAGACTGGTGGTGTAATGAGTACAAAGCAGGCTCTGAAACAAATGTATGGAGATACATGGACAGATAAAGAAATCGAGGAAGAATTGCAGCTTATTGAAAAAGACAACAGTGCTTCTTTTCCAGAGCCCGGTATAAATGAGTTTGACGATCTAGGCGGGACGGCTCCAACGCCAGACGATTACCTGCGGGATGAGTAATGGCCAAGAAAGAAAAAGACCCATACGCACTGAGAGATATATTTGTGGAAATGGAATTGGAGCTGATGGCCTCTTTGCGACGAAATTTTATCAATCACAAGATGGAGGAGCAAACGCGAGGCTTTAGCTGGGAAATGTGGCAAAAGGCTAAGCTTAGAAATCTGCAAGAGTACCGCAAGGAGACAACCAGCGTCATATATCGTTTTAAAAAGCGAATCACACAGACGATTGAACGAGTATTGCGGGACCATTTCAGTGTAGGAGAACATAAAGCTGATATCAAATTACCGCGTGATGGTGCCAATACAGGCCTGCCTGGCGAAGAACCGCCTAAAGAGACGCAGTTTTTCGGTGTGAACCGTAAAAAACTCGATGCTCTTGTCAAGTCAACGACAAAAGACTTTGATGATGCACAGCAAGCCGTATATCGCAAGATGGATGATGTGTACCGGCAGACAATCTTTAAGACCGAGTATCAACTGGCCAGTGGAGCAATCTCGCTCGGCAAGGCAATTGACAAGGCTACAGAGGATTTTCTTGCAAAGGGCATAGATTGCATAGTATACAGTAACGGTCGTCATGTCAATATCGCTGATTACGCAGAAATGGCGTTACGCACAGCAAGCCATAGAGCAACTCTGCTTGGTGAGGGCAGCAAACGCGACGAGTTAGGTGTGCATCTGGTCTTTGTATCAGCTCATGCAAATGCCTGTAAGCTCTGTTTGCCTTGGCAAGGACAAATACTCATTGACGATGTATTTAGCCACCCTAGCAAGGAGTATATAGCGAGATACAAAGGCAAATACAAGTTACTTTCTGAGGCTATCAAGGCAGGGCTTCTGCATCCAAACTGCCGGCACACGCTTGCGACTTACTTTGAGGGTGTTACAAGGCTGCCAAAACCGCAAGACCCAAAAATAGCCCTAAAAAATTACAACAATGAACAGAAGCAGCGAAAGCTGGAACGCGAAATCCGCAAGCGTAAGAGAATCCTTGCTGGAACTGTGGAGGATGGAGACCGGAAAGAGGCGAGGGCTAATCTGAGACAGGCGCAGAAAAATCTCAGAGACTTTTTGGAGGAGCATCCTGAGTTTAAGCGCAGCCAGAGGAAAGAGAGGGTGCACAGTCCTACGCACAAGGTCGTCTCAGAGCTAGATAATTTTCAGAGCTCAGCGTTGCAAGGCGTTGATAAACGTACTATACTGGAAGTGGATAGAGCACTTACACAGATATACAAGGAGTACCCTAATCTCAAAGGCATTATAAGCGATGTACACACGATGGATAAAGGCACTGCAGCTGCAGAAATTAGCATTTCCAATGACGGTATTAAGGTCAGTCTCGGAATCAATAAAGGCCTTACCGTCGAAAAGGCAGAACTACTCACTGAACGAAGTTACAAACGGCACAGATGGACAAAGAAAAGCGGCATCGCGGGTATCATACGCCATGAAATGGGACATGTCCTAAATTACGATTATTATGTGCGCAAGCACGGACTGCTGTACGACAAGGCGTATAGTGATGAGCCCTTGCAAAAACTCATTGACGATTTATACGAGAATAGGATAGCTAAAGAGATAAGGCAAGAAGTCTTTGAGCGACTGAAAGTAGAGGATACACCAGAAAACGTTGAAAGTTATTTTTCCGCATATGCAAACGTTGCGGGAATGCTGCCAGCTGCAGAGTTTTTCGCTGAGGGCTTCTCGGATGAATCTGATTCCAAGGCTAAAGAGATATTCCTTGAAGTGCTAAAAGAAAGGGTGAAGTGATATGTTGGCATCGCCGCCAGAAGAAATACAGGACCTAGTGAGCTATGTGTACGACGAGGACGGCTTGATTATCGGAGAGCAGATATCAAAGGATGCTACTGCTGAGCAAAAAGCCCTCTTTGTGCGCTATATGCAGGAATGCCGTGATTTAAGAAAACAAGCGTTTAAGATTAACATAGGTAACGAGCACTCATAAACTGGGTGCTTTTTTAGTGGCAACCCCACAAGGCGAATGATATGTGCCGACACGCTTATGTGACAGTAAGTCACTGTTATTATGATACTAAATTAAATTGCATGGTCGTTAAATATCACGATACCTGCATTTTTTGTGGAAAGAGAATGAAGGGAAGGACATCGTACATGAATGACCCGCCAAAAAGAAAACTGCCCTATTTCGGGGCACACCTGAAATAATAATGCTCCAACGTAAAAGAGGGTAAAGAACGGATAGTCTGACAGACTTTAAACGGAGGTTATTATGAAGCAAAGATTAAGATTTCCGCTGGAAATTCAGCTTTTCGGTGATGATCCAGCACCAACTCTCACGCCTGCACCAGTGCCGGCCCCTCAGCCCAATGCAGGATATACACAGGAGCAATTAGACGCCATTGCAGATGCGCGCGCAACAAGAGCGTCCGATGCAGCTCTTAAAGATTTTTTCAAACAGCAGGGGTTATCGAAAGAGGAGATCACAGCGGCACTAGATAAATATAAGTCCGATAAAGCTGCTAATACTCCAGACCTAAATGCAATACAAGATCAGATGCGACAGGCACAGCAAGAGGCGGCAGCAGCACGTCTTGAAAAACAGGCAACACTAAAAGCGTTAGAGCTTGGTATTGATATCAAGCAGATACCATTTGTATTGAAACTTGCAGATATTCAACTGCCAGAAAATGGCGAATTAAAAGATGAGGATATCGCAACGGCTATCAATACGGTGTTGGAAGCTGTACCGGCTTTTAAACCGCAGGAACCGCAACCTAAGCCCGGAATAGTGCTTGGGGCTAATGGCAATCCAGAACCTAAACCTAAAGGCAACGTATCCATGTATGATGCGATTGCGGCCAAACTTGGCAAATAGAAAGAGAGTGAAATAATATGCCAGTAACATTATTAGAAGCAAAGAAGAACGTTCAGGATGACTTACAACTGGGCGTTATCGACGAATACCGTAAGTCAAACTGGTTATGGGACCACCTGACATTTGATGATGTCGTTTCCCCAACGGGTGGAGGGGCAACTATGACATATGCCTATACCAGACTAAAAACACAGCCTACGGCAGAATTTCGTAACGTAAACGAGGAATACTCCAGCCACGAAGTAGAAAAAGAACGTTTCAACGCCGACCTGAAAATCTTTGGTGGCGCGTTTGAGATTGACCGTATTATTGCAAATATGGGCGGCATCGTGTCGGAGGTAGACCTGCAGATGAAACAGAAAATCAAAGCTGCATCTGCACTGTTTAACGATACTGTAATCAATGGGGACAGTGCTGTCGAAGTAAAGGCGTTTGACGGCTTAGAAAAGGCTGTTACAGGGTCAAGTACTGAGTACACACCACTGGAGATCATAGACCTGTCAACAAGCGAAATGGTGGATAAAAATTATAAATTATTCCTTGACCTGTTAGACGAATTCCTTATGGGGCTTGATGGAACACCATCATTTATTGCAGGTAATATCAAACTGATTGCCAAACTTAGAGCCTGTGCTCGTCGTTCCAGCATGTACCAGACCACGATGAATGAGTTTGGCCAGCAGGTGGAGTCTTACGGGAACATTCCTTTCATCGACTTGGGTGCCAAGGCCGGAACAAACGAAAACGTATCAAAAATCATTACGACTGGCGATGATACAGGGTGTACGTCCTTGTATGCTGCGCGGTTAGGCTTGGATGGCTTCCATGCATGCTCTATGGCAGGCGTGGCTCCAGTACAGACATGGCTGCCTGACTTTACAACTGCAGGAGCTGTAAAAAAGGGCGAGGTCGAAATGGTATCAGCTGTTGTCCTGAAAGCCACTAAAGCAGCAGGAATAATGAGAAAGATTAAGGTGCAGTAACATGAAAATAATTGCACCTAACAAGAATTACACCGGTATCTCTGCCGGTGTAGCCTTTGCTAAAGGCATAGCAGAATGTAAAGACCCGCGTGTCATTGAATGGTTTGAAAACCACGGATATACCGTCACCGATACTCTGCCAGAGGACGGCAATGACAATGCTATAAAAAACGAGCTCTATGCCCTGCAGGCCGAACATGATGAGGTCCTTGCAGAAAACGTATCTCTTAAGGCAGAAATTGAGAGCTTGAGAGCAAAGCTTGCAGAAGCAAAGAAACCTCCAAAAAAGTAGGTGATCAAAATGTATGCAACACCTGAATACTACACCGCTGATTACGGCGGTGTACTCATATCACAAGACGAGCTCCCCAAAGCCCTAAAAGATGCGGAGTACAGCGTTGACCACCTTTGCTTTGGCCGCATCAAGGGCAAAGGGTTTGATAACCTATCTCCCTATCAGCAAGAGCTCATAAGCCGTGCTGTCTGCCTGCAGGCTGATTATATCAAGCAGTATGGCCCGTATATCAATAGCCCATTAAAAGGCTATAGTGCAGGCAGCACAAAAGTCGAGATGGCCAATGTAACTTACGGCGGTATTAGCACTACACAAGAGATAATCAACCTCTTAGAGGATACAGGACTTAGATGCCTGGTGTTGTAATCGCGAGCCCATTCCCGTTTCCTGACCACGAGGCAACTGCTCATGTTGTTGTTTATCAAGAGCAGGACACAGAGGACCAGGGACCTATCGAGACTGTTATCTACGACGGACTGGCAATTTACGACGAAAAGGCAAAGACTGTATACAACAAGGATAGCAAGCAGATATCCCTCAGTGGCATGCTTATCATACACGGTGATGTACAGGCCTTGGAGGGGAAAACGGCTTTCCAAGGCTTGGTGCAGATAGGCGATGAGAAAAAACAGATATACGCAGTCAGAAAGCCGAGGTTGCTTGGCGTAATCTATAGCACGGAGATTGACTTACTGTGAGAGTTAAGAGCGTAAAAGTTAAAATCAATCGCGATGTTATAGCACAGCTGAACAAGGCCAAGGAGAGGGCTCTGGAGCTGACTGCAGAGGCTATGCTCTCTGATATCAAAAGTCGCGCTGTTGTGCCAAAAGATATCGGCGACTTAGAGCGGAGCGGGATTGTCGATAAAGGGCAAATAAGCACAAAGTTTATTGCGGCTATTGTATTTGATACACCTTATGCACGCAGGTGGTATTATAATCTTTCTTTTGTTGATAAAAACGGCAAAGAGCACCAACCTGCCACATTCCAGCGGACAAAAAATCACGATGCGCAGGATCATTGGATGGATTACTATCTGGATGGCGATGGATTGCAGTGGGTGCAAGAAACGTTTGCTAAGTTTTTAAAGCAAGAAAGTGGGGGGGTTATCACATGATGACTTTAAAAGACGTCAAGGACTGGCTCAGCGGGCAAGTTACAGCTGATGTATGGAAGATAGGTGTCTATGATGCATCCAAGGGCAAAACAATATGTGTGCGTAATCTAACAAGCAATCGTGGCAAGCTGGCTATAGGCGGCTTGCAAAACACCAGCACAGCCGTGAAAGGCATATCCATTGTAGTGCACTGGTCAAAAAACCCGGATGAAACTGAGCGTGTAGCACAAAGCATACATGCTCTTTTTTACGGGAAGCAACCGATTATTGGTGATTATCGGGCTATAAAATGTGATATGAGGAGCGACGAACCCATAAGTGTTGGAACTGACACAAACGGGATATACGAATATGTAATTGAAACATGGCTCACATATGAGCGAAAGGAGTAATTTATGGCAAAAGTAAAAAGTGGAGTCTTTCCGGTATTTGATCTCGATTTTAAAGTTGGCACAAAAGGCAAAGATTCGACAGAACAAGATATGGTAACAATCAAGGATATGGAATCCTTCTCTCTGTCCGTTGAAGGCAATACATCTAAGTGGAATCCTATGGATATGAAAGGATGGGGACGCGCTTTGATGACCGGTAAGAGCATGACGGTGTCACTTAAGGGAAAACGCAATGTCGGTGATCCAGGGAATGATTATGTTATGTCGGTGGCCTTTAAGGATGGTCTCGACTGTTCGACAAAGGCAGCCGTAGAGTTTCCGGATGGTAGTAAGTTAGCTTTTGATTGTGTGCTAGACATTAAGGCGCTTGTTGGTGGCGAATCTCAGGATGTTGCACCATTGGAATTTGACATGATAGTTGATGGTAAGCCTGTATTTACAGAAGCACCTACGCCATCAGCGTAAGAGAGGTAAGTTATGGCACGAGAATACAATATCATCGAACGTTTGAAACGTCGTAATGAGAAACCAACAGTGGTGTTAGATGCTGAGCATAAATACCCGATTAACACGAAAAAGACGAATGTCTTGTGCATGATGGCCTATATCCGGAAAACAGAAAAGAGAGGGAAGGAAGAATCAGATCCAGTAAAAGACATGGAAATGATGGACCATATCATAAAGATGGGACTCGGCGAAGAAGCAGCTGCTTACATCGCTGAGCAAGATTACACCTTTGCAGTCGTGCAGGATATTATTGAGGTTATCATGGCAGCGATTGGTGATGAAGAAACAGGCTTCGAAAAAGAGGAAAAAACAGAAAAAAAGTAACTGACCATTGGTATGACATATTTGAGGACTGGGATTTGATAGAGGCATCGTTCGCTATGCAATACCCGTCTAAAGATTTGTTTGCTTTAGGTGATGATGATATAGAGTGGCGCGAGTTTGTCACCCTATTATCAGGCATTATGCCAGAAACACCTCTTGGACAGATTATTAAAATACGAGCTGAGGACGATGACGACATCCTACAGCATTTTACGGATGAACAGCATCGTATCCGTAATGAATGGCGTAACCGCCAGTTACAGGAAACAATCAAACAGTCAAATAAAAACGAGGTTATGAAGCAAATGAAGGCTATGTTTAAGTCTATGGCAGCATAGCCTTTTTATTTTTTTTGGAAAGGTAGGTGATAATATGGGAGCAACAAGTGCAGGGTCTATACAGATGGATCTGGAGATAAAATCAGACCTCGACAAGGACATACAGGCAGAGTCGAGTAAGATAGCTGATAGGATACGTAAGCAGGTAGACGCTATGAGCGGTGATATGTTTAAAAACCTGCGGAAATCTCTTGTGGCCAGTTTAGACAAAATGAATGAATCCGTAAAGGCTACACTCGATCGCACAAAGCTTGAAATGCAAGCCTTTGTTGAGCAGATGGCAGGCATGGTCAAACAAATGTCTGGTGTACAGATGCCATATCAGAAGGCTCAAAGCGATACAGAGCCAAGCGCAGCAGCATCACAAGGCCCCAGCGTGAGGGGACCTCCGAAAGTCAGTATCCGCAAACCTAAAATAAAGTTTGACCCTCAATTTAACACAGATATGTTCAAGCAAAAATATGCCGAGCTCGAAAACATGATGGATATGTACGACAATCAGATACTCGCTAAACAAGCACAGCGGAAAACGCTGCTGGAATCCTATAAGCCTAACATGGGAGCACAAGCAGAGGGAGCCTTGGATAAGCAGGTAATGAGTCTTGATATGCAGATTGCTAAGCTACAAGACGCTGCAGCACGGTCAAACATCACTCTTAGCGCGATGAATAGACAGATGGGGGCGACGTCCGGGGTAGCTAGAGCAGCAGGCAGTGCTGTCGTGCAATTTACAAAGCGCTTAGCCTCGTCAGCATTGCATAAGTTTAGTAATGGTCTAAAATCAGCAGGACAGCATGCGGCGTCTTTTGCAAGCCGATTACTTGGTATAGGGTCAGCCGGTAAAAAGGCCTCTAACGGTATGGGGCGCGCTCATATGGGCGTAGGTCAGCTGATTAAGTCGTTTACGATTTTCTCGCTGATATTCCCCCTAGTGAGCCGAGGCATTATGGCACTCGCTCAAAACATTGGGGCTACCCTTATGACAAATACTGCGTTTGCAAACAGTTTAAATCAGATACGCTCTAATCTGGCCACAGCATTTACGCCTATCTTTCAGGCAATCATGCCCGCTTTAAATGCGCTTATGTCGGCGTTGGCCACGGTGACGGGTTATATAGCAGCTTTTATGTCTGCGCTATTTGGTAAGTCAATGGCGTCTACAAAGCAGGCTACATCCGGTATCTATGCAGCAAAGGATGCGATGGGTGCATATGGCTCATCTGCTGACAAAGCGGCCAAGGCGTCGGAAAAAGCTCGTAGGTCACTCATGGGATTTGATGAGATCAACAAGCTGGATGATGCGGATAATTCTGCCGGCTCTGGCGGCGGAGGTGGCGGCGGGAGCGATATGCCGGTCTACACACCGACTGATGTCGATGACGGACCTATTAAAAAATGGGTCAAGCAACTTAAAGACTTATGGGCTAAGGGTGACTATGCTGGCATCGGTAAGCTCATAGGTCAGCAGGTCAATAAGGCTGTAGCGTCATTTACAAAATGGATATCGTGGGATAACTTAGGCAAATCCATCACAGAGTTTTGCGACGGGTTTTGTGAGCTCTTTAACAGCTTGATAGACACAATCAACTGGGAAAATATCGGGCGAATGTTTGGCGCCGGAATCAACACTATCGTAAATACGTTGTATTTGTTGTTTACTGGCATTAACTGGGAGCGGATAGGTAAAGCATTAGCTCAGGGGCTTAACGGTCTTGTATACAGCGTTGACTGGGATAAGCTAGGGCATACAATGGGCGCGTTTTTACAGGCTCACATCGATGCTCTCTATGGATTTGTAACTACTGCCGACTGGCCTGCTATCGGTAAGGCTCTGGCTGACGGAGTTATGGGGATTGTGTATAGTGTAGATTTCCCTAAATTTCAAGCAGCTCTCGGCAAAGGTCTAAGTGGAGCAATAAGCTCTGTGCATACCTTTGTTAAAAACATTGACTGGTACAAACTGGGAGATACGATTGCCAAGAGTATAAACGCCTTTTTTAATAACATAAATTGGGCTGACTTTGGCATGACTCTGAGCGATGCAGCGCTGGGTATCCTTGATACATTGCTTACAGCATTAAGGGGCGTAGACTGGGGGCAAATAGGTACCGGCATTGCAACCTTTATCAAAAACATTGATTGGTGGGGTGTTGCAGGCTCCTTGCTCCAGACAATAATCGCAGCTGTACACGGCATAGGGGCTGGTATCCTAAGCCTAGCCGCAGACCTTGGCAAGTGGCTATGGGACGGCTTCTGCAACGGTGTGAGGGATTTCTTTTCTGATCCTATCGGCTTTTTACGTAGTGTAATAGTTGACCCCATCATAAATGGCATAAAAGAGCTGTTTGGTATTCATTCGCCGAGTACAGTATTTTCTGATATCGGGGGTTTCTTGATAGAAGGGCTTATCAACGGGATTAAAGCAGGAGTTGGCGCTCTTGTTGGACTGATTCCATCCATATTCGGAGGAATTGCTTCCGCGATTGGTGATGTATGGGATGGCATAAAATCAGCTGCCGGAACAGCATGGGAAGGAATAAAAACTCATGTCGGAAATACTTGGAATCAGATCAAGGAGGGGGCTGGCATTGCATTTGACAACGTAAAGCAAGTTATTGGCGATACATGGGACGGCATTAAAACAGGCGCGGGTAAAGCGTGGGATAAAATATCAAAGTCTTTAGGCGATACTTGGAAGGATTTAAAAAAAGGCGCAAGCGATATCTTCGGCAAAATCGGAGATAAAATCAGCGAAGTGTGGAATGGATCTGATAAGGATACCGAAAGTGCTTGGGGGAGCATAAAGGGCGTTGTGGCAGGCTCCATAGACACCATAAGAAACGATGTGAGTGTCAACTCGGAAAAAGCGGGAAAGGCCATAGAGCAGAACTTTAACAATGCGCGCGACTCCCTTATCGGCGCAAATCGTGGAATGGGTAATGACACTAAAAATGCATGGGGACCTCTGGTCACCTTTATGTCTGATAAGTGCGGCTCTATTAAAAATGATATTTCACGCACATTTAAGGATTCTAAAAACACTGTTGATTCAAGCAGTAAAGGGATGAAGTCATCTGTAACAAGCAATCTAAGCGATACTACAAAATGGATTGCTAATAAAATGTACAACGACATGTACGATAAGGCCAAAAACATGATGGATAAATTCAAAAAAGGTTCTGGCTCAGTGAATATAAAATCTGCCGTGCAGTCCTGTGTAGGAACAGCAACATCGTGGCTGAGTGGTCTTGGCGGCAGCTCTTACTCTTGGGGTAACCACATGATTTCAGGTTTTGCAAACGGAATATCAGAGAATATGTGGAAAGTGGCCGGTCAAGTGAAAAATGCTGCAGATATCGTTGCATCATGGCTACACTTTACACGACCAGATACTGGACCTCTGCGAGAGTATGAGCAATGGATGCCACATATGATGGAGGGGCTCGGTAAGACTCTGGCAGCAAGCACACCAAGGTTTATAGGACAGGTCAAGAGCTTATCTCAATCCATGTCAGGAGCTATGCAGGCAGCACTACAGGAGCCGACGATCGCGTTTGCAGGCGAGCGTAGCTTGAATGTGCAGCATGAATGGAAGGAGTCTCAAAGTGATACAGATAAAACAACCATGAAGGACCTCATTGAAGAAGTGAGAGGTTTGAAGCAGAAATTTGATGAGGTTAAGGAAGAAATCAGGAATAAAGATACTGATGTTTATATTGACGATCAAAAAGTAACGAAAAAAGTCGTTGATAATGTAAACAAGGATACTCGCAAAAATGGTAAGTGTCCTATAGATATGTAGGAGGTGCGGGTATGGCAATACTCACGGCAAACGGTGTGGCGCTACCTGCGCCTACCGTAATAAAAATTGACAACGAGATCATATGGTCGAGTAACACCGGACGTACGTCAAGCGGCGCTATGGCTGGTGACGTCGTGGCCGAGAAAAAAACGGTAACGATTGAGTGGGGAGTACTCCAAGAATCAGAAATGGCTAAAATCAGAAAAAATCTGATTGCAGGATTCTTCCCTTTTGTTTTTAACGGCGGCGGAGGTGCAAATCTCTCTATCACATCATATCGGGGTACGATCAACGAGGAGCACATAGGGTTCTTAGGTGATGGCATCTATTGGTACAAAAAAGCGACTGTAAAAATAATACAGCAATAAGGAGGATATTATGGCAGTAACTACAAAATCAAATAAAAATATCGAGATTACAAAAGACATTATGGTGGACAATGTACAGGTCGAGCAGGTAAGAGCTACAATCAATACCGGCAATCCGGAAAATGCAAACTTGACGCATTATATTAGTAATCAGACTATCTATAAGGCTAATCGCACAGAGATAAGAGCGGCAGAAGCTGCAGCAGAGGATGAGATTTATACGGAGCAGGATGCAATCATTGAGGAACTGGCAGGAGGTAACAAAAATGCAGCTTAAAAACAAACAGATTGTAGACGCACAGTCAGCGCTTGGTAAGATGCTCAACACTGCTTTACCTGTAAAGCAGTCATACCATATCAAAAAGACGCTGGAATCCGTGAAAAAGCAGGCTGTATTTTTAGAGGAGCAGCGCACGGATTTAATCAAAAAATATGGTGTCGAGAAAAACGGCAATTACTCTATACCAGATGATGACTTAACAGCTCGCAAGAAGTATTTTGATGAATATAAGGAGCTCTTGGAATTAGAGGAAGAAATTGACGTGCGCCAGCTTACCCTCGACGAATTGGATCGCGTGGAGCTGACAGCGAATGAGCTTGAATCAGTGGAATTTATGCTTAAAATCGAAGATTAGCACAAGGAGGTGGTACAATGATAACCACATCCGATAAGTATAAAACAGCGATATCCAAATCTGGCCGCCACTTCCGGCTGAAAATCGACATTGCAGGTACTGCGTATACTGGCATAAAGAGCTTTAAGCTTAAAGGCGGCACAAACTCATCCGAACAAATCACGTTTGGGGATGCTGTGTCATCTTATATTGAGTTTATCCTCACAGACGTGCCTAAAAACACTATCCTTAAAGGACGTCAAGCAATACCATACATCGGCTTGGAGCTGGATGACGGTACAGTCGAGTGGATAAAAAAAGGTGTCTATAACCTTGAAAAGCCGGTACGCTCTGGGGAGTTTATAAAGCTTACCGCATATGATAACTTTGCCCTTTGCTATAAAGGGTTTTTTACTGGCTTGTCCGGTAATCAAAAGATAGACGCTATCCTGCAGGAGCAATGCAAAAAAATAGGTATTGAGTATGCAGGCGGAGCTGATGATGTTACCTACAAAGTCGATAGCCTGCAGGGGCTTACTATCATTGAGGCTGTAAGTGTACTCGCTGCGTACTGTGGCAAAAATGCTGTCATGGATAAAGACGGTAAGCTCAGGCTGGTATGGTATACCGACGCAGGTCTTACTATATCCCCGAGCCGATTTGCTGATCCGCTGGAAATGGATGAGGAAGACACCTTTATTAACCGGTTGGATTGTACAATCGACGAGGAGCACTCTGTGTCTGCGGGAACCGGCGTTGGTATCTATTTTAGTTGCCCCGGGATGACTCAGGAGCGCATCACTGTCTTATACAACCGGATTAAGGGCTTTACGTACAGAGCTGCTAAGCTTAACTGGCGCATGGCTCAACCTGACGTTGAGGCAGGTGACCTCGTGCGTGTAATGGATAATGCAGGTAATGCTTATGTTATCCCTCTCATGGACTATGAGTTTAGCTGTGACGGTGGATTTTACGGGACCGTAGAGTCAAAAGGCAAGACCGAGCAGGAGCAGGATACAGGCTATAAAGGCCCTCTACAAACAAAAGTGGATAGGACTTACTCAGACCTCGTAAGCACAAAGCAAGTCATCACCGATAAGATTACGGCCTTTGAGGGCGAGTTTGAGACCATCAACACAAACTACCTGGAGGTCAATAAAAAGCTCATTGCTCTGGACGCAGAAATTGAAAACCTGGACGTCACAGAGCTTACTGCAAAGGTAGCAATCATAGAGACTTCCTACGTATCCAAAGAGTACGTACAGGAGCTATATGCCACCAAAGCCGAGGTGCACGTACTGGATGTTGATTTGGAGCGTGTCAACACCCTGCTCGCAGGCAGTGTAACGGCAGGCAGCACACAGACTATAGTCTTAAATGCTGACAACACAACGATATCCAACGCGTTGATAAAGTCGGCCATGATTGACAGCGTAGCAGCTGATAAAGTAACTGCCGGTACGATTGATGCTAGCAGTATACACTTTAAATCACAGTCCGGACGGTTAGATATATACGGCGAAACCCTCCAGATAAAAGATATCACAAGGCCAAGAGTACAAATTGGCAAAGATGCATCCGGAGACTACAACATGTATGTCTGGGATGCGGCAGGCAAATTGATGTTTGATGCAACAGGCATAACCGCATCAGGTATACAACGGCCTATTATCGTAGATAGCATGGTGGCCGACAACGCCAATATATCAGGTGATAAGATTAACATCACATCATTAGTAAAAGAGATCAATGACGGTACAGAGGTGATTAAGTCCAGCCATATTTTAGTTGATGGTGCAAATCAATCTTTGTCCGTCGTGTATAATACGATAACTGGCGATATATCAAAACTAAGTACAAACCTATCAGTAGAGCAGGGTAAAATCTCATCATTGATTACTGATGTAAGTGCTGCTAAGGGCGACGTAGCAACATTAAAGACCAATTACAGCAGCCTTACACAGACCGTTAATGGTATCAACAGTACGGTATCTAGCCATACGTCCAGCATAGAAAATCTCAACAATATGGAAATTGGCGGGAGAAATCTTATTACAAACACTAGACCTGATAAGGCTACTGTTTACTCCATAACAAGCAAATGGTCTGCACAAATTGTGGATGAGACAACAGCAATTAGCGGTAAGGCGACGCAGGCAACTTGCACAGCAGCGGGCGCACAAGGTTTTTACCATCACATTTCCCGCAGATTGGAACCCGGGAAAAAATATACATGGTCTATATATGTTAAGACATCTAAAAATAGTCGAATATCTCTCGGGATCGAACAGGGAGGTTTAGTATATTGTGACATAACAGATGGATGGAAACGGTTTACGCACACATTTACCGCTAACGGGGATACCCATTATCAATTTACTTTTTTCGCCTCATCCATATGGGCGGTCGGTGATATCATATGGTATCACAGTCTTATCTTAGTTGAAGGAGACAAAGCTCAAACATGGGTACCAGCCCCTGAGGATATGGATGCATCTATCAAAACAGTATCAGATAAAACCTCAACGCTGGAGCAGACAGTCAATGGCTTTAGCGGCAGGATATCAGCGGTTGAATCCACAGCATCGAGTACATCATCTAAACTTAGCTCTTTGGTTGCTGATGTTAACGGATTTAAAACAACGGTAAGTGATACATATGCTACCAAGGATATTGTGAATAGCATGAGCTCAACGATCACGCAAAAGGTAGACAGTTTATCAGTGAGTATCAAGGAATCCTATAATCGAATAAATCTCATAGAGAATTCTGATTTTACAAATGATACAGCTTGTTGGAACAAATCATTAGCATCGACATGTACAGGTGGCAGAGCAACGACATGGGGAAGCAGCACAGGGCGTGCTCTTTGGCTTAATTCCACTGCGTTTGGAACTGCGAGCAGTAGTTGGTATCAGCGTATAGATATCGGGCGCAAGGTAAAAGGCTTTTACATATCTACAGAGTTTTTGACAAACTCTGATTATGTGGCAGGGCCTACAAATCCACTTGCAACTTACATTATCAATATATATTATACCGATGGCACCAGCAGTTCAGGGTCTGTTAGAGATTCATCCCATAAATGGGTGCGGGTAGGTAAGTATATAGAGGTTGAAGATAAAGAAGTAGAGTATGTAAGAGTATATCTATATGGCAAAGATTTTAAAGGGCGCATAGCTTTCAACAGACCTTTTCTCTGTGAAGCTTCGGCGGCTATTGACCCATCTTACTGGGCACCTGCTCAATCAGAAGTGACAGGCAATATGAGTGTTGTGATCAATTCTGGAGGATTACGTGTGAATAATGGAGCATTATCCATTTATAACAATGCTGGGAGTAGGGTACTGTATGGTGATACAAACGGAAATCTAACTATGACTGGGACGGTAACTGCCACATCTGGTAAGATTGGCGGGTTTGATATTGGAGCATTAAGATTGAGTGCACAGAACAATGGTAAATATACTGTAATGCAAAGCGCTGGGACGTATGCTTTTTATGCAGGCAGCACAGCAGAATCTATGACAGGTGCTCCATTTTATGTGACACATGAAGGAAAGTTAAAAGCTGATAATGCATTATTGACGGGATCATTTACAAGTCTTGGAACAGAAAATACAAAGGTAGTAATAGGTAATGGCCGCATGGATTTGTTTATTAACAGTAATCATTGTGGAGGAATAGCATCATCTTACACTAGCAGTACCAGCAGAGGTATATTACTATCGGCTGATACTGGCGCAAAGTTTTTATCATTGGGACAAACAGATATTGACGGTAATAACGGTGCATCATGGTACACACTGAATTTTGGCTTAAATCCATCAGGTTGGACGGAGCGACATATATTTTTAGGATCATCGAACTTTCCAGTTCAGCCTAAAAATGGAAAAGGTTACGTGGTCGTTTCTAATGTTACTGGAGGTGGTTTCCGCAATATTAGGCAAATATATCATGGCCATCCTGATAGCAGCACTGATTATCTACAGTATGAGGATGTCACAGGAGCAGATTATTATTGCAAAACGTCATGGGTATCTGATGCTAAACTTAAAGCAAATATTATGGATACTGATGTATGTGGTCTTGATGCAGTGAGGAGATTTAAGCATGAATCCTTTATCTTTAAAAAGACAGGATTTCGAAGATCAATAGGTTATATTGCGCAAAATTTACAAGAAATAGATCTGCAGCTTGTCGAGAATTTAGGCGGAACATTAGCAATAAATCCAGAAGTTGTAATACCGTATATATCAAAGGCAGTGCAAGAGCTAGACTGTATTGTAAAAAATAGCGAACTATCCGTATCATGGGAACTGAGTGATTTAAAAAGCAAAAATAATGAATTAGAGAGGAGAGTGGATACATTGAGAGAAGAGATAGTGCGATTGAATAATGAATTATTTGATACAAAATCCGCTTTATCTGCTTTACGAAGCTGAAAGGAGGCGATCCAAAGGTATCTCGTTTTAAAGGGTGTACGTCAACACCCTTTTAATTTGCTCAAAAGAGCGAAAGGAGAAGAAACATGGATATGCTTTACACTGTTTTACTGGCAGACTTTAGTATGGTGCTGGTCTGCTACGCTATTTTACTACTGGCCTTTACGGCCAACGTGGTGTTGAGCCTGTACCACAACATCAATATCACAGGAGAGACGTTTGATGCCAAGCGACTGTGGCAGGGAGTTAAAAAAGCCTTGGTGCTGGTCTTTGGCACTATGCTGATGGTTGCCGCTGTAGATGCAGCCACTACGCTACTCACGCAGTATGTGCCAGATATCAATGAGCAGGTACACGACCTCATCACCGTGGCTATGATTGCCGCTACGATTGGTGTAGCAGCATGGCGCTATATCAAGGATGCATATAGCACGTTTATCAGCATTTTAAACGGTAAGCCCTCTGAGGTCGCAGCTGCGGTGGATGCTAAGGAGTAGTGCATGGATGATTTAACTAAGCTGCTCATGTTGCTTGCTGGATCCGTTGTCATACAGGTAGCACCAATAAAGGTAAATCCCTGGACATGGCTGTTTAAATGGATAGGGCAGCAGCTCAACGGAGATATGAGAAAGAGCCTTTGTGAGTTAAGCAGAACAGTCGATCAGAATGAAATTGATCGCATCCGGTATGAAATAATGGATTTTGCAAATTCATGCAGGAATCACCGCAGACATACAAAGGATGAATTTCACCATATCGTGGAAATCAATACAAAATATCACGCATTAATCAAAAAGCATGATATACAAAACGGCGTACTCGACGCTGAATATGCCTATATAGAGAAAACATATCAAAGATGCCTAGAGAAAGGTGTCTTTGATCAAATGGAAAGCGAGGACGAAGAATAATGGAAATTACAAAGATGTTAGCACCAGTCATTTATAGTGGCGCGAGAAGCGGTATCAAGAGAACGAAGAATGCTGGTGTCACTATCCACAACACTGATAATTTTAAGACAGGCGCAGGCGCTAAGAATCACGGAACGTATCTGCAGAACAGCGGATCCACGCTGCAGGCATCCTGGCACTATGCTGTAGATGATAAAATGATCACGCAGTCCATCCCAGATGATGAGGTAGCATGGCATGCAGCTGATGGATACGGTAATGGTAATATGACGACTATCGCCATCGAAATCTGTGTCAATCCGGATAGCAATCTGGAGCTTGCCACAGATAACGCTGCCTGGCTGGCTGCGAAGCTGCTGAAAGCACAAGGTCTTGACCACCAACATTTATACCAGCATCACGATTGGAGTGGCAAAAACTGTCCTAGCCAGATTCGTGCCAACAAGCCGTACAGCTGGGCGAAATTCGTCAGCAAGGTAAAAGGGTATCTACAGCAGAACAGCGCAGCCAGCAAGCCGAAACCAGACCAGATACTGAATAAAGGTGATAAGTTTATCTTTCCGGATGTGTATCAGGTATCTAAGGTATCAGCATCCCGTGATGCGGTAATTTGCTATGCTCTGACCGGCACGCCAGTGGCTGAGTACCACTGGCTGGATGCAGCTGTATGTGATGAGGTCACGAAAGGCGGTAAGAAGTCCGGCGATCAGGTACTGCAGCCTGGTGAGTACGTTAAAATCAAAGGTACATACACTGTCCTGGACAATGATCCGGAAACTGATTCTGTATATGCTAAGGTCGGCCGCAGAAAGATGTGGATCTACGCGAAGCCGCTGCGTGAAGTCTAATATATGAAATAACCACTCATTCCTTAGGGAATTGAGTGGCTTTTTTTTGCTTTATTTTAGTAAATGCATTGCTAATACCTAAAATCATGTTATAATTTCATATATAATGATATTATATATAATATCATTATATATTCTGCGCATAGTATAGGAGGGTGAGGTTTATATGTCATCTAAAGATAAGTTAATTGCTAAAATAGAATCTTCCAAGATTCGTAAAGATGTCACATTAGAGGAACTCACCTCATATTTAGGCTTTTTTGGGATTGAATGCGCACGAACACGTGGAAGTCATAGACAATTCCTTCACAGAAACAGTGGTAAGGTATTGACGGTAGCATCTCATAATAACTGTGTAAAGGCATGCTATATTAGAGATGCTGTGAGAATGGTAGAGGAAATTAAGGAAGGAGAATAGCATATGCAATATCCGGTAGCAGTATATCAAATAGAAACAGAAAAAGGTTATGAATGGATTGCTGAGTTTCCTGATGTTAAAGGATGCGTTGGGGGAGGAGATACCCCAGAAGAAGCGGTATGTGAAGCATACGAGAATCTTGAAATCCATCTTGAATTTTTAAGAGAGGAAGGTCTCCCAATACCAAAGGCATCTAATAACTATAATAAATCTTATAATGGAAAAATATCTTTGAGAGTATCTAAAAGTCTACATGAATCATTGAGTAAGTGCGCAAAAGAAGAAGGGATAAGTAATAATCAATTCATAGTGGAAGCCATAGCAGAAAAAGTAGGAAAAGAAAAAGCAATTACTAGCTTGCAAAATGCGATTACCAGAATCGAGAACACGATTACTCTTAAATATAATAGCGATATACGGTTTAACTTAAAAGATAAGGTTATTAAACTGAACCAGGGAGGTGGATATAATGTCCCGAAATTCCAGCATTGATTTAAATATAACAAGTTTGAATATAGATTTAAATAGAGTAGAATATAAAAAAACAGGTAATGAAACAGGTCAGTTCGATGTTAATTTGAATCAGTCTGTATCGTTAGTTGAAATTAGGGAGAATGCTTTTATCATAGATGTTACACGGAAAATGAATATAGAGCCAGAATCTGTTTTCGAATTGGAGGTATCTGTTCTTTTAACTTTTATGGTTAGTGAAGAATCGCTAGAAATCCTTCAAGGTGATGAAATAGAAGAATATATAAAAGCTAATATGAATGATTTTGTAGAAAATTCTCCTGCTGGTTCTATTTTGTCATTGTTGATTTCACAAATTACAGGAAGTTGTGGCCATGTACCGCTTGTAACACCGCCAAACTTAAAACAAGGTTAGCTACTCTCCACACCAGAGAGTAGCCTTTTTTTATTGACTTTCACTATTAAGAGCAGTGTGCTACTTTCTCAACGACAAGTAACGACAAACTATAACAGAATGGCAGTTATAATTAAATACGTTGCCGCCCATTAAAAAGAAAGGGATACCTAGGCAGTATTTTGCGGCACTCGACCACCTTATTGGTGGTTTTTTAATAGTTATCAAACGTTTAATCTTTTATCAATAAGTATTATAATAAGCCTAAATAGGCATCTAATTCCTCCATATCATATATTGAGATACGCAGATGTATCTCAATAACACGTAAGGAGGAAATATATATGTGTAACAGATGTGAATGTAAT
>SKEP01000511.1_pt2 | contig 23657 bp, 2 predicted proteins | sample 4826901 | NCBI WGS metagenome assembly SKEP01 (sample SAMN11008806, study PRJNA524170) | human gut metagenome | biome: Human fecal sample; material: Feces; isolation source: fecal sample from pouch patient p4, p43, p49, p54, p55 | host: Homo sapiens | place: Israel: Tel-Aviv | collected 2014-03-20
TAATATCGTTGGTTATTCTTTCATTTGTATTTGAATAAGATACTAGTAGGCATAATTTTTCTCACAGGTTTTGTTATCTTTTGATTTTTTGAAGTTAGAAAATACTAGGACTCATTCTCTATTAATCCTAACTTATGAGACTCTTTTTTAAGTTGAATACTAGTATGCTAAACAGGTGAGAGCAATTATGGATGTTGGATTGTTGCAAACTTTCTTTAAGATTTTACTAGTGTTAATGAAGAAATACTGTTAAACGAAGAAGATGTTAGTATTATTTTAGACGGATAAAGTTATTCTAAGGTTAGGACTAGATGTATATGCCATTTTCATTAAAGATAAAAATATCTATATGAGTGTAAAAGGGAAAGAAATGAGAGGTTGTGTGCGTATATTGCCATTATTATGGATTAAAGTGAGAATAATATAGTGTATATTATAAGATGTTAATTTATTTTTATAATATTATTTCTTTCGGATTATAGGTTTAAATTACTATTTTTAGAACTTACTTCTGTTTATATATGGTGATTTAAGTATTTATGGACCATGAGATGGGTTTGGAATCTTTGACGCTTTTATTAGAAAACAACAAATGTAATCCGAGTTAATTTATTTTAGAAAAGCGTAATTTATATAATGAAATATTAGAAAACAGTGGTTGTCGTCTTATTTTAGAAAACGCTTAACATGTTATAAATAAAAGGTTTATAACGTTTTTATGTTTTTTGTAAACAACGTTACTCTTACAATTGTCAGACAACTAAACTTTTTTTAAAAAACATTGTTTAATCACTTGACTCTAAATTGTCAGAATGTTAGAATGAAAAAGAATCATGGATATGAGGGGAATTAACTTATAATCATGTATCTATAACTAACTATTTTTTTAGAGGGAGACTTAAACATGAAAGACATTTTCAACAGGCGCCAGCGCTTTTCATTGCGTAAATATTCATTTGGTGTCGCTTCAGTCTTGTTGGGGACGGCACTCTTTGCTGCTCACACTGCACAGGCTGATGAAGTCGTAGCATCTGATGCTTCTTCATCAAACCCTGGTTCATCAGTTGAGGGCGAAAGTTCTTCAGAACTGGTTGAGACGAATACAGCATCAACAGCTCAAGCAGATCCTACTGTAGCTGTATCTTCAACTGAGGCAACTGCGTCAACATTTAACTTGACGCCAGAAGCTTCAACAACAGATAAGGTTGTCGCAGAGGCAACTGACAAACAAGCTACAGAAACTGCGAAACCAGAAGCTTCTAAACCAGCTTCAGAGGCTGCAAAGCCAACAGAAAAAGCTACTTCAGAAGCAGCTAAGCCAGCTACAGTAGCATCAACAGCTACAGCCAGCAACAATGTTGAAACACCAGCTTCAACAAGAACAGCTTCAAACACTTCAGCTACAGCATCAACAGCTGCTCCAGCATCTGAAAATACTGAAGCAGCCGAAACCGCAGCAGAAGCTACAAGTGTTAGCCCACGTGTTACAGCAAATACTTACTCTGTCAGATCTGCTGCAGACCGTAGTGCAACACTTGACCGTGCTGCTAGTGATATCACAAATGCTGGTGCTTTGGCAACAGGTCGTAGCCGTCGTCGTAATACACGTGCTTTGACAGATCACAACTATGAGGCGGTCTCTGTAGAAACTCACCTTAAAGATGGTGAAAAAGCTACTCCAGACATGACAGATCCTAATGGTGCAACTGTTCGTTCTCAAACAGTGCCATCGGGCTACCAAGCTAAAGAAGGTGACTACTATACTTATAGTATCGTAGATCTTACTAATTTTAACAAACGTTACCATACAAATTACTATACACGTGCTTACAAGAGATTTGATGCTTCAACAGATACTACTGTTGAATTGGTTGACAAGAACACTGGTAATGTAGTAGAAACAAGAACCGTATCAGCTTCTAGTGGTATTCAAAAATTTACGACTACCAAAGCAGCCTCTAATGGGGAGTTAACTTGGCAAGTAGATTACGATAAAGGTTTAGGTGCTGGACCAGGGAAGACAGATTCACCGTTTATCCAACTTGGATATGAAGTTGGTCCAAGTATCAAGGCTTTAGTTGCTCCAGGACACAATCTAACTCCTACAGAACAAGCTTTATATGATGCAGTTTATGCTGCGCGTAATTCAACGGATATCATCAACGTTGTAGAACCAGCATATAATGGTCGTACTATTACAGATACGAATGCTAAAATTCCATTATTTGTTCAAAAATCAACTTACTATAGAGTAGTCGATAGAAATAATACTTCATTTAATGCGAATAAAACAGATAAAACTGTTCAAGATTATGTACCAAATGGTAATGAAGTAACATTAGCCAACTACACGCTGAAAGCGATGGAAGGACAACACTTTACAGCATCTGGTGAACGTCAATTTGATGGTTACAAACTTTATCAAACAGCTACTCCAGATTCAACAACTGGTTATGTTAGCCGTCCTTATACAGTTGGTACCAAGTTTATGGATGCTGATCGTGCTGGAATAAAACGTATCAAAGAAATTGTTGGAGAAGATGGATCTGTTGTCATTCGTGTCTACTTATTAGATCCAAGACAACAAAACAAACGTTCTGATGGTACATTGAACACTGATGGCTATATGTTGCTAGCAGAAACCAAGCCTATTAAACCAGGTGATTATAACAAAGAAGAGTTGGTTGTTAAGAAAACACCACTTAAAACGATTGCACACACTGTAACTGATCCAAGAACAGGGGCAAAAACGAACTATCCAAATGGTAAGGACGTTCCATTTGATTTCCAAAGAGATGCTTCTTACACTCCGTATAAGACAGTATTTGTACCATTCTTGGGAGATAATATCGGTCACCTTTCTCCAAACGCACAATTAGAGCGTGGAGTAGGAGGTATTGGTACTAACGTTGACTTGCTCAACTCTTTGACGCCATACAAGCCAACAGTCTACTACTATGTGAAGTCAGAACCTGTAACAGTGACTCCAGAAGTTGAAAAACAACTTGAAGGACGCACACTTGTTAATGGTGAATTTAACTTTAAGATTAAAGAAGAGCAAGCTAACAAATCAGTTCCTTCATATGAAGAAACAGTAACTAACCAAAATGGTAAAGCTACATTTAGTAAATTAACATTTAACAAAGCTGGAGTATACACTTACACAATTACTGAGGTTAAAGGCTCAGATACAAACGTCGATTATGATGCAATGACTGTTACAATGACAGTTACTGTAACTGAGAAAAATGCTGCTGGTGATTTGCAAGCTTCAGTTAAATACAGTGCTGAAGGTGGATTCAAATCAAGTGCAGATGATAAAATTTTCAATAACTACGTTGTAGCTCCAGTTAAGACTAAGTTCGACTTTAGTAAGGCTCTTGCAGGTCGTACTCTTAAAGAAGGCGAATTTACATTTGCTCTTAAAGATTCAACTGGTAATGTTCTTCAGACCAAGAAAAACAGCGCTAATGGTGTTATTGCCTTTGATGACTTGACATTTGATAATACTCAAGTTGGTACTCACAAGTATACTGTAGAAGAAGTTATCCCAGATAATAAAGAAGCTGGTATGACTTACGATACAATGAAAGCTGAAGTAACAATCACTGTTACTAAGGAAGGCCACGTTCTTAAAGCAACTAACATTCTTCCAGCAGATACAGAATTCAATAACACATTCACACCAGGTGCGGTTAAAGTTAACCTTGACTTTGATAAATCACTTTCAAATGGTACTTTGAACGCAGGTGACTTTAGCTTCACGTTGACTGGTGATAACAATGTTAATGAAACTGTAACCAACAAAGCTAACGGTAAGATTAACTTTAGCGAATTGTCATTTGACCATGAAGGTGTCTACAACTACACTGTTAAAGAAGTGAAAGGCAACAATGCCGATGTAGACTACGATGAAATGACTATCGCAGTTAAAGTAACGGTTACTAAAGATGCTACTACAGGTCTTTTGGCTGCTAAGACTGAAATGACTTCAACAGGTGGTGAAGCAACTGGTAGTGATGACAAGATCTTCAACAACCACGTTGTAGCTCCTGTAACTGCTCAATTTGACTTCAGCAAAGCTCTTGCAGGTCGTAACTTGAAAGCTGGCGAATTTAGCTTCGTATTGAAAGACAAAGATGGTAAAGTCCTTCAAACAAAACAAAATGATGCTAGCGGACGTGTTCGTTTCGATGCCTTGACATTTACAAATGCTCAAGTTGGTAACCACAAGTACACTGTAGAAGAAGTTCAAGGAACTGAAGCAGGTATGACTTATGACCCAATGAAAGCTAACGTAACAGTTACGGTTACTAAGTCAGGTCATGCGCTTACTGCTGTTGCAACTCTTCCAACTGATACAGAATTCAACAATACATTCACATCAGCTCCAACTCAAGCTCAATTTAAGTTCACTAAACGTCTTGAAGGTAAAGCGCTCACAGCAGGTGCCTTCACATTCGAATTGCTTGAAAACGGCAATGTTATTCAAACTAAGAAAAATGCAGCAGATGGTTCAATCACATTTGATGCTATTGAATACAGTGCTGAAGGTGAACACACTTACACTGTGCGTGAAAAAGCTGGTAACGATACAAACATCGATTACGATACTATGAACGCAGAAGTGAAAGTTAAAGTTACTAAAGATGCTGCTACAGGTCTCTTGAGTACTGCTGTTACAATGCCTGAAGACACAGAGTTCAACAACTATGTAGTTTCTCCAGTTGTAACTAAGTTTGACTTCACTAAGAAATTGGCAGGTCGTGAACTTAAAGCTGGTGAATTTAGCTTTGTATTGAAAGATGCTGCTGGTAACGTCGTTGAAACAGTTAAAAATGATGCTGCTGGTAACGTAACCTTCTCAGAATTGTCATTTGACAATACTAAAGTTGGTACACACACTTACACTGTAGAAGAAGTGATTCCTGAAAACAAAGAATTCGGAATGACTTACGATAAGATGAAAGCTACAGTGACAGTTGAAGTTGCTAAGAATGGTCACACATTGACTACTGTTACAAACGTTACATCAACTGGTGGTGTAGACGCTAACGGTAACGCAACTGACGGTACTGCAGATAAAGAATTCAACAACAAAGTCACTCCTCCAGAAACTCCTGAATTCCAACCAGAAAAATTTGTCGTTTCTAAAGAGAAATACGACATCACTGGTAACAAGTTGATGGATGACGACGATGATGTACCTGGTAACGAGTACACAGCAACAAATGCGAATCCATATGTTGATGGTGTTGCAAACAACGAACCAGAAAACTTGAATACTAAGACTGTTAAACGCGGTTCTAAATTGGTATACCAAGTATGGCTTGATACTACTAAATTCACAGAAGCTAACAACATCCAATACGTTGGTGTATCTGATACATACGACGCAGATAAATTGAACGTTAACGCATCTGATATCAAAGCCTACGATTCAGTAACTGGTGCAGATGTGACTGCTAAATTCGACATCAAAGTTGAAAACGGCACAATCACTGCAACTTCTAAAGAAGCATTTATCAAAGATAAAGTAAACAACCCTGTTATCGATACTACTAAGTTCGCTTTTGGACGTTATTATAAATTTGATATTCCAGCAACTGTTAAAGAATCTGTTAAAGCTGGTGCTGATATTGAAAATACAGCCAACCAAACAGTTCACGTTTACAACCCAGTGAGCAAGACAGTTGAAAAACCTGAAAAACCAACACAAAAACGTGTTAACAGCGTTCCAGTTCCAGTTGAAATGAACTTCACTAAACGTTTGGAAGGTCGTGAACTTCAAGCTAACGAATTCGAATTCGTATTGAAGAAAGACGGCGTTGAAGTTGAACGCGTGAAGAATGATGCTGCTGGTAAGATTGTCTTCAAGACTCTCGAGTTCGGTCGCGATGATCTTGGTAAGACTTACAACTACACAGTAGAAGAAACTCCTGGTACAGATGCAACTGTCAAATACGACACAATGGTTGCTACTGTTAAAGTTGTGGTTTCACATGACGGTACAGCTAAAGCAATCGTTGCCAACGTAACAGACGCTGCGGATAAAGAATTTAACAACCGTGTAACACCTCCTGAAGAACCTAAGTTCCAACCAGAGAAATACGTTGTTTCTAAAGCGAAATTCGATATCACTGGTACTAAGCTCGTTGATGATGATTCTGAATTGACAGATAAATATGGTGAAACAAATACAAACCCATATGTCGATAATACAAACAACAACGAAGAAGAAAACTTAAATACTAAATCAGTTGAACGTGGATCTAAACTTTACTACCAAGTTTGGTTGGATACAACTAAATTTGATGCAGCTAACAAAGACAATATCCAAACAGTAGGAATCACAGATAACTACGATAAGGATAAATTGATTGTTAATGCTTCAGAAATCAAGGTTTATGATTCAGTAACTGGTGCAGATGTTACTAACAAGTTCGATATCACTGATAACAACGGTGTTCTTACAGCTAACCTTAAAGCTGGCTTCACTAAGTCACTTGGCGACGCTGAAAATACTCAAATCATTGATACAACTAAGTTTGAATTTGGACGCTACTATAAATTTGATATTCCAGCAACAGTGAAAGGCGATGTTGTAGCTGGTGCAGATATCGAAAACAAAGCGGCTCAAGTTGTTAACTACTACAACCCAACAACTAAGAAAGTTGAAAAACCTGAAAAACCAACTGAAAAACGTGTAAACAGTGTTCCAATCTCAGTAGAATTCAACTTCACTAAGAAATTGGAAGGTCGTGACCTTAAGGCTGGCGAATTCACATTCGAGTTGAAAGACAGTGACAATGTTGTGATTGCAACTGCAACCAACGATGCAGCTGGTAAGATTAAATTCTCTCCAGTAGAGTACACAAATAAAGCTGGTGAAAAAGTTACAGCCCTTAAATACAAGAAGGGTCAAGAAGGTACTTACAAGTACACTGTAACAGAGGTTAAGGGTACAGACGCAACTGTCGATTACGATACAATGGCTGCTGTTGTAACCGTTACTGTTTCTCATGATGGTACAGCGAAAGCCTTGATCACAAACGTGACAGAACCTGCGGATAAAGAATTTAACAACCGTGTAACACCACCAGAAGAACCTAAGTTCCAACCAGAGAAATACGTTGTTTCTGAAGAGAAATACGATATTACAGGTGACAAGCTCGTTGATGATGATAAAGAGTTGGCAGACAAGTACGCAGATACCAATGCGAACCCATATGCGGACGATGCCTCAAACAACGAAGCAGAAAACTTGAATACCAAGACTGTTAAACGTGGTCAAAAATTGGTTTATCAAGTATGGTTGGATACAACTAAATTCGACGCAGCTAACAAGGACAACATCCAATCAGTAGGAATCTCAGATGACTACGATGAAACTAAATTGAATCTTGACGCTTCAGCTATTAAAGCCTACGATTCAGTAACAGGCGCAGAAGTCACAGACAAATTTGATATCACAGTTAACAACGGTGTGATCACTGCAACCCTTAAAGCTGGCTTCACTAAGTCACTTGGCGATGCAGAAAACACACAAGTTATCGACACAACTAAATTCGCCTTTGGACGTTACTACAAGTTCGACATCCCAACAACAGTTAAAGCTGATGTTGCAGGTGGTGTAGATATCGAAAATACTGCGGCCCAAGTTGTAAACTACTACAACCCAACAACTAAGAAAGTTGAAAAACCAACTAAACCAACTGAAAAACGTGTTAACAACGTTCCAGTTGAAGTGGAATTCAACTTCACTAAACGTTTGGAAGGTCGTGAGCTTAAAGCTAACGAATTCAGTTTCGTCCTTAAAGATTCAGAAGGTAAAACTCTTGAAACTGTGAAGAACGATGCGGCTGGTAACGTTAAGTTCAAAGCTCTTGAATTCAAGAAAGGCCAAGAAGGCGTTCATAACTACACAGTAGAAGAAGTTAAAGGCACAGACGCAACCGTTACATACGACACAATGAAAGCGAATGTAACAGTTACAGTTAAACACGATGGAACAGCTAAAGTTCTTATCGCGACTGTAGGTGCAATTGCGGACAAAGAATTTAACAACCGTGTGACTCCTCCAGAAGAGCCTAAGTTCCAACCAGAGAAATACGTTGTTTCTGAAGAGAAATTCGATATCACTGGTGACAAGCTCGTTGATGATGATAAAGAGTTGGCAGACAAGTACGCAGACACAAATGCGAACCCATACGCTGATGATGCATCAAACAACGAAAAAGAAAACTTGAACACTAAGACTGTTAAACGTGGTGATAAGTTGGTTTACCAAGTTTGGTTGGATACAACTAAATTCGACGCAGCTAACAAGGACAACATCCAATCAGTAGGAATCTCAGATGACTACGATGAAACTAACTTGGACCTTGATGCTACTAAGATTAAAGCCTACGATTCAGTAACAGGTGATGATGTTACAGCCAAATTCGATATCAAAGTTGAAGGTGGTGTGATCACTGCAACCCTTAAAGCTGGCTTCACTAAGTCACTTGGCGATGCAGAAAACACACAAGTTATCGACACAACTAAGTTCGCCTTTGGACGTTACTACAAGTTCGACATCCCAACAACAGTGAAAGCTGATGTCCCTGGTGGTGCAGATATCGAAAATACTGCGGCTCAAGTAGTAAACTACTACAACCCAACAACTAAGAAAGTTGAAAAACCAGAAAAACCAACTGAAAAACGTGTAAACAACGTTCCAGTTGAAGTGGAATTCAACTTCACTAAACGTTTGGAAGGTCGTGAGCTTAAAGCTAACGAATTCAGCTTCGTCCTTAAAGATTCAGAAGGTAAAACTCTTGAAACTGTGAAGAACGATGCGGCTGGTAACGTTAAGTTCAAAGCTCTTGAATTCAAGAAAGGCCAAGAAGGCGTTCATAACTACACAGTAGAAGAAGTTAAAGGCACAGACGCAACCGTTACATACGATACAATGAAAGCGAATGTAACAGTTACAGTTAAACACGATGGAACAGCTAAAGTTCTTATCGCGACTGTAGGTGCAATTGCGGACAAAGAATTTAACAACCGTGTAACACCACCAGAAGAGCCTAAGTTCCAACCAGAGAAATATGTTCTTAGCGATGGTAACGGTAAGTTTGATATCACTGGTACTAAGCTTCTTGATGATGATGCAGAGTTGACAGATAAGTACGCAGAAACAAATGCGAACCCATACGCTGATAAAGCTGATAACAACGAAGCAGAAAACATCAATACGAAAGCCGTGAAACGTGGCGAAACTATTAACTACCAAGTATGGCTTGATACAACTAAATTTGATGCAAACAATAAGGATAACATCCAAACTGTTGGTATTACTGACAACTATGATGAAGCTAAATTGGATGTTAAGGTATCTGATATCAAGGCTTACGATGGTAAGACTGGTAAAGATGTTACTGATAAATTCAACATCTCAATTGCTAATGGTGTAATCACAGCTAACCTTAAAGATGGCTTCACTAAGTCACTTGGCGATGCAGAAAACACTCAAATCATCGATACTACTAAGTTCGAATTTGGACGTTACTACAAGTTTGTCATCCCAGCTAAAGTTTCTGACGGTGCTTACGATGGTGCTGAAATTGAAAATACAGCAGCTCAAGTAGTTAACTACTACAACCCAACTACTAAGAAGACCGAAAAACCAGAGAAACCAACTGAAAAGCGTGTCAACAATGTTCCAATGGCTATTCAGTTAATCTTCGGTAAGACACTTAATGGTCGTCAATTGAAAGATAAGGAATTTAACTTTGTCTTGAAAGACGAAGCAGGAAAAGTTCTTGAAACTGTTCAGAATGATGCTAAAGGCAAAGTAACTTTCTCTACTATTAATTATGGAAGAGACGATCTTGGTAAGACCTTTAACTACACTGTAGAAGAAGTTAAAGGAACTGATACAACAGTTACTTATGACAATATGAAAGTCAACGTTACTGTTAAAGTTATTCAACCTTCAGCAGGTAATCAATTATCAACAGTTATCTCTTATGCTACAGTTGGTGGAAATTCTTATGAATCAGACGACAGAATTTTCGATAACAACGTAACTCCTAACTTCAAACCAGAGAAATACGTTGTTTCAGAACCAAGCTTCGACATCATTGGTAACAAACTTGCTGATGACGACGATTCAGCTGATAAAGTTGAAATCCAAAACTTGAATGGTAAGACCCTCAAACGTGGTCAAAAGATCTACTATCAAGTATGGCTTGATACTCGTGACTTCACAGCAGAAAGCAATCTTCAAACAGTTGGTATCACAGATAACTACGAAGAAGATAAGCTTGACATCAACGCTGCTGATATCAAGGTATACGATGGTATCACTGGTGCTGATGTTACTGACAAGTTCGACATCAAGGTTGAAAATGGTGTTCTCTACGGTACGTCTAAAGCAAGCTTGACTAAAGCTATTAGTGCAACAGATGCTACTCCAGTCATCGATACAACTAAATTTGAGTTTGGTCGTTACTATAAATTTGATATCCCAGCTGTTGTTAAAGACATTGATGCTAACGATGGTGTAGATATTGAAAATACAGCCAACCAAACAATTCATCAATACAACCCATTCAATAAGAAAGTTACAACTCCTGAAAAACCAACTCAAACACGTGAAAACAACGTTCCAGTTCCACTCGAGTTCAACTATACTAAACGACTTGAAGGACGTGAGTTGACTGCAGGTGAGTTCAGCTTCGTATTGAAAGACAAAGACCACAAAGTTCTTCAAACAGTAACCAACGATAAAGATGGTCACATCAAGTTTGAAAAACTCTTGTTCAATAAAGATGATCTTGGTAAGACATTCACTTACACAGTTGAAGAAGTAGCTGGTAAAGATGCTTCAATCACTTACGATGCTATGAAAGCGACTGTAACAGTGAAAGTTACTAAGGAAGGCAAAGTTCTTACAACTGTCGTTAACCACGCTTCAACAGGCGGATTTGCTTCAAGCGCTAACGATAAAGAGTTCAACAACAAAGTTCGTCCACCAGAAACACCAGAATTCAATCCAGAGAAATACATTCTTAATGAAACTAAGTTCGATTTGAAGGGAGTATCTCTTCTTGATGATGACAAAGAGTTGAAAGATAAGGTTGCAGAAACTAATGCAAATCCTTATGTTGATGATGCTTCTAATAATGAAAAAGCTAACATCAATACTAAGACCGTATATCCTGGACAAAAAGTTGTTTACCAAGTATGGTTGGATACTACTAAATTCACTGAAAAGAATAATATCCAAACTGTTGGTGTATCAGATGACTATGAAGAAGATAAAGTTGATATCAATGTAGCTGATATTAAAGCATATGATGGCATCACAGGTGATGATGTAACAGCTAAGTTCGATATCAAGGTTGAAAACGGTGTGATTACAGCCAACCTCAAAGATGGCTTCACTAAGTCACTTGGCGATGCAGAAAACATTCAAGTTATCGACACAACTAAATTTGCCTTTGGACGTTACTACAAGTTTGATATTGTTGGTAAAGTCAAAGACGACGTTAAGGGTGGTGTAGACATTGAAAACACAGCTTCTCAAATCGTTCATTACTACAACCCAACAACTAAGTCTGTTGAAAAACCAAATAAACCAACAGAAAAACGTGTTGTTAACGTTCCAGTTAAAGTAGAATTCAACTTCACTAAACGTTTGGAAGGTCGTGAGCTTAAAGCTAACGAATTCAGCTTCCAATTGAAGGATGAAGCAGGAAATGTCATCGAAACTGTTAAGAACGATGCCAAAGGTAACGTTAAGTTCAAAGCTATTGAGTACAAGAAAGGCCAAGAAGGCGTTCACAAGTTTACAGTAGAAGAAGTTAAAGGAACAGACGCAACTGTTACATACGATACAATGAAAGCGAATGTAACAATCACTGTTTCTCATGATGGTACTGCTAAAGCTCTTGTAGCAACTGTCGGTCAAATTGCGGATAAAGAATTCAACAATGCGGTTCGTCCACCAGAAAAACCTAAGTTCCAACCAGAAAAATATGTTGTTTCTGAAGCGAAATTCGATGTAACAGGTACTAAACTCGTTGATGATGATAAAGAATTGGCTAACAAGGTTTCAGACACCAATGCAAACCCTTATGCTGATGACGCATCAAACAACGAATTGGAAAACTTGAATACGAAGTCAGTTAAACCTGGTCAAACACTTTACTACCAAGTATGGCTTGATACAACTCAATTTGACGCTAACAACAAGGATCATATCCAAACTGTTGGTATCACAGATGACTTTGATGAAACTAAGTTGGATGTAGATGCATCAGCAATCAAGGTTTACGATTCAGTAACTGGTAAAGATGTTACAGATAAATTCGACATCTCACTTGCTAACGGTGTGATTACAGCTAACCTTAAAGATGGCTTCACTAAGTCACTTGGCGATGCAGAAAACACTCAAGTCATTGACACTACTAAGTTCGAGTTTGGTCGTTACTATAAATTTGATATTCCTGCAACAGTTAAGAAGGATATTAAAGCTGGTGTAGATATCGAAAATACAGCTACTCAAGTTGTTAACTACTACAACCCAACAACTAAGAAAGTTGAAAAACCAAACGTACCAACTGAAAAACGTGTTAACAGTGTTCCAGTTTCAGTAGAGTTTAACTTCACTAAGCGTTTGGAAGGCCGTGAACTTAAAGCGAACGAATTCACATTCGTACTTAAGGATTCTACAGGGAAAGAAATCGAAACTGTTAAGAACGATGCCAAAGGTAACGTTAAGTTCAAAGCTATTGAGTACAAGAAAGGCCAAGAAGGTACTTACAAGTACACAGTAGAAGAAGTTAAAGGTACTGACAGCACAGTTCAATACGACGGTATGAAAGCTCTTGTCACTGTTGAAGTATCACACGATGGTAAAGCGAAAGCTCTTATCACTAAGGTTACTGACCCAGCTGATAAAGAATTCAACAATACTGTTCGTCCACCAGAAAAACCTAAGTTCCAACCAGAGAAATACGTTGTTTCTAAAGAGAAATTCGATATCACTGGTATGAAACTTGTTGACGATGATGCTGAGTTGAAAGATAAAGTAGGCGATACTAACAAGGATCCTTACGCTGACAGCACAGCTAACAACGAAGCTGAAAATATCAATACTAAGACACTCAAGAAAGGTGATAAGTTTGTCTACCAAGTATGGCTTGACACAAACAACTTCACTGACGCTCACAATATCCAATCTGTTGGTGTTACAGATAAATATGACAGCGAAAACTTGAACATCAATGTTGCAGATATTAAAGCATACGACTCTGTAACAGGGGAAGATGTGACAGCTAAGTTTGATATCAAGGTTGAAAACGGTGTAATCACTGCAACGTCTAAGTCTGACCTTACTAAGTCACTTGGTGATGCAGAAAATACACAAGTGATTGATACTGCCAAATTGGCATTCGGACGCTACTACAAGTTCGATATTCCTGCAACTATCAAAGGCACTGCCAAAGATGGTGTAGATATCGAAAATACTGCGTCACAAATCGTTCACCAATACGACCCAACTAAGAAATCTGTTGAAAAACCAGAAAAACCAACAGAAAAACGTGTAGTCAATATCCCAACTAAGGTTGAGTTTGAATTCACTAAGAAACTTGAAGGTCGTCAACTTAAAGCTGGTGAGTTTAGCTTTGTACTTAAAGATAGCAAGGGTAATGTTATCGAAACTGTAAGCAATGATGCTAATGGTAAGATCAAGTTCTCTGCCCTTGAGTACAAACGTGGTGAAGAAGGTAATCACGTCTATACAGTAGAAGAAGTAAAAGGTAACGATGCAACTGTTACTTATGATAAGATGGTAGCCACAGTTGTTGTTTCTGTAACTAAAGATGGTAAAGTCTTGACAGCGATTTCTCAATTGCCAGAAGATACTGAGTTCAACAACACTGTTATCCCACCAAATACACCACCAACAACTCCACCAAACACACCACCTACTACACCACCAACTACGCCTCCAACACCACCGACTCCTCCAACTCCAGTGGTTCCACCAGTGACACCACCAACTACACCAGAAGCTCCTAAAGGACCAGCACTTCCTGAAACAGGTGATGATGCGTCTATGGCAACTATGGCTCTCGGAGGAATCCTTGCGGCAGCTGGACTAGGTTTGGCAGGAAAACGCAAAAAAGAAGACTAAGATAGTTCATAGGTTAAATCCCTCAATATAGTTAGTTAGACTATTTCAGTTTTCGAAAAAGAGACTCATCCCGATAGGGGTGGGTCTCTTTTGTATCTATCTTAAAGATGATTTGGTGTTTTATTAAAATATTAGATATAAGGTTAAGTAATAGAGATTTTAGGATTTATTTTATGCAAAACAGATCAGTGGTTTAAATTTCAGGAAAAGATTATTATAAATATTGATATGTACTAAAATACTTATGTGAAAAGGTTTATTGGTTGTCATGAAGTCCTAGCTGCAAATCACAACTCGTTTTTTATATTGATTAAAAATTAGAGAAAATACTTGCTTAATGATTAAAAAAAAGATACGATAGACTTTGGAAGAAGGTTAATAAATGTATAGAGTGCGTATTTTTTCAATAATGTCTTTGTTTTTGACGCCCATTTGGGGTACAAGGATTAACTTATAGGAAGATTTTGAATGAAACAAGCAAATCATGTTTTTGAAAAAGTGACAAAATACGGCATTCGTAAGTTGTCGGTAGGTGTAGGACCAGTTGCTATCGGGACATTCTTGTTAGCAGGTGGTTTTTTCGTGTCTAAACCAGTCTCTGCAGATCAGGTTACTAAGGATGCAACGGTACACATGGCCTATGTCGCTGAAAATGAATTAACAGCTGAAGAGCAACAGCAAGTGGTCCATGCTATTCCTGAGGACTACCAGAATGAAGATACTTTTTATTTGGTCTACAAACGTAAGGGTGCTACGCAAACTAGTCTTCCTCAGACAGGAAGTTCTGACTGGGTAGCGTCAGGTTTAGGACTAGCAACGGCGACCATGGCTGTGTTGCTCTTTTCAAAAAAACATCGTAAAAAGATTATTGGCTTGGTCTTGATTGGGGCCGCTGGGCAAAGTCTCCTTGTGCCAATAGAGGTTCTTGCCTTGCAAAACAAGGAGTTGCAGGCCTATAATCAGACCCTTGCTGTTGCAGACGAGGCGGACCTAGCTAAAGGTGTTATTGCAATTGATGGTTATGAGTATGTCGGTTATCTGCGTTACTCAGCTAAGCCAGAGCTTGAACAACCTTTGGAGAATACTTTGCAGGGGCTTGAGTCTTCAATAAAAGAAGAGACTACAGTAAATCAGGGTACAGCTGATAAGGATAGTGAGGGAATCAGTTGGAAAAAGGGAACTCAGGAGTCAGGTCACGAAGGCGAAGCTGTGGTTCAACCTGCTAATCCAGAGTATACCGGACCAATTAGTGCCAATGGTACGCAAGAATCAGGTCACGAAGGTGAAGCTCTTGTTCAGCCCGTAGCCCCAGAGTATACCGGACCAATCAGTGCCAATGGCACCCAGGAAGTTGGTCACGAGGGTGAAGCTGTAGTTCAGCCTGTCAATCCAGCGTACACCGGTTCAATCAATAGCGACACTACCAGTGCCAAAGGAACACAAGAATCAGGCCACGAAGGTGAGGCCCTTGTTCAACCTGAGAATCCTGTTCATACCCCAGTTGTCGGCAGTATCACAGAGACTGAAACGCAAGCCATCGATTATCCTATCGAAGTGATTACGGATGATAACAAGTATGTGGATGAAGAAGTGGTCGAGCAAGAGGGTAAAAAAGGTAGCCAAGAAATCCAGAAAATTTACCAAACCATTGATGGTGTTAAGGTTGGTGAGCCGACTATTGTGTCAGGTAAGGTTATTGAGGTGCCACAACCTAGAAAAATCCGTCGTGGCAGTAAGCCTCTAGATGGCACAACGACCGAAGAATCTATTGTAGAGCTTCCGTTTAAAGAAATTGTCCAAGAAGATGACACACTTGAGAAAGGCACTTTACAGGTTGTCCAAGAAGGTCAAAAAGGCCAAAATAAAATCACCAAGGTTTATAAGACCTATAAGGGAAACAAGACTGCTGAAGAACCAACTGTTACTGAAACAGTGCTAGTGCCTGTCCAAGATCGTATCGTTCGCAAAGGAACTAAGGTATCTGAAAAACCAGTGCTTACGCTGACACAGATTGGCAAGGATGATTTGGGTCGCAGTGCTAAACTTAGCTACAACTTGACTAATCCAGGTTCAGCAGCTATCACGACTATTAAGGCGGTCCTCAAGCAGGATGGGCAAGTTGTTCAAACGCTTGATATTCCTAGCACGACTTTGACTGCTGACCTAACCAACTTAGCCTATTACAAGCCTTATACCCTCACAACAACCATGACCTTTGATCGAGGCAATGGTGAGGAGAGTCAGGTTTTGGCAGACCAAACTCTCCAACTGGATCTCAAGAAGGTTGAGCTTAAAGATTTTGCACGTACAGATTTGATCAAGTATGACAATCAAACAGAAGTGGATGAGACTCGTCTGACAGCTGTGCCTCAGGATCTCACGAATTACTACTTGAAACTGACTTCTGCGGATCAAAAGACGACTTACTTGGCAGTGAAAGCCATCGAAGAAACAACAGTGGATGGCAAGGCGGTTTATAAGGTAACTGCAGAAGCGGACAATTTGGTTCAACGTGATGCCCAAAACCATTTTGCCCAAACCTATAGCTATTACATTGAGAAACCTAAGGCTAGCCAAGCTAATGTCTACTATGATTTTGCTGAGTTGGTCAATGCTATTCAAGCAAATCCATCAGGTGAATTTAGACTGGGCCAAAGCATGAGTGCTCGTCACGTCGTTCCAAATGGTAAATCATACATTACGACAGAATTTACTGGTAAGTTGCTCAGTGATGGTGACAAACGCTTTGCCATCTATGATTTAGAGCATCCATTGTTTAATGTTATCAATGGCGGAACTATCAAGAATATCAACTTTGAAAATGTAGACATCAATCGCCCTGATCAAAATCAAATCGCGACACTTGGATTTAACCTTAAAAACAAAGGTCTGATTGAAGATGTTAAGGTGACTGGTTCGGTTACTGGTAACAATGACGTGGCAGGTATTGTCAATAAGATTGATGAAGATGGCAAAATTGAGAATGTCGCCTTTGTCGGTAAGATTAACTCTGTCGGTAATAACTCGACAGTTGGTGGGATTGCTGGTTCAAACTACATGGGATTCGTCAACAGAGCCTATGTCGATGCGACTATTACAGCTCAAAATGCCAATGCAAGTATGCTGGTGCCATTTGTTACCTACATGCTCAACAGCTGGAAGTCAGGAACTAAGGCCAAGGTGACTAACTCAGTAGCAAAGGGTGTTCTTGATGTTAAAAACACACGAAATGTCGGTGGTATTGTCGCTAAGACTTGGCCATACGGTGCTGTTCAAGACAACGTGACCTACGCCAAGGTTATTAAAGGTCAAGAAATTTTTGCTTCTAATGATGTCAATGATGAAGATGGTGGTCCTCATATCAAAGATCTCTTTGGCGTTGTTGGTTATAGCTCGGCCGAAGATGGTACTGGTAAAGATACCAAGAGTCCTAAAAAACTCAAACATTTGACTAAGGAAGAAGCTGACAAGCGTGTTGAAGGTTACAAGATTACAGCTGATACCTTTGTCAGCGAGCCTTACGCGTTGAATACCCTTAATAACGCTTCTAGTCAAGCAGATTTTGTCAATATTCAAGACTATAATCCAGCATACAAGCAGGCTTACAAGAATATTGAGAAATTCCAGCCATTCTACAACAAGGATTATATTGTCTACCAAGCAAACAAACTAGCTAAAGACCACAACTTGAATACCAAAGAAGTGCTCTCAGTAACTCCAATGAATGACAGTAATTTTGTTACAGACTTAAGCGATGCTAATAAGATTATTGTTCATTATGCTGATGGAAGCAAAGACTACTTCAAGCTTTCAGAGAGTTCAGAAGGGTTGAGCAATGTTAAGGAGTACACTGTCACTGATTTGGGTATCAAGTACACTCCAAATATCGTTCAGAAAGACCACTCAAGCCTTATCAATGGCATCGTTGATATCCTAAAACCGATTGAGTTGCAGTCTGATCCAATTTACCAAAAACTTGGTCGTACAGGTCCAAATAAGGTCAATGCTATCAAGAACCTCTTCTTGGAAGAAAGCTTTGAGGCTGTTAAGGCTAATTTGACGAACCTTGTGACTAAGCTGGTTCAAAATGAAGACCACCAGCTTAACCAATCACCAGCTGCTCAACAAATGATTCTTGACAAGGTTGAGAAGAATAAAGCAGCCCTCTTGCTAGGCTTGACCTACTTGAATCGTTATTACGGTGTGAAGTTTGATGATCTTAACATCAAAGAAATCATGCTCTTCAAACCAGATTTCTATGGTAAAAATGTGGATGTCCTTGACCGTTTGATTGAGATTGGCTCTAAGGAAAATAATATCAGTGGTTCAAGAACCTACGATGCTTTCGGTGAAGTTCTCGCTAAGAGTACCCTTTCTAGTGATCTTACCGACTTCCTCAACTACAACCGAAAACTCTTTACCACTATCGACAATATGAATGATTGGTTCATTGATGCCGCTAAGGATAAGGTCTACGTTGTAGAGAAAGCGTCTCAAAATGAAGGTGTTGGTGAGCACAAGTATCGTGTTTATGACAACCTCAGTCGTGGTCTCCACCGCAAGATGATTTTGCCTTTGTTGAACCTTGATAAGACAGAGATGTTCTTGATTTCTACCTATGACACCATGTCTTATGGAACAGCTAACAAGTACAACACAACTCTAGAGAAGTTGAAACCTGAGATTGATCTAGCGGCCCAACGTCAAATCAACTATCTTGATTTCTGGCAAAGATTGGCTACAGATAATGTTAAAAACAAATTGTTCAAAGACATTGTCAATCCAATCTGGGAGGGTTTCTATGTCTGGGGTCATGGTTGGCCAGGTTGGCCAGAGCGCTACGGCCAATTTAAGAACAGTACGGAAGTCTATGCGCCAATCCGTGAAATCTATGGACCAGTCGGTGAGTACTACGGTGATAACGGAGCTATGGCTGGTGCCTATGCTGCCATCTACGACAATCCATATGATAATCGTGCCAAGGTTACCTTCGTTATGTCTAACATGATTAGTGAGTACGGTGCATCAGCCTTCACTCATGAAACAACCCATATCAATGACCGTATTGCCTACTTTGGAGGTTTTGGTCGTCGTGAAGGAACAAATGTTGAAGTCTATGCCCAAGGAATGTTGCAATCACCAGCTACTCAAGGTCACCAAGGTGAATACGGTGCCTTAGGCCTTAACATGACCTTTGAAAGAGCCAACGATGGTAACCAGTGGTACAACACCAATCCAAACAAGTTGAACTCTCGTGAGGCCATCGACCGTTACATGAAGGGCTACAACGATACCCTTATGCTTCTAGATTCACTTGAAGGAGAAGCAGTCCTCAGTCAAGGCAAGCAAGAGCTCAATAACGCATGGTTCAAGAAGGTAGATAAACAGCTACGAGGCAATAGTAAAAACCAATACGACAAGGTGCGTGCTCTAAGTGATAGCGAAAAGGCTATTAGTTTGACCACTATTGATGACCTTGTGGATAATAACCTCATGACCAATCGTGGACCTGGAAATGGTGTTTATAAACCGGAGGACTTCTCCTCTGCCTATGTCAATGTGCCTATGATGTCTGCTATTTATGGTGGTAATACCAGTGAGGGCTCTCCAGGTGCTATGTCCTTCAAGCACAATACCTTCAGACTCTGGGGATACTACGGCTATGAAAAAGGTTTCCTAGGTTATGCGACCAACAAGTATAAACAAGAAGCAAAAGCGGCTGGTAAGGATACCCTTGGAGACGACTTTATCATTAGCAAGATTTCTGATGGTCAGTTCAACTCCCTAGAAGACTTCAAGAAAGCTTACTTCAAAGAAGTCAAAGAAAAAGCGTCACATGGTTTGACGACAGTTACGATTGATGGCACATCAGTAAGCTCTTACGATGATTTGTTAGCCTTGTTTAAAGTGGCAGTTGCCAAAGACGCTGCAAGTCTTAAAACAGATAATAATGGCAATAAATCTGTGTCAACAAGCCATACGACAAAACTCAAAGAAGCTGTCTATAAGAAACTCCTACAAGAGACAGATAGTTTCACAAGTTCTATTTTCAAATAATAGATGAAAGAAACCCTTTTGGTAACTGCCAAAGGGGTTTTTGATACTGTCGGGAATGCGGGTGGTAGGAGCCTTTAGGTCAGTGTTGGCAAGGGATTGAGAAAGATGTGAGTTAAGCCATTAAAAAAATTCCTTTTGAAGGGAGAGAATTTTGAATTTTAATAAATATCACTATAACTAAAAAATAAGGTTAGAGTGACGAACGTTTTTAATAAAAGATGGTTTGATATAAAAGTATTTTGAAAATTATAGAACTGACAAAATAGGGGATTGTGCTAAACAAAAGTACGAACGATTTGATGTTTCAAAGGACTTAGATAAAAGTTTTAAATTAATGTTTTTTAATAAAAGTTAAACTTTTACACGATTATTAGTATATATTTGACAATTTAATAATTATAGTATAAAATGGAAATCGTATATAAAGTAATTTGGATATTGAGGAAATTTATTATTATGAGAGATATGTTTAATAAACGCCAACGTTTTTCATTAAGAAAATATAGCTTTGGTGTGGCCTCTGTCCTTTTGGGAGTTTCAATCTTCTCAAATGCACAGGGTGCCCAAGCTGACGAAACGGTAGCACCAACTACCGCAGGTATGGAAACAACTGCTGAGCCAGATGTCGTCGTGGAGCAATCAACACCAACAACAGCATCAGTAGCTCCAGCAACAACAGAAAACACACCAAGTTCAGTCTCTACTGTGGCCTTGGCTAGTGAACAACCCCAATCAGTAGCTCAAAACAGCCAAGCAACTTCAACAACTAGTCAAACAGCAGCTAGTTCAGAAGTAGCTTCTCAGGCTGCATCGCAAGCGAGCTCTGAATCTGCAGCAGCGGCTGCTTCATCTGTAGTTACTAGTGCACAAGCTCTTAGCTCAGCAGCTGTAGCAGAAACTCCAGCTGCTGGTCAAGTATCAGCACAAACAAGTGCGGCTGCTTCAGTTGCGACTGTAGCAGAAACTGCCAGTGCAGAGTCTACGACTAACGCTGTAAATAGCGTCCTTAAAGTAGCGACTAGCGAGTTGGCTGTGACAAGCAGTGAATTGAATGCTGCTGAAGCAAGCCTTAACTCTGAAAATCTCATCAACGCTATGGGTCTTGCAGTATCAAACCGTAGCCTTCGTACAGCTGATGCGGTTGCTGTTTTGACAAATGCTGGAGCAGGCTCAACAAACCCTGACTTGACAAACCTCGGCTACAAACTTGACTATTTACCAGGGCGTCAACAATACTTTGTTAACATTGACTACATCAACCACCTCAAAGTCGGTCGTGATAACCGTGGGGGGTTGAGACCTTATGACTTTATTGAAAACGGTAATTTCTTTGTTACACCAAACTATGCTAACCTTGGTATTATTGACTATGTTGATGAAGCAGGAAACAAGATCCCTGGATCTTCAACCTACCGTATCAATAACTCAACTGAAACAATTACAGCAAACGGTAAGACTTACAATAAAATCTACGATGCTGGTGTAACAGAACTTCCACCAGTACCAGCAGGATACCGCATCAAGTATGCAACTGCTGACAAATCAAAAGCTAATGCTTACGTAGATGTCTTGAAGTCAGAACGTCAATACGACTATAACAACGGTGTTGCAACTATCCGTTCTGAACGTTCTTGGGACCGTAACCAAAGTCGTGTCGTTGACCTTGTTCAATTTGCTAACGGTTCACAAGGTTTGGATGCTTCAATTGATGCCAATGGTGGTGGTCAATACCTAGCTCCAGGATACCGTTACCACATTATCGTTGAAAAAGACACTAGAGATGTCACTAAAGCAACAAGTCAAACAGTTACTTACACTGGTGCTGATACGAAGACACCAGCTGCTAACACTCAAAATGACTTTAGCTTCAACGGTAAAGAAGACCCAACAACTAATACAACAACTTGGACTGAAACGACTCATACTTATGGAACAGTTAAGACTCCGGTTGTTACTGGTTACTATGCTGATAAAGCTGTAGCAGGTGGTAAGACAGTTACTCCAGATGCACCAAATGCAACAGACACAGTGACATACAAAGCCTTTGGTAAATTTATCGCTGTGGATGAAAATGGAAATCCAATTCCAGGTGTATCAACAACTGCCTACACAAACGATCCAAATGATGCGACTAAGATGATTGCCATCGACAAGACGCTTCCAAGCATTCCTGGCTACACTGTTAAGGTTGTACCTGCCACACCAGGTGACTTGTCTAGCGATACTAAGGTTGTTTACGTTAAGAACGATCAAAAAGCAAGTGTTACTTACCGTGATGAAACAAGCGGTTCAATCCTTGAAACAGTTGCTTTGGCTGGTAAGTCTGGCGAAGCGATTAACTACTCAACAGCTGAACGTATCAAACACTATCAAGACCTTGGCTATGCCCTTGTGACAGATGGTTACCCAGCTGGTGCAAGCTTTGACTTGGATAGCACAGTTGACCAAGCTTGGACAGTAAGCTTCAAACGTGTAGCACTTGACTTTAATCCAGACAATGCACACGAACCAGGAACTCCAATCTACCCTAACCAACCAAACGGTCCAAAATGGCCAGCTAAGGATGCTTACCTTAAAGATGTTACTTACACTGTTCACTATACAAGCAAGAACAGAAATGCTAAATTGCCAGCAGACAGTGTTCAAAAGGCACAATGGAAACGTTCATTGACCCTTGATTCTGTAACAGGTGACATTCTTACTGCAGGTGAATGGAAGGCTGATAAGACTAAGTTCGACCTCGTAATCACACCATTGGTTAACGGTTATTTCGCCGATAAAGGCCGTGTGGCTTCTCAAGATGTCACTATGGACAACAAGGTTGAAACTGTTACTTACACTAAATTTGGTAAGATTATTGCCGTTGACGAAAAAGGTAATCCAATCCCAGGTGTTGAAGCAGTTACTTACACAAATGATCCTAACGATCCAACTAAGGCTGCCATGACACTTGTTCCTGAAGTAAAGGGTTACAAGGCCGAGAAGACTGCTGTGACACCAAGCAACCCTGGTGCTGATACAAAGGTTATTTATAAGTTAACTAACGCAGAACCCGCTAAACCGACAACTAACAAAGACCTTGGTACTATCGTTGTCATCTACCGTGATGAATATGGCAACCAAATCAAGATGCCACTCGTTATCACTAACTCTGTTGGTTCTGAAGTTAACGTTCACGGTGACCGTTATATCTACCGGAATGGTGTGAAATACGAATTGATTCGTCAAGAAGGTAAATCTACAGACAAGATGACAAAAGGTCAAACAGTCGTGACCTATATTTATCGTAAGGTCGAAGATGGCTCAACACCTTCAAATGGTAATAATGGTCAATCTGGAAATGGTGGAAATTCAACTTCTAAAGCTGTAAAAGCGGCCTCAAACGGATCTAAAGGATCTAAAGGTTCTG
>SKEP01000559.1_pt1 | contig 23046 bp, 19 predicted proteins | sample 4826901 | NCBI WGS metagenome assembly SKEP01 (sample SAMN11008806, study PRJNA524170) | human gut metagenome | biome: Human fecal sample; material: Feces; isolation source: fecal sample from pouch patient p4, p43, p49, p54, p55 | host: Homo sapiens | place: Israel: Tel-Aviv | collected 2014-03-20
TATAATTTCCTTGGTTAATTTGAGTACTTGTCATACATAAATTATACCAAAAAATACACCTTCTTCTCTATAGAATTGGGTGTATTTTTTATGTCTGGGCTGTGACTTATCTGTCACAGCCCCTTTTTTAAAAGATGAGGAGGCACTCTATGATTAAATATTTCGCAAGTGATTTGGATGGTACATTATTAAATGCAGATTATGCATGGGATACCATTCTGGATGAGGGCATGAAGGCGATTCTGAGGGATGGTTATGAATTCGTCGTGACAACGGGGCGAACGATTGCAGGTGTAAAAGGTTGCGAAGGACTCTGGGCGCTGCCGGTTCATGTTATCGTTATGAACGGTGCACTCATTTTGGATAAAGATAAAACGACACTGTTCCGTGGGGCGATAAAGAAAAGGACGGTAGCGGGAATACTGGATGCTATGCCGCATGCAAACCTGGAATTTTTCACAGAAGATAAAATTTTAACGATGCTGCCACGGAAAAAATACATAGAGGAATATATGAAATGGGATATATGGAGAAAGAAGGTTCTTGATAATGGAAAGAGCGGATATCTGGATGAATATCTCAGCCGGTTTCATTTTCAAGCGAAGCGTGAAGAAATCCTGAAGTTGGATATTCTGAAAATAAACGGTTTGGAATTACATCAGGACAAACGTGCAGACCTTCTCGACAGACTGACTATGTTTGAAAATGATATTGTAAATGCTTCCTTCGATTCCAATGTTTTTGAATTGACGGACAGAGCAATATCAAAAGCAAGTGCTTTGATGTTTCTGGCGCATCGGAAACAATGGGACAAACAGAAAATTGCTGTATTCGGAGATGGTGGAAATGATATGGATATGCTGATGAGCTTTGTACATTCCTATGCGCCTGAAAATGCACAGGAACAAGTAAAAAAAGTGGTATCTGAAATCATTGCTTCCAATGATCAATACGGTGTGCTTAAAAAAATTATGCAAATTGCAGCGGACAATCGCAGGAAACACACACCCATTTGAATAACAGGCAGAAAACTGCCCGGATGTATTTATAGACAAAGCATTATGAAACCATGATAACAAACATCAAAAAACCATGCCCTCAACGATATCACTCATCGCTGACGCTGCATGGTTTTGTTTTCTTTACTGCGGATTCTCTGCCATATCCGCATAGCGTATGTTTTCCGAGGTATTGATCTTCGGAGTATTCGCATACAGATCATTCAAATTAAACGTAAAGCTGTTCATCTGCAGCTGCCTGCGTGCCGCATCATAGGCATTCACAACCGCATGCACCTCATCCCGGCTGAATAGATACACATTGCTTACACCAAGGGACGGATCCAGACTTGCCACATACAGGTCTTCATAGACACCGTTATCGCTGGTGATGGAGGAAATCGTCCATGGCTTCAGCTCATTCAGCTCACCGGATACAAAATCCGCAATCTTCTCTGCCGGCATATTGGTGATAATGTAATTCGGTGCAATATCCATCAGATCATTCACTTTGGTTAACCCGTTTGCGGAGATCAGCTTATTGATAATTGCCTTGATAATGCGCTGCTGTGCACGCTCTCTTCCGGCATTGTCATAGCCCTTGGTCTTACGGTGCCGGGAATAGGCGAGCGCCTGCTTGCCGTTTAAGTGCTGCTTGCCCTTTTTCAGACAGATCAAATCCTCTTTCTTAAAGCTTCGATTTTCATCCTGTTCACAGAAGTCAATTTCCACATCCACATCAATACCGCCGATCGTATCGACAATTTCAATCAGGGAATTGAAGCTTACACGGGCATAGTAATCAATCGGGATACCGAAGAAGTTCTGTATCGTTTCCACACTGTTTTCAATCCCGTCGTTTCCGGTATGCGTCAGCTTGTCGTTTTTATAATCGTAGGCGGCATTCGGTATGTAGCCGTCTCTTGGCAGAGACACCATATCAATGTGATTCGCTTTCGGATTGACAATCAGAATCAGATTCGTATCACTTCTTGTCTGCTGGTCCGGACTTCCCATATTATCAAGTCCGCTCAGATAGACGGTGAAGGTATCCTTTGTGACATCGATATCGGGACCGCTGGCGGCATCATTTTTCTTTTTGTAGGTCTGAATGATATCCACACTGTCCGCAAAGCCGTCAATATTGGATTTGGACATATCATAATAGGAATCGGAAATAACAAAGGCATTCACCGTTTCCAGATTCAGATCGCTGTACAGCGTTGTATAATCCAGCTCTTCCTTGGGCGTGGTATTGCCAACCTCGCTGTCCAGCTTTTCCCTTGCATAGGCGGCATTTTTCTTATCGACGCCCTTCTGATAGCCGATCGTTTTGCCTTCCAGCTGGGAAAGGGAATCAATACCGCTGCCCTTTTTCACGACCACATAGATTTCCGTTGTGGAGCCTGCTGCATTTTTGCTCATCTTATGCAGCGTGCTTCGTGATTTATCCAGAAAATATCCCCCGGTACCGATAACCACCGTCAAAAGAAGAATAAACAGACGCTTGACGATCACAGCCCACTTGGGAAGCTTCTTCATGGACAGCATAAATAATATAAGGAATAGAATCAGCAGAATACCTGCGGCTGCCATCGTCCATTTCATCGGAAGGATGCCAAAGGTAAATGCTATGGTAAAGGATACGATTCCCACAATCAGAAACACCAGCAGAAACAGCAGGTCAATCGTGCGGGTATAGTATCGTTTCGGTTTTTGTTTTGCCATATGTATCACACCTCAGTTAGTCAGTCTACATTATAGTATAAACAAATTTAAAATACTATGGCGGATTTCTGAAAATTTCGTAATAACTATAGAGTACCATGCCGTTTTGGGTTATAATTGAAGTTGTTTTCTAAAGAAAAGGAAGACAAAGTATAGTATAATAGTCGAGAAGGTAAATAAGAGGTGATGTTGTGTCGTTTTTAGATCAATTGAATGAGCATCAGTTAGAGGCAGTACAGTGTGTGGATCATCACCTGCGGATCATTGCGGGGGCAGGAAGTGGAAAGACCCGGGTGGTAACGACCAGAATTGCATATCTGATCAATGACTGCGGAGTATATCCGAATAAAGTATTAGCCATCACCTTTACGAATAAGGCGGCTAGGGAAATGAAAGAGCGAGTGGAGAATCTGCTGGGAGATGTAGCCAAGGCGGTTACGATTTCCACCATTCACTCCTTTTGTGTGCGTCTGTTGCGGGAGGACATTCTGGAGCTGGGATATCCGAGGAATTTCACGATTCTGGATGCGGATGACCAAAAGAGCATTTTGCGGGATGCCTACAAGCAGATGCATATCGATGTCAAAAGCTACAGCTACAACAGTGTGCTGTCGTACATAAGCAACAACAAAACGAATTTTATTGATGCCGCAACAGCCAAGGCGGGTGCCGGCAAATGGGCGGGCGAACAGATCAAGGCCGATGTCTACGAGTTTTACGAGAAGCGCCTGAAGGAAATGTATGCGCTGGATTTCGATGATCTGCTGATTTTTGCCCACCGTATATTGAAAAGCAAGGAAGAGGTACGCGCAAAATGGCAGCGCCGCTTCACGTATCTGCATGTCGATGAGTTTCAGGATGTCGATAATCTGCAGTATGCCATCATCAAGCTGCTGGTAAAGGAAGGCAGCTATCTGTGCGTGGTCGGCGATCCCGATCAGACGATTTATACCTGGCGTGGTGCACAGGTGGATATCATTATGAATTTTGAAAGGGATTTTCCGGACAGCCATACCGTTGTGCTGAATGAGAACTACCGTTCCACCCAGCAGATTCTGAACGGTGCCAATGCACTGATCAAGAATAACCGCAACCGTATCGATAAGGATTTGTTCACCCGTGTGGAGAGTGAGGATAAAATCATTCATTTCTCTGCTATGGATGATGCAAACGAACCGGTCTGGGTTGCCAGCAAAATCATGACGCTGCATCACGATCATGTGGACTATCGGGATATTGCAATCTTGTATCGCTCCAACTTTCTGTCAAGAGGGCTGGAAAAAGCACTGCTGGATTTTCATATTCCGTATCGCATCTACGGAGGTGTGCGCTTCTATGACCGTGCGGAGATCAAGGATGCCTTAAGCTATCTGCGTCTGTTGGCTCCCTTTGATGAACAGGATCCCAAGGCGATGTACAAGAATCTTGCCGTCAAGCGCGTCATCAATTCTCCGAAGCGGGGAATCGGTGCAAAGACGCTGGAAACCATTGAGCTGCAGGCAAACCATGATGAAACGAATATGTATGATGTCCTGTGCGAATATGAAATCGGAAAGGGCAAGGCAAGAGCCAACATACAGGCGTTTGTTGCGATGATTGAGGAATGCCGCATGTTGGTGGATACCATCAGCATCGACCAGCTGCTGGAGAAGGTGCTGGAGGACAGCGGTTATCTAAATATGCTGCGGGAAGACAAGGAAATAGAGCGTCTGGAAAATATCAAGGAGCTGATCGGGGATATCTCGGATTATGTGGAAGCACATCCGGAGGGTACCCTGAATGAATACCTGCAGGAAATCTCCCTGTATTCCGATAAGGAGGAACAGGAGAACGGGGACTTTGTACAGCTGATGACGATTCATGCCGCAAAGGGGCTGGAATTTGATAATGTCTTTGTGTACAGCCTATGCGAGGGAATCTTCCCGAATGAACGCTCTGTGGGAGAAGGCGGACAACCGGCGCTGGAGGAAGAACGCCGTCTTGCCTATGTAGCCTTTACCCGGGCTAAAAAACAGCTGTTTTTATCCGACTCCTACGGCTACAGCTATGTACTGGATAAAATCAAAACAACCTCCCGGTTCATCAAGGAGCTTCCCGAGGACTGTATCGAGGATGTCGGCGCAAAACCGCGGAATACATTTTCCAGCGATGTCGATACCTTCAGCGGCAGTGACTTTCTGTCCATGCACAGTGACATGGTACAGCATCGTCCTCAGGAAAGCAGCGGCTATGCAAGACAGGCCGAGCGAAAATTAAGCGATGTGCGCATTGCAGATTCATTTGATGGCGCACCAATCATAAATGAGGATAGGAAACCTAAGAAAAAGGGTAAAATAAGAAAAGGCGATCTGGTTCATCACGAAAGCTTCGGAGACGGCGTTGTCATCAAGCTGGAGGAACAGCTGGCAACGATTGCCTTCGAACAGAAATTCGGAATCCGAAAGATCAAGATCGACCATCCGGCTTTATCGAAAAAATAGGAGGTTTCTAATGAGTCAGCAGAGGATTTTAGAATTACGAAGTATATTGGACAGGCTGGCGTACGAATATTACGTACTGGATCAGCCAAGCATGAGCGATCAGGAATATGACCGCTATTATCAGGAGCTGGTGGCACTGGAGGATGAATTTCCACAGTACCGCGATCCCAATTCCATCACGCAGCGCGTCGGTGGTGTCGTACTGGACGCATTCACGAAGGTGGAGCATAAGCGCACCATGCTGAGTCTGGGCAATGCCTTCAATCTGGAGGATCTGCATGCCTTTGACGAGCGTGTGCGGGAAGTGGTGCCAAACGCACGCTATGTGGTGGAGCTGAAAATTGACGGACTTGCCATGTCCCTGATTTATCGCGACGGGCGCTTTGTACAGGCACTGACCCGCGGAGACGGTGTTGTCGGTGAGGATGTTACGCACAATGTCAAAACGATCCCATCCATTCCGATGCATATCCCGCTACAGGGTGAGGTGGAAGTGCGCGGAGAGGTGTATATGCCCAATGCCAGCTTTCAGATGCTGAATGAGGAACGGGAAAAGAACGGGGAAGAACTGTTTGCGAATCCGCGAAATGCGGCGGCGGGAAGTATCCGTCAGCTGGACAGCTCTGTTGCGGCAAAGCGTAAGCTGGATGCCTTCTGGTATTACTTTGTGAATGCACAGGAATACGATATTCATTCCCATGAAGAGGCACTGCAGAAGATGAGTGAAATGCATCTGCGGGTGAATCCGCTTCGTAAGGTGTGTGAGCGCATCGATGAGGTGTGGCAGTTTATCGAAGAAATTACAGAGCAGCGAAATGATCTGCCCTACGCGATTGACGGTATGGTCATCAAGGTGGATGATTTGGACGCACAAAATCGTCTGGGCTCCACGGTCAAGGTGCCGCGCTGGGCGATTGCATATAAATTTCCTGCCGAAGAGGTTATCACAAAGCTGCTGGATATCGTGGTAACGGTTGGAAGAACGGGACGTATTACTCCGAATGCCGTACTGGAGCCGGTGCGGGTTGCGGGTACAACGGTATCGGCGGCACAGCTGCACAATGAGGATATGATTAAGGAAAAGGACATCCGTATTCATGATGATGTTGTGGTACGCAAGGCCGGAGATATCATACCGGAGGTCGTTCGACCGCTGCTTGAGCGAAGAAACGATACGCAGGCGGTTTACCACTTTCCAACGCACTGCCCGATCTGCGGAAGTGAGCTGGTACGCTTTCCTGAGGAAGCTGCCCATTACTGCATCAATCAGGACTGCCCCGCCCGTGTTGTGGAAAGCATGATTCATTTTGCGAGTCGGGATGCGATGGATATCGATACACTGGGTGATAAGAAAGTGGAATTTTTCCATAAGCAGGGCTTTTTGAATACCATTGAAGATATATACTGCCTAAAGGAGCATCGGCAGGAGCTGATCGATCTGGAGGGCTTTAAGGAAAAGTCGGTAGATAAGCTGCTGGATGCCATTGAGGACAGCAAGCAGAATCCGCTGGAGGATCTGATCTATGGACTGGGCATCCGCCAGGTCGGCAAGAAAGCCGCAAAGGTTCTGGCAAAGCATTTTCTGAGCATGGATGCACTGATGGCAGCGAATGAGGAAGAGCTTGTGGCAATCAAGGATATCGGACAGATTACGGCAGAGTGCATCACCGCCTTTTTCCATGAGCCGAAGAACATGGAGCTGATTGCCCATTTAAAGGGCTATGGCCTGCGGATGGATACCGAGGCTGAGCAGATTCAGGAAAGCTCATTCAGCGGCAAAACCATCGTACTGACCGGTACGCTGACGCAGATGACACGAAATGATGCCAAGGCGTTGCTGGAATCTCTCGGGGCCAATGTCAGCGGCTCTGTTTCCAAAAAAACCGACCTTGTCATTTACGGCGAGGCGGCCGGCAGCAAGCTGACCAAAGCGAATTCCCTCGGTGTCATGACAATGGATGAGGATACCTTTATGAAAGAGGTGAACGGAAATGAACAGGAAACCTAGAGCAGTCCCGATTCTGCTTCTTTGCAGCTGCATGCTGGTACTCGGCGGCTGTAATAAGGAAGATAAAAACAAGGCGGACAATGATAAAAGCAGTGAGGAAACAAAGGCCATCAACGAAGGGGAATACTCTGCACTGCTGCCGTTTTCAGTGAGTGATGCGGGGCAGAAGCATGCCCAGATGCAAACCAATCTGAGTGATACCCTGACCATCGGTACCGGGCTGATGGAGCTTTCCAAGGAATATTTCTCCAGTAAGACGTATGCCTTTCGGGGTGGAAAATATCTGGATTACAATACACTGGATGCCTCCGCGGATAACAGCGGACTGCTGGGGAGAACGAGCAAGAAAAATGCAAACGGTTTAAATCCTGCAGTCGGTGATGTGTTTCCAACCGATGACGGGGATAAAAAAATAACAGCCAATGATGTGCTGCTGCTGGATATCTTTGAATATGACTGGTATCAGAACAAGGAGCTGAAGGGGCTGTCACTGGCGCTCGTATTCAATGATAAAATCGGAACGGAACCAAAGGAGGCAACCATCGATAGCGATAAAATGAAGCTGTATGGCGAGGAATGTGCGCGTAAGCTGGTTAATTATCTGCGAAAGGCAAAACCGGAAATCGGAAACAACACACCGATTTATGTAGCGCTGTATAATACCTCCAGCGATGATGCGACGCTGCCGGGAACGTACTTTGAGGAAGCCTATTTTGAATCCAAGACCAATGCGGAATTCAAGGCAATCAATGAAAAATGGGCATTGTTTCCAACAAGCACGGCAACCAAGCTGGACGGGACAAACGCAACCTATTTCGACCGCTACAAGGCGAGCTTTCAGGATTTTCTGGGACAGGATATCGACATGATCGGCAAAGGTCATTTCATGGATAATGAGCTGACAGATCTGCGCATCAATGTGAAGCTGCATGCCAAGAGTGCGGATGAGGTCATTGCGGCGGTGCAGCTGCTGGATGAGCGGCTTTCCATCTTTTCCAGCAATAATTTTAAAATCACGGTCGTAGTCAAGGCGGATGATGTAGATGTCGCCACCATTACGAGAAACAAGGGTACCAGCAGTACGGTTGCACAGACACTGCTGTATTAATCCAGAAATAGAAAAGAAGAATAAAATGAATTTCGTAGGAACTGTTGCTATGCCTTTTCAAGATTTTCATACAACGGTATAAATAAAAAAGGGAAGATCGAAAAGAGATGTGACGGTATCGAACAAAACGCATTCTCTTTTTCAGAAATCTGAATCGCGCAAGGCGAAGGAATGGAGGCAATCATGGAAGAATTTAGTGCAGAATATTTCAAGAAGCTGGCACATGACATCATGTTTGATCTGAATGATGAAGAGGTCAGTGAGCTGCAGGAGGAATTTAAGGTTTTGCTGCAGCAGATCGAGCTGCTGGACGGCATTGATACAGAGGGTGTTGAAGAAATGATCTACCCGTTTGAAGCAGAAACGACATTTCTGCGTGAGGACAGCGTAGATAATGTAATATCACAGGAAGCCGCGCTTCTGAATGTGAAAAGTGCAAAAGCAGGGCATGTACATGTGCCAAAGGTGGTGAAGTAAAATGGATTTTGAAAGAGCGAGAAAGCAGGACGTGGAGGGCCGCGTTTACGAGGCTTTGGAAAAAGCGAAGGAAGCACAGGCGCGTTTGAATGCTGCTGTTACCTTTGTAGACCCGAAAGAGCAGCTGAAGGAGCTGGAAGCAATCGGCGCAGATGCAGCGATGTATGGCATGCCAGTTGTTTTAAAGGATAACGTGAATACGAAGGGAATCCGTACCACGGCATCCTCCCGCATTCTGGATAATTATATCCCGGTATACAATGCGCATATCGTTGATAAGCTGCAAGCTGCAGGCGCTGTTGTAATAGCAAAGGCCAGTATGGATGAGCTGGGCATGGGCGGAACCAACCGCAATGCCTACACAGGACCAGTTAACAATGCCTGGGATGAAAGCAGAATTTCCGGAGGAAGCAGCGGCGGCAGTGCAGCACTTGTAGCGGCTGGAGTCGTTCCGTTTGCCATTGGTACGGATACCGGTGACAGTGTGCGCAAGCCGGCCGCATACCAGGGGATTATCGGCATGAAGCCAACCTATGGAAGAATCTCCCGCTATGGTATCATTCCGTATGCATCCAGTCTGGATCATGTGGGTTATTTTACCACATCCGTACAGGATACAGCGGTTGCACTGGAGGTGCTGGCTGGTCGCGATGACCGTGACATGACCTCATCCAACCGTGCAGTGGAGGCCTATGCTGCTAACCTGAATCATGACCTTCGCGGAAAGCGAATTGCTGTTTTGGATAATGTACAGGAGGCGGTTGCAGATCCTGCAATCCGTGAGAATTTTGACGCTTTGATGAAGAAGCTGGAGGCACGCGGTGCTACTGTTACACATGTGCGCATGGATGATAAGCTGATGAAGGCACTGATGCCTACCTACTATATTATTGCGAATGCCGAGGCTACAGCCAACCATTCCAATCTGGATGGAATCCGTTTTGGTATGCGTGAGGCTGGAGAAAACGTGGAGGATGTCATGATCAACACCCGGACAAAGGGCTTCTGTTCCTATGTACGCAAGCGTTTTGTCATCGGAAGCTATTCTCTGTTTGTGGAAAATCAGGATAAGATCTTCCGCAAGGCGCAGAAGGTTCGCCGCCTGATTGTGGAGGAGCTGAACCGTGTTCTTGCCAACAGCGATGTTGTCATTGCCTCTGCTGCAGGAACAATCGCGCCGCTGGCAGAGGAATCCAAGGATTCTCATCTTGGGGCAGATAACAATGTGGCTGAAAATCATATGGTGCTGGGCAACTTTTCCGGATATCCGAGCATGACCATGCCGACCGGCTTTGCGGAAGGTATGCCGATCGGTATCAATATGACGGCGAAGGCATTTGATGAGCAGACATTGTTTAATATCGGACTGGCGATTGAAGAGGAAACAGGATTAAAAGGTAATGATGTGGAGGTAGACGCATGAAATACGAAACAGTCATAGGGATTGAAATCCACTGCGAGCTGAAAACCAAAACAAAAATGTTCTCTGGGGCACCGACATCCTTTGGAGAGGTAGCGAACACCTGTGTAAATGAAGTGGATCTGGGACATCCCGGAACACTCCCCTGTGTAAATAAGGATGCTGTGCGTCTGGCAATTCTGGCCGCAACGGCATTGAAGTGTGAAATCGATCCGCTGGTGAAGTTTGATCGCAAGAACTATTATTATTCCGATCTTCCTAAGGGCTTCCAGATAACCCAGCAGTTTCATCCGATTGGCTCCAACGGTGTCATTACCATTAAAACGGATGACGGGGAAAAGGATATCCGCATCAACCGTATTCATATGGAAGAGGATACCGCTAAGCAGTTTCACAGCGATGCGGGGACACTGGTAGACTACAACCGTGCGGGAACACCGCTGGTGGAAATCGTCAGTGAACCGGATATCCGAAACGGGGCAGAGGCAGCTGCCTATGTGGAAAAGCTGAGAAGTATGCTGTATTACCTTGGAGTCAGTGATGTTAAAATGGAAGAGGGAAGCATGCGCTGTGATGTCAATGTTTCCATACGTCCGCAGGGCAGTGAAGCTCTTGGTACCAAAACCGAGGTCAAAAACCTGAATTCCATTTCCAATGTACAGAAGGCGATTGATGCAGAGGTGGCACGTCAAAGGGAGCTGCTGGAAAACGGTGAGGAAGTCGTACAGGCAACCCGTCGTTATGATGAAACGCAGAAAACAACGATTCTGATGCGGAAAAAGGAAGGAAACGTGGACTACAAGTTCTTCCCGGAACCGAATATTCCACCGATTCGTCTGGATGCGGCATGGATCAAAGACATTCAGGACAATATGGAGGAGCTTCCGGATGAGCGTAAGGCACGCTATATGCACGATTATGCACTGAAGGAATACGATGCTGATGTACTCGTTGCCAATCGTGAGCTGAGCAACTTTTTCGATGAGGTATGTCAGTATACAAAGAACTATAAGAAGGCAGCAAACTGGGTGATCGTTGAGGTTACAGCTGCGTTGAATAAGGCAAATATCAAGCTGGTGGATAATCCGTGTAATCCAAAGCATCTTGCGGATATGGTAAATATGGTGGATGCCGGTGAAATCAGCGGCAAGCAGGCAAAAATTGTGTTTGAGGACATCATGCAGGGCAAGGATCCGAAGAAGGTCGTGGAAGAAAAGGGTATGAAGCAGATGAGTGACAGCAGTGAGCTGCTTGCCATGGTCAGCGCTGTTCTGGATAACAACCCGCAATCCATTGAAGACTTCAAAAACGGTAAGGATCGTGCTGTCGGCTTCCTGGTTGGTCAGGTGATGAAGGCCAGCAAGGGACAGGCGAATCCGGCGATGACGAATAAGCTGATTCAGGAGGAGTTGAAAAAGCGCTAGCATTCTGTTGCGCCAGCCGGTGATGAAGCCTGCGAGCGTAAGGCACGGATGCTATGCGAAACACCGGCTTATATATTGCAGGGTAGCTTTTGAAAAAGCCTGTCTGTGAAGCTGTCAATTTTAGGAAATCGTAAGAAGATTCCCGCTGTAATTCTCGCGGTTTTGTGTTATACTGGTAAATGTGCTATACTAGAAACACAATCGTGTAATCAGGCATGACTCCTAAGGAGTATGCTCATTGTCTATATAGTCAGGAGTGAACCCCATGAGTAAAAAGAAGAAAAAAACAAAAGCAGGCGGCGGAAAGAGCAAGATACTATACTGGATTGCCGGTATTGTTATTCTGATTCCTGTACTGCTGCTTGGATGGATTTATCTGAGTGCCAAGGAGAGCAGCGGAAGTCCTACGGTCGGCAGCCGTTTTGACAATTCACTGAACCCGGCCATAACAGAAGAGCAGCTGGACAAGGTGAAGTCCGCAATGAAGCTGGATGGTGTTGAAAGCGTTGAAGTCAATTTGATCAGTGCTACCCTGCGTATCAATATTGATACTAAGGATGATGCCAGCAGTGCCAAGGTGAAGAGTATTATGAATGAAGCCTATGATAAGGTGAATGATATTCTTCCTATCAAGAAGTATTTTACAAATAACGATTCCGATAAGATGTATGATCTGGAAGTGCATGTTTATAATTTCATTCCGGATGACAAGCATTCTGCGGATGATCAGATTTATAAGATCAAGACGAAGACAGCGGCAGCGAAGAAGCCGAACGTTTCTACACCTTCATCTCCGAAAAATAAATCCGTCGCAGAAAAGCTGTTAAAGCAGCAGGAAGAAGCAGCTAAGAAAAACAAGTAAAAGGGCGGTCTGCCCTTTTTTCAATGAGGTGAGAAGATGAAGAAAAATGATCAGGTATTTGGTGTCTGCAGCGGATATACGCACGACGGGCACGGGGTTGTAAAGATTGACGGCTTTCCGCTGTTTGTGAAAGGCATGCTGGAGGGGGAAGCGGGAGAGCTGGTTGTCACGATGGCAAAAAAGAAATTTGGCTATGGCAGGCTGCTGAAGAGAAGTAAAACATCCTCACAGCGTGTTACTCCACCCTGTCCGATTGCAAAGCAGTGCGGAGGCTGTCAGCTTCAGCATATGTCCTATGCAGAGCAGCTGCGGTTTAAGAAGCAGAAGGTGCAGGATGTGATGCAGCGGATAGCACACCTTGATATTGAGGTGCAGGATGTGCTGGGGATGCAGGATTGCTATACCAATTATCGCAACAAAGGGCAGATTCCGGTCGGAGTTGATAAAGGTAAAACGGTTACCGGCTTTTATCGCATCAACTCCAATGCCATCATTGATACGGATACGTGTCTGATTCAGAGTGAGCGGATCAATGCGGTATTACAGGAAATGCGTAAATTATTTGAGAAATATCAGAATGCGAAGCTGTTTCGTCATCTGTTGATCAAGCATGCATTTTCCAGTGATGAGGTAATGGTTGTCTGGATTGTGCGTTCCTTTCAGATTCCACATGGGAAGGAGATGGTGCAGGAGCTGACTGCGGCATTGCCGTTTGTGAAGAGTGTCATATTAAATCTGAATGTACGGGATGATAATGTCATTTTGGGGGATAAGGAACAGCTGCTGTTTGGAGAGCGTGCTATCACTGACAGTATTCATGACTTAAAATTTTCCATATCCTCAAAGTCCTTCTATCAGGTGAATCCAAGACAGACGGAGATATTATATGGAAAGGCTCTGGAGTATGCACAGCTTACGGGAAAGGAAGCCGTATTGGATTTGTATTGCGGGGTTGGAACGATTTCCATGTTTTTAGCACAGCAGGCCAAGCATGTGACGGGTATAGAAATCGTACCGCAGGCAATTCGTGATGCGAGAAAGAATGCGGCATTGAATGGCATTGCGAATATTGATTTTGTATGCAGTGATGCGGCTGACTATGCGAAAAAGCTGTGTGAGCAGGGGGCACATCCGGATGTGATTGTGGTAGATCCGCCGCGCAAGGGGTGTGATGTACAGACGATTGACAGTATGGTGATGATGCAGCCAAAACGGATTGTTTATGTGTCCTGTGATCCCGGGACACTGGCAAGGGATTTAAAGCTGCTGGAAGAGAAGGGGTATCGTACAGAAATTGTGCAGCCTCTGGATATGTTTCCATTTACACATCATGTAGAGAGTATGTGTCTGCTAGTAAGAAAATAAAAGTGCAGATAAGCCGATAACTAAAGGCTTTTTGACACTTTTTGATAAGTAAAAATTGAAGCACTCGAAAATGGGGTGCAACTGCTACTAAATGCTATTTTGCCTGATTTTTATAAAAGTCAGGCTTTTCTTATGCTATTTCGCTAGTTTTACTGTTCATGAAAAAAAGAGATTTTAGGGGATACGGAAAATGGAAATCAGGTATAAAATTAAGATATAGAAAAGATATATCAATTCCAATAGATATGTAGAAACTTGTGTGATAGTGTATGTTGCTGATAAGGAGGTACATACATATGTTAGAAGATGTACAAGTAAAACTAGATATTCTATATGATTCAATGCAGGCATTTATTACGGTTGCAAGTATTAACAGAAAAGACACAGATATTCCATCAAAGGAAGTGGATGCGATGCTTAGGGTTTATTGTAACTATTTAGAGGAAATTCAAACAGATATAAGCCAAATGGTAGAAACAGGAAGGAGTGAGGAAAAATGAAACGATTAACCCTGTTATGTGTATGCTTGGTGTTATTCGCTGGATGTGCAACAGAAAAACCGAAAGAAGTAGCAAAAGCAGATAAAGATAAGATTACAGAAAAGATAAATAAAGATATAGCAAAATTAGAAAATAAGAAAGAATCTGATTCATTAGAAACAAATTCTAAAAACCAAAATGAAAAGAATGAAGATGATGAAAATAAAGATGAAATAAAGAAAGATACTTCTAAGAGTCAAACAAATACACAAAAAACAGAAACATCGACAAGTAATCCATCAAAAGAAGAATCACCAAAAGAACAAACTCCATCAACTCCACCTCAACAAACTGAGAAACCGCAAGAACCAGTTCAACCTGAACAACCAACAACACCTCAGTATACAGAAGCAAGTTATGCAGAAGAAGTAAGAAGCCTGATTAATTCAATTCGAGTAAACAATGGATTACCTGCTCTTTACTCAAATGCATTATTAACAAATATTACACAACAAAGGGCGAGTCATCAACTTCAAAGTTATGGACATGTACTACCCAATGGTATGGGTTCTGGACAATGGGCAGAGCAACAAGGAATTATACCTGGTGGAGAAAACGTAGCGATGATGTCACAGGGCTTTACACCAAGTGCAGTTGTCAATGATTGGATGGCATCTCCTGGTCATCAAGCACCGATCTTATCAGACTATACTTCTTATATGGATGTAGCAGTAAGATTTGCGAACGGTAGGGTTTATGTCGTAGCGTGTTGGCAACAATAATTTAAACGAATCCACAACCTCAAATCAGCTTATAGGAAACATGAAAGGAGAAAAGAGAGCATGTACTACTATAAGGTGATTGAACCATGAGTGCGAAAGCACTCGGAAATATAAAACAATTAAATAAACTCTTGATAATAGGCATGGATGATATGACAAACAAGTATCATCCATTTTTTTTATACTTGCAAGCATAAAAACTGAAACATGTCAGAGAAAGGAAAGAACATGAAAAATCGATTAAAAAAATTATGCCTCGTATTTTTTACGATGCTACTTACGATAACGAATATAAATTTTACGCCAATTTATGCACAAGATTTAACAAGTTCGGATCGTAACAAGATTATTACAGAAGCAGAAAAGCATCTAGGAAAACCTTACGTGTGGGGTGCAGTCGGTCCGGATGCATTTGACTGTAGTGGATATACACAATATGTATTTCGTAACTCAATTGGATATCAACTGAATCGTACTGCTGAACAACAGCGAGTTCAATTGATAGCAGAAGGAAAAGAAATCAATAAAAATGATAAGAGTCAATGGAAACAAGGAGATTTGCTTTTCTTTGGAAATCATGGAGAAGCCGAACATGTTGCCATTTGGTATGGAAATGATCAAATTATTCATGCTCTTGCAGATAGAGTACGAATTGATCGCTTTGATCAATTGATTGATAAGGATGGACAAACCTATCAAATCATGACAGTTATTAAAACAGTTGAAGATATGGGAGGATTTTCTATCTTAAAAGTTGATGAAAACGACCAACCATTAAGTGGTGCTGTGTTTAAAATTACTTATCCTGATGGAAGCACTACAACTAGAACATCAGGAAGTGATGGGAAAATAATATTTAATCAGGTGTTACCTGGAACGTTTAAGGTGCAGGAAATTACAGCACCGAATGAAAAACTAATTGATAATTCCATCAAGGATATTACTGTACAGAGTGGATGGAATGCAAATGAGCATGTGTATAAGTTTGTAAATAACTCACCAACAGGGAAAATCACGTTGACAAAATACAATAGTGATAAAAGTGCAACGGTTCCAAATACAACCTATCATGTGACAAGTAATACAGGATATGATATGGAACATACCACTAATAGTGAAGGTAAAATTGTACTTGAAAACTTGGAATTATCTACCTATGTATTTGAGGAAATTCGTAGTGCTGATGGATATTTATTGAATAGTGAACCTATTACTGTTGAACTAAAATACAAAGATCAAAATACAGCTGTTATCGTTGGAAGTGCTGAACAAACCAATGAAGAACCTAAGGCAAGAATTGTTATTGATAAAGAAGATGCGGAAACTATAACAGCACAAGGGGATGCAACACTAGAAGGTGCGGTGTATGAATTAACAGCGGCTGAAGATATCTTCAATAAGGCAAAGACACATAAGTTTTACTCAAAAGGGGATGTTGTTGCTACTCGTACAACTAAGGCAGATGGTTCAATGGAAGCAATCGAAAACGTACCTTTAGGTTCATATTTACTAAAAGAAAAAATTTCAAGTACAGGATATTTAATTGATCCAAATACTTACACAATTGAATGTAGATATGAAGGACAAACTGTGAATACTGTTATTCGTTCACAAACTTCCAAAGAACAAGTAAAAAAACAAGCATTCCAAATTGTAAAGGTATCTACTGATGAAACTGGAGAAGCCATCAAATTGGAAGGTGCAGAATTTACAGTTAAGTTAAAAAGTGAAGTCGATCAAGTAGGATGGGAACAGGCAAAAATCTATGATATCTTAAAAACAGATCAAAAAGGCTTTGCTCAAAGTATCGAACTACCTTATGGAACATTTATCGTTCGTGAAACAAAGAAATTGGATGATGTTTTTCCAGTTGATGATTTTACAGTGGTTGTTGAAGAAGATAGTCGTGAACCACAAGAGTGGCGAGTATTAAATGATGCTCCATTTAAAGCTTTAATAAAAGCTGTAAAAGTTGATAAAGAAACAGGAAAGACTGTCTTATTACCTGGTACAACATTCAAAATTAAAAATCTAGATACCAACGAATATGTAGGTCAATGGGTTTGGTTTCCAGTACCACATTATGTAGACACTTTTGAAACGGATGAGAGTGGTACAGTTACGACTCCAAATACTTTAAAGCCTGCGAATTACCAGTTGGAAGAAATAAAAGCACCTTTTTCTTATACTGTAGATAAGACTCCTATCAAATTTACTGTATCATCAAACAGTGTGTATGAGATGGCAGAAGATGGGAAAACACCAATTATCACTGTGACAAAGGAAAATGTTTCTGTGAAAGGTAAAATTACAGTGTCAAAAATTGGAGAACAAGTTGTATCAACAAAACAAGATGATAAAGGAAACATCCAATTCATTTATGAAAAGAAACCAGTTGATGGAGCTAAGTTTATCATCAAAGCAGCTGAAGATATTCTATCTGCAGATAATCAAGGTGATGTAATTTATACAAAGGGTACAAAGGTTGCTGAATTAACGACTAAAGGTGGAAAAGCAACAACAGAAAATTTGCCTTTAGGAAAATATACTGTCTATGAACAAGTTGCTGGAGATACCTTTGTATTAAATACAGAAGTCAAAACAGTAGAGTTAACTTATAAAGATCAAGATACAGCTGTTGTAAGTGAAAGTACCGAATATGAAAATCAAAGACAAAAAGTATCTCTTGATATTGTAAAAACAGATAGTGAAACAGGAACTGCATTAAAAGGTGCTACATTTGGACTTTATGCAAAACAAGATATCATTGGATATGATGGATCTGTACTTGTCAAAGCAGGAACACTAATTGAACAAGTGACAAGTGATGAAAGTGGAAAGTTGAACTTTAAAGTAGATATGCCAATCAATCAACATTTTGAAATTAAGGAACTTCAAGCGCCAATTGGTTATGCATCCACACAAGAGGTAATTGATGTAAATACCGCATATAATGGACAAGAAATTCCAACAATCTCTTTCAAAAAAGAAGTGAAGAATGAAATCACAAAAGTAGAAGTAAGTAAAAAGGATGCAACCACTGGTGAAGAATTACCTGGTGCGCTTCTAACATTGAAAGAAAAAGATGGAAGTGTGTTTGAATCCTGGATTTCAGGAAATGAACCACATATCGTAAAAGGCTTAGAACCAAATAAAACGTATGAACTAATTGAAACAAGCAGTCCATATGGTTTTGCGTTCTCTCAAACAGTCGAATTCACAGTCAAAGATACAGGAGAAATCCAGAAAGTTGAAATGAAAGATGATCTTGTTGTTGGTCATTTAAAATGGCAGAAAACTGGGGAAGCATTCAATGGTACAGTTACAGGTCAAAGTGAATTTGGTACAACGGAATCACCAGTATGGGATACTCAAAATTTATTAGGTGCTAACATTACAATCTATGCAGCTGAAGATATCACACTTGGAAATGGTATTACATATTGGCAAAAAGATGAAGCAATCCAAACATTAGAAAGTGATTGGGAAAGTGTTACATCTACACAATTATTGGTTGGCAAATATTATTACGTTGAATCTTCTGATTTGCATGGTTATGTGACGAACACGCAAAAACATTATTTTGAAATCAAAGACAGTCAGTCCACAGAGATTCAAATTGTAAACTCAACTCTAGAAAACAAAAGGCCGAGAGTAAATGTGCAGTTTACAAAATTCATGGAAACACTTGAAGATCATGAAGAACTGAATGCATGGAAAGATGTAGTCTTTGGAATCTATGCCAGAGAAGATATCTATAACTACATGGGAGAAGTTGCTATTCAGGCAGGACAGTTGATCGATACAACAGGAATTGATGAGCTAGGTCAGTTTGATCATTTCCCAGATTTACCGAATGGAACTTATTTTGTGAAGGAACTACAAACAAATCGCATGTACAACTTGGATACGAAGGAATATGACTTTGTGATTGCATGGCATGGTGGTGATGTTTCTGAGTATCGTATCACAATTGGAAATGATGAAGGAATCATGAATGAACTTCAAAGAGGAAGTATCTATCTTCACAAGACGGATATAGATACTAGAAAAGCATTGGCTGATGTTCGCTTTACGATTGCAACAGATAAAAAGTTTGAACATATTGTACAAACTGGATTAACCGATAAAAAAGGATATTTAGAATTCAAAGAATTGGAACTAGGTACATACTTTATCAAGGAAGATCCTGTGGATGGCTATGTAACGAATGAACATATCTATGAAGTTGAAGTGAAAAAAGATGGTGATCAACTAGGTATCAAAGTAGAGAATAAACCAGTGGAAATGGAATTCTCAAAAGTAGATATTACATCAGAAAAAGAACTACCTGGTGCGAAAATGCAGGTTACAGAAAAAGAAACTGGAAAAATTATTGATGAATGGATTTCCGGTAAAGAACCGCATAAAATCAAATATCTTGTACAAGGAAAAGAGTATGTATTAACAGAAAAAACTGCACCAAAAGGTTATGAAATTGCAGAAAGCATCACTTTCAAAGCGGAAGATGGATTAAAGATTACAATGAAAGATAAATTGATTCCTGATAATCCAAGTACCGGCGATCAAACAAATATCATGTTGTATATCGGTGGTGCTCTTGTTTCCGCAGGTATTATTCTTGCACTATGGTATTACAAGAAAAAGAAACAGGAAGAAGATTTTGATTAAGCAAACTAGGGAGGCATATGTCTCCCTTTTCAAGTAAAGGAGGAAAAGGATATGTCAGAATCAATATCAATGATCGTTGGAACACTCGGTGTTATAGTAGCCATTGGAATCGGTGTATATACACTTGTCATAAAACGCAGAAAGGATAAATAGAGATGCAACCAATCGATGCGACAAAAGAAACATATGAACTAGTCGAAGTGGATGGACATATATGTGCATTTACAAATGCTAGATTAGATAGAGAAACTGTATCTCAGTCTTTACATTGCTACGATATACGTGATTCGGATACATGCGAAGGTATCTTTGCAGAAATCAAACCATATGTTCTTGTAAACCATTGGGGTACATTATTATGCAAAGAACCATTTCCATTAGAAGCAGATGGTTCGTATTATCCTATAAACGAAGAATCCTATTTGAGTGAAACAATCACAATGTCAGAATATTTACAGTTAGATTTTAATTTAGTGATTGAGAACCAAGAAAAAGGACAAACAATGAAATGATCGAAAGGGGTGAGATATGATTGAATAGTTTAATTTCTTGGATTGGTGGAAAGAAAGCATTAAGAGAAATGATCTATCAAAGATTTCCTGCAGACTACAAACGATACATCGAAGTATTTGGTGGCGGTGGATGGGTACTGTTTGGTAAACCGCCGGAAAGAGGTTTGGAAGTATATAATGACTTTAATCAAAACCTAACCAATATGTTTCAAGTGGTAAGAGAACAGCCATTAGCCTTTATTAAAGAACTAGGATACCTACCAGAAAATGGTCGCTATATCTTTCACTTGTATCGAGAAATTGTAGATAAGCAAAAGATCGAAGATAAGTTTATTGAAGAAGAAATGCAAAGAGTCAATGAATACTTCAATGAATTGCAAGCAAAAGAAATTCAAGAACTCATGCAACCTGATAAAGCATCTAATGATGTGAAGCAAGCAGTTGCTTTCTTTAAACTCATCCGCTATTCTTACGCAAGTGGCTGTAAGACATTTGGTGCAAGACCATACGACGTAAGAAAAGCATTTGTACAAGTATGGAAAGTGAATGAAAGACTGGCAAATACAGTCATAGAAAATAAAGATTTTGAGGCATTGATCCATCAATATGATCGACCAGATGCCTTTTTTTATTGTGATCCTCCCTATTTTGAAACAGAAGGTCACTATGAGGTGGAATTTAAAAAAGAAGATCATATTCGTTTACGAGATACATTAGCTAACATACAAGGGAAGTTTTTGTTGTCGTATAACGATTGTCCCTATATTCGAGAATTGTATCAAGATTATTATATTGAAGCCTGTGAACGACAGAACAATATGGCAATGCGATATGATGGAAGTTCGCAATTTCCTGAAGTATTGATATCCAATTATGATACAAGTGAAAGAAGATCGTATGGACATCAAATTGATCTATTCGCATACATAGATTCCCCATTTAATGAAACAGAAGGAGAAGAAGATGAAAACGAAAACTTTTGAAACCATAGTAACAGAAGATGGAAAAATTGAAATTCCAGTAGAAGTATTACTAGATATGGAATTATCAGCTGGTGATAGTTTAGAAATCAGTTATCCATGTCCTACAGAACCGCTTGAAAAATGTTTACGAGTGGAAAGCAGTTATCATGAAGAAAACAATCCTGATGGATACTTGTGTATTCCAAATGAATTGCTTGATCAATGTGGCATGACAGAAAAAAAGATTCACATGATTTGTTTCAATGAAGAAATCACAATCACGACGAGTGATAAGTTATGTGAACTAGTACCTGAAGCAATTATGAATATCTTTGTATCACATGGAATCAGTTCAGAAGAAGTTGCCAAAGGAATTGCAGAAGCATCAGAAATTTTATAAAAAAAGAAAGGATGATCTTAAATTGGTAGAAAGAACAAAAAAACAATGGAAAAAAGTATTGGCACTTGGATGTGCCATGTATGTAGCCTGTGTGTTTTCAATGCAGAAAGTTTATGCTGCAGGGGATGTAAGTGGAGCTATTGAGGGTGCATGGGGTGCAGCAGAAGGACAGATCAAATCCGTAGTTAATAACGTGGTGTTTCCAGTTATTGATTTAGTATTGGCTGTCTTCTTCTTTGTGAAACTGGGAACTGCTTATTTTGATTATCGTAAGCAAGGACAATTTGAATGGGCAGCACCTGCTATACTATTTGCCTGTTTGTGTTTCACCTTAACAGCACCAAACTATATTTGGAATATTTTATAGGAAACATAAGGTATGTTTATATTTGACTTTGTAGTCGATACAATTCTAGAAGGCATCATGAACTGGATTTTTGAAATCATCATGGATGCCCTCTCTGAATTTTTCGGCATGATGGGAAATATGGGAGCAGAACTCTTTGATGAATCATGGGTACAGGCAATTGTGTTATTCTTTAATTATTTTGGATGGACAATGTTTGCGGTAGGTCTTGTCGTTGCAGTGTTTGAGTGTGCTATTGAATCACAAAGTGGCAGGGGTAGTATCAAAGATACTGCCCTGAATGTTCTAAAGGGATTTATGGCAGTGAGTCTAGTTACAACAGTACCTGTGGAACTCTATAAATTCTGTATCTCATTACAGACACAATTAACAGGTGGAATGACTTCTTTAATTGGAGGAGGCATGGGAGAAATGTCAACAAGTGCACTAGATATTATTACAGGTCGTGCAATGGGAGTAGTCATAACATTAGCGATGATCATTATGCTTGGATATTCGGTAATCAAGGTGTTTTTTGCCAACCTAAAAAGAGGAGGTATCTTGTTGATTCAGATTGCGGTAGGTAGTTTATATATGTTTAGTGTACCAAGAGGATATACGGATGGATTTATTCAATGGTGTAAGCAAACAATTGCGATATGTTTTACTGCGTTTATGCAGACAGTTATTTTATTTGCAGGACTAGGAGTTATGCAATCTGAATTGCTATTAGGACTTGGTTTGATATTTGCAGCAGCTGAAGTACCAAGAATTGCACAGCAATTTGGATTAGAAACTTCAACAAAAGGAAATATTATGAGTTCTGTTTATGCCATGCAATCAGCAGTAACAATTACAAAGACGATTACTAGTTCAGTGAGATAAGGATGTGACATAATGAGAAAACAATAGTATAATTAGTTTACTAAAAAAGGTGAAGATACTATGGATGATTTCAACAAAAAAAATACAGCTGAATTTTTAATAAAAGATTTAAAAAAATTAGAAACTGATAAAAAAATTG
>SKEP01000568.1_pt1 | contig 22811 bp, 20 predicted proteins | sample 4826901 | NCBI WGS metagenome assembly SKEP01 (sample SAMN11008806, study PRJNA524170) | human gut metagenome | biome: Human fecal sample; material: Feces; isolation source: fecal sample from pouch patient p4, p43, p49, p54, p55 | host: Homo sapiens | place: Israel: Tel-Aviv | collected 2014-03-20
TTTTTAATACAATTTAATAATTCCTCTTTTAAATTATCTCGTTCGATATAAATTTCGCTATTAAGTGGCATTGTTCTAATAACATTTGACCGTACTTTATTAAATTTCTTTTTTGAGATTTTATAATAACGTTTTGTTGGTTCTTTTTCAAACATCCACACATGACAGTGCGGATTATCTGTATTGGTATGATAATATGCGCCCCATTCGACATTTTGCGGATCAAAACCTAATGCACGAATATTTTTCTCCATAGATTTAGTCATTAATTTCTGCATATTAGTCTTAGTAATTATATTACTGTTCTGGGCAAATTCCTTTTCGAAAGAAAACACAAAGCGCCATAATATTTTTGGCTGATATTTTTCCATCAGCATGTTTGCCTCTCCTTTTTCAAGATTACCATTTCTATTAAATCCACCAGTAGACCCGATTCGATAGTCATAATAATTGAAAGCATCTTGTGAATTTATCTGATATGTGTCATCAGCTTCGTTTTCATCAACAGTATAATCACAAGCTTCTTTTCGCTCATAGTAATCAACCAGCTCATCAGTATTAATTTGTTTTTTAATATTTTTACAGCTGTTGCCTGCATATTCTGTTTTAACAAATTCAGCATTAAAAATAATTTCAGCCATTTCTTGCTTTACCGTCCCTAATTACTCTAGCAACACTTGCCAGTTCTCTTAACTGCGGTACTGATAAATCATCTATTTTCTTCATTAACGTAGACTGCTTTTGGGATGAGTTATTATCAAATGACTGCAATGCTGTCTTTACCATTTTTACTCTATCAGCCGATTCAGTTGAATGCCTCTGTTTATCTGCTACATCTATTGGATTTATATAATCAAAAAATTCTTTTGATTTTAGATATTTCATTATTTCTTTTCTTGATAGTATTTTGTTGCAGTTGGCAATATGCTGAATAACATGCTTTTTTACACTTTCAGACAGATCATCTCTCATAGACCAGTACCAGTATAGTTCTTTTTCATTAGGCATTGAATTTTTTTGAGTCAGTATTGGTCTCCTTCTTTCACTCATACTAATTGAATTACAATCTTCATCTGTATAAACCGCTTGTCTTATTTCAGTTTCTCGCAATTCAAAACATCTCGGGACTGCCCAGTTTAGTTCCCTGTCTGCTTTACTAATTTCCGTTTCATCAGTTTTCATTTCTTCGTACCATGGATACTCTGAGCAGTCAGGTAAATATACTTTTGAAGGAGAAAAGTAAGTCCTCTTAACAATAATACCATTTCCATCACGATTGTCCGCCACCATTAATTCATTTGCATCAACAAGCTGTCTTTTAGACATTGAATAGTTCACACCACTGCCAGTAGAAGAAGCAATCGGGTTATAATTGGCACTATGGCTTGGACCCCAGATTGTTTCATCACCAATACTCTCAGCAACTTCCTTGCATGTATTCAAATCTGCACTTGAGATAAAATAAGTAAGGTTACAGTTTCCCCGAATAATTCTTGCAATCGATTCATCGTATCTATCATTCAGCTGATCAAATCCCTGCACATACAAGTGGTATACAATTCCTCTAGAAAGGGCTACAGTCATTTTGCTCTGCATCGCATCAATTGTAGGCATATTCCCAAATTCATCATAAATCATGTGTACCTTTTTTTTCAATCTTCTTCCCTGCATTCTATTAGCTTCAAAGACTAGAGTTTGATATGACTGGTCAAAACATATACCTGCAATTCTATCATAAGTTTTTTTCTCATCAGGATTAACAATAAACAAAGCACGCTTGCCCTCTGTAAATTCTCTGAAACTGAAATCACTCTTACTAAGTACCTTCATCAGTTTAATACTCGAAAAGAGCTGTAAAGTTGCCAATGCACTTGTCATAAAAGAACCTCTCGTCTTTTCAGGTGAATTAGTAATTGTCGTATAAGCTGTTCTTGCTATATCTGTCTCATCAAGTGAATTCATATATGCAGAAAGTTTCATCTTCTTGTCGTTAGGATTATTGTTGTATGCCTGCTCACCTCCAAGAAGAGCAAGCGTCTGATAAACAGAATAAAAATTCTTTTTATCTTCAGATACATTAGCCTGACAGTTTGCTAATATAATTCCTTTAATAAGTGCCTTTTGACCGTCTATCCAGATTTGTTCACCTTTCCCACTATCAACAACGATTGATGTTACCATATCCTGACTGTACTGATCTGCATTATCAATATCTGGATCATCTCTATCCTGTAAACAGTCAATTATTGAATCTAACGGATTCCATCCGTCGCTGTATTGTAAATTTCTAAAATCAAGACAGTTAACTTTATAATCTTTTTTCTTCTCCAGAAAATTTCTAAAATCAAAATACATTTCTTTTTTAGGGTCATTAAATATCATTGATTCACCTGCCATGGAAACTATCATTACAAGCTGGCGAACAATCTTTCTAGATTTTCCGCATCGTGTTGTTCCAACTACAATATCATGTACAGCTCCCTTTTCATATAGGATTATGTTTTCATTAGGTAGATAATTTATCGGTGAACCTCCCTCCTCAAGATTAAGACTTGCATCCACCACGGTTGAACCAAAAAATTTTTTCTGTTCACTAACAGTAGACCAACACTGACTTGCAAGCATATCCGTCTTTTTTGGTTTTACCGTTCTGAAAAAAGTCACTACGTAATAAAATGCCAATGCATATAAACTTACACTGATAATTAATATTTCTTTTGAATGGGATACAAAGGTATTTAAAAAATTTTCATCAACCTGTTGAAGTACATTTGTATCCAGATACCAGAATACAAACGTTATAAAAATTGGCACTAACAAAATAACACCAACAATTCCTATCACATTGAATATCACTTCATTTGAGATAGTCTTTTTTTTATCAGGATCTCTCATTTACACATCCCCTTTCTTTGAATAAATAAAAAGAGGCATAATGCCTCAATATGATAAATTCGTCCGACAAAAAGTGAATATTCTTGAAAAATGATTTAGAAATCATTTTTTGAATGAATACTGAATCAAAAATAAGTAGGAATATTCACTTTTTGAAGACAAAGACGGAAATCGTCTGAAAAATGACTCAGGAATCATTCTTTGAGGAAAATAAAGAGGAAAAAACTGAATATTATTTGAATAATATTCAGTTTGTCCGACAGTGAGGAAATCGCCTGAAGAATGATTCAGCACTAGTTGTTCGCACTGCGAACAAGCTCCAAATATGCAGTCCTGTCGGACTGCCTTATCCTGCTACCTAAAAATGATTGAAAATATTCAGGGAATATTTGGAATCTGGTATGGAAATATTTGGGAAAATATTGGAATATTTAGGTAGAACGAATTAATAAAATAAATTTCTTGCCTGTTGTTAAATCAATAGGCGAGAAATTCTTTCCTTTTCTTTTTGGTTATTTTTTTAATAATCAATTCGGAGTGATCAAATAATTCACCGCCTCCAACTAACCATTTTCCAATATCATCAATGGAAAATGCGATTGATGCAAGTCCTTCATTTGCAATAATTGACATCAGCATTGAATAATATGACGGGTCATCGTTCATAAATAAAAGCAGTTTTACATTAGGATTAATCAGTTTAAATGTCCGTAGAATTTTGATAATATCTTTGTTTTTGTAAAAAGATTTTTGGATAATTACATGCGAAACGTTTCTATAGCCACCAGTGTTGTTTATAGAAAAGTTTATATATTTATTTGTCATGATGTGTCTAACATCACTGTTAGCTCTATCAAAAAAATGTACTTCACGATTTAAATCTTCATCAAAATTAGAAAACTGATCATATATTTTTAAGTAAACATCCTCATCAGCATATAAAATTATCTTTATAATATCTTTCATTTTATCTCCTTTAATATCTGGCATGATTCTTTTTGTTGTCAATTTCATTAAGTAGTTGTTGTTCGTATTCACTTTCAAAACCGTATTTTTCTTCTAAGTATTTCAATAAATGTTTATATTTACTACTTTCATATCTTGCTTCTTTTAATGTTTTAGCATATGTTTGAAGAATTAATTCCTCAAAAAAATCTTTCATCTCATACTTTGTTCTCGCCAGTTCCGTATTAGTAGTATAATCACGTAAACAAAAAATAATAGCTTCGGAAAAGCTATCACACTCAAACTCATGTTGAAAAAATACTATCTTATCATGTAAATCTTGCGGAAATCTAATTGTTTTTTTTACTGCTGATGCGAAGTTTTCTTGTAACAAACTATAATCTATACCAAATTCTTCTTTGATTTTTTTTGGTGCATCATCTTCAATTTCTTTATAAAACCCAGATTCAAACCGCTGATATCTTGATAATGACCATCCAAGTTTTTTTGAAATCTGCAATTGTGTAATATGCAATTCTTTTCTATGCTTTTTAACTTTTTCAAGATATTCCTCATTAAGCTTAACCATTCCCATCGACCATTCCCCTTTCTTTTTATTAAAATAAATAATTACTTACCAATTTGATTATTAATAAATTTTTTTGTTAATTTATGATATTTATTTCTTACATCAAGGTATACGTGCAGATAATATTCTGTATCTTTTCCATTCAAATCATCAAGAATTTCCTCTTTGTCAAGTTTATCTTCTAATGAAATCTTATTATAAGAATCAATCATACATAAAATTCGTGTACGCCAAAAACTTTTTTTTAACTCCATACTTTCACCTCACTCAGTAATTAATTTCAGGATCAATATCATCAGTTGGCATATCTTCTATTTCTTTAAGATATTTTTGATTATCATATTCCTCTTTATCTACAATGTATAAATACGAGTATTTAATACTTTCGTCATGATAATCACGATTATCATCATCACCATTCCACACAAATTTCTTATCCCAACTATTACTTCTTTTATCAAATTGAACTGCGTACAAGGTATTCATTTCATCATCAACCAGAAAAAAATAATATACAACTTCCTTGTTTTTTTCATAAACTACTGACTGAAAAGTTATATTGTCGTAATCCTCATCAACATAATCCAACTCCACCATAAAATTTTGAATATCATTTTTTAACTTTACTATCTGATTATCATTCATATCTAAATAATAATCATCATGATAACTGCAAAAATAATAAATCGGTTTTTCATTAAAAATACCGCTTATATTAAAAAAATTAAAACCTGCATATCCAATTAAAATTGCAATTAAAATTCCTACCAGTATTAAAAATTTTATAAAATATTTATTTTCATTATTCATTTTATCCTCCGTCCCTTATTACTGGATGTATTTTAAACACTGTTCTTTTTCTCTTTTCCAACGATTATGCCATCCATTATAATATTTTTTCCCAGTCTTTCCGTACTTTGCATAATCATTATATTTTAATGAATAAAGATAATCATACACTCTTGAAACGAATTCTTTATCATTCATATTACTATTAATCCTGCTATCCATAATAATAGTTACTGCTGTTTTTGTTCCAGCCCAATTCGATAATGAACAGCACATTCCTTTTAAAGCATCACATCTTGAAGATATATCGATACCCTTTCCTGCAAGTCCGCTTTCAGCTGGAAGGTAATAATTATTGTATTCAAATGTATCCTGCATCACTGCAAAATTTTCCGAATCTGCTTCATATACCTGATGCCATGCTTTTTCTAAATTCTTATTATTTCTTAATTTCGATTTTGAAACATTCAAAAAATTAGAAAACGGCGCATATAAAGTAGGATTTGTCTCATAACAAAATCTTAAAAATTCTTGTAAGTCATAGCGACTATCAAACTGATAATACCCTAACGCATAATATCCATCACCCTTAGAAAAGCCTTTATTATAATCATTTCCCGACTCATTAGAAGCAAAAAATTTAAATGCCTCTGATAGAGCTCCTTCAAGTTTTGCCGAACCTGAAGATGGATAATTAGGAGTTGCATATCCTAAAATAGTACCAGTTTCATTTGAAATGCTGTAACTTCTCTTCTTAATAGCATTACCACTGTTACCCTCGATTGTTTTGATTATGCTGCCATCACATTCTTCAATGATGCCAACATGGGTAGAATCATTTTTATTTTTATTTGATGAAAAGAAAATCAAATCTCCACGTTGCGGTACATATGAGTTTCCTGCCTCATAATACTCTGTATAATTAAACTGATTTTTTTCTCTAAACCACTTAATGCCTGCGTCACAGTCAGCAAATTTTACTATTGCAGTATCTAAAATATTTGCTTTGTAGGCGATGTAAGAGACGAATGTTGCACACCATGGTGCACCATCCGCAGTACCTGTATACCATTTTCGATACTTGTCACCGCCTTTAACATTACCGCAAGTTTCATACTCATTATTGGCAATCTGTATGAAAAGTTCAATTGTTTGCATTCCTTCTCGTTCTGCATAGGCATCGTCTGATGACACTGAAACAGAAGTAAGAAGGATTGCCAAACATATAAAAATAATAAAAAGAGGCATACCGCCCCCCAGTAATGTAACCGCAATAGTTTTTTTTATATTGTTAATTATATTCATATAGTTCTAATCTGCTTTAATAATCTGCTTTAATTCGTTCAAACTCTTCTAAATCATCATCAGGCAAAGTAATATGAATTCTCATTGCTGTTTGTGAACCTACTTTAAAATAGCAGTCCCCCATTTCAGCAAACTGAATAAATTCCATTTCGCTTTCAGGAATCAAATTGCTTTCCGTATCCTTAAAATATTTAATTCCACCTGATCCTAATCCGAAATAAAACTGATATGCAGACTGAGAAATAATTGCTTCTCCCTGATCTTTTACAGAGTCCTTTAATACATCAGAAATCTGCTGAGTTGCAGTTGTAAGGCCACCCTTACGCTTTCTAATTCGCTTAGCAATTGTCTGAAAATACATCATGATATCTAAACAGCGTGGATCCATTATTACACCAAACTCATCATTATATAGTTGCTGTCTAATGTTTTCGGTGTTAGATACTATACTTGTCCATATAAAAGAAAGTACATTAAAATACTGAGTTAATAATACTTTGTTATTGGTATTATCCTGTAATCCACTGACATTAAAACAAATGAGTCGGCTATTCAAATCAATACTAGTGTAACCATTGAATATCGAAGCATCTGCTCCACATGCCATAGGCTCAACAAATGCAATACATTCTTTAATTCTGGTTATCTCTTTTATGTTAGGAGTTTTCTCACTATTTGCTATTTCCAGCAGCCTGTACAGCTCATTATAAAGATCAAGCATTATTGGAAAGTCTTTATTTTTATAATTATCTACAATTATTTGAGCACTGGTTTGATAAGTTATTCCAATTCCTCTATAAATATTTTCCAATGCTTTTTCTATCAAATTATCATGAAGAAGTCTAATATCCTCCTTGGCGTTTCCTTTATAAGCATCAAAAAATGAACGTAAAAATCTAATATGTTCTGATAATGGAAATATTTCAGTTAAAGGCGTTTTTTCATTATCCTTTTCACTTTCAGGCACATTAAGTCTAATTTGAAGCGGATTAATCAGACCTGATCTGCCATCAGAACAGTTTATATTTTCCCCGCCTAAAACATGTACCAGCCTATGCAGTTCTTTTCCTTCAATATCAATTATAAACTGCTTGTATCCTAAACCATATCGCTCTTTAATAAGCCACATCAAGAATAGAGTTTTTCCCATACCAGTCGTACCAACAATAAATTCATTAGAATTAGTTCTATCGCCTTTTCTTACAAAGTTATCATAAAATACTACACCGTTTGTATTTTTAGTATTCCCTATGTATACAGGAGGGTATCTATATAAAACTTCCTTACTGTCTTTATCTATTTCTTCCGTTGAATCATATAACGCCTCATACACAAAAGGATACATATATCCCATTGTATCCGCTGTAGTTTCCAACATATAATTTTCTACATAATTTTGACAAATCGGAGCAGTCAGATTAAACATTTCCAATGGCTGGTGTATACCATCTCTAAATTTAATATTGAACTGTTTAACATCTTTATCAATTGCTTTGACGGATTCTTCTAATAAATCAGGACTGCTGGCAACAACTCTAATTGAAACGCTAAAATAAATTGGAAAATTTCCATCATTTATTAATTTTTCTACCATTTCAATATTTTCATTGATTTCCTTTTGACTCTTGGCAACTTTTGATAAATCCTTTTCATTATTTGCTCTTTTTTCTAGTGCTCTAATAGATTTATCTATATCTTTCGTAATAGCATCATGAGGTGCAGGTGACCAGTGAAGTGAAAAATCAACTCCTCTGGCAGTAGCCAGATAACACAAAAGAGCCATTACAGGCTCTTTATAAAACGTTGCTAACCATTTAGTCTTACAATGCAAATCATTTAATACAATTGACTGATTAAAGCCCTTATCGTAAAAACCAATATAATCTGGATATATACATTCCATTACACCAAACTGGTCTTTATAAACTGAAGGAACAAATTTTCCATTTGCAGGATTATAGTAATTATATACCACTTCTAACATTTCCTGCGGTGTCATAAGTCTAGTTCTTTGATATAAGTTGAGATACGAAATCACATCTGTCAATCTTCTTTCGAGCTTGAACCAGTCTTTATCTTTTAATATAATCACAAAACATCGATCTACCAGTTCTCTAGTAACACTTGTATCTTCTAATCTTATAGAAGCATCATCCAAAATCTTATATTTTATTTGATCTATCTCGCTTCCAACAACATCCAGTTGAGATTTTAAATAATTGTAATCATTTATATAACCATCAACGTCTGCAGGAACTTCATAAGAATAAATTTGTCCTGAACCAGTATTAGAATTAAAAATCGAAGCAAATGCATTCATATATACATTTTGATCGTCTTCTTTTAATCCAAACAGGTTCGTACCATCTGTTTTTGCCATTAAAATAAAATGTTCCTCATTATCAATAAAACATTGCCTGTCTTCATTCCATGTAACAGGAATTGCATATTTTATATGACGTGTTCTACCTGTGGTTTCTTTTGTCTGCTTTTTTTGTTTTTTTACTTGCTGTGTACCTTTCTTCTTGGTAAAAATCACTATTTTCTTCCTCCTTATTAATGTTCTCTTCTTTGTTTTTATCACGATAATAGTAATACTGATTTGGTAAAGTAAAATAATACTTGCATGCCAGTTTTAAATGATGTAGAACACTGAGGTGCGAAACTGGTATTTCTATAAAAAGCGATGCTATAGACGCACTTAAAACAACTGCTATCAGCAATGAATAAAGTTCACTCATAAACATTCCAAAAAACTTAAAACTCAAAACACCTATAAAAAGGCAAAATCTCATCTCACCAACAGTTAAAAAAAGAAAAAACTTTTCTTTAGTTTTTCCTTTATTGATAATTATTTTGTAATCATTTCGATCAACCATCTATACACCTCCTATAAATTATCATCACCTGATTTTAATATAGTAAAATACCTAGCATAAAATGCAGATATCCATACATGATAAGAATTATTACACATGTACAGAACAAAACTGCCAGACAGACAAGAACCATTAGTATAATTCCAAGCAGTCTGACCTTGTAATCTGAATCCCCGGTTAGTACTTTTACTTCACAATTGAATTCGATACATAATTCTTTCACTTTTTTCATATGTTCTATTGTTGAACCTCTGATATAAGTGATTTTTCTATCAAAAAGAATACAACTTTTTCTGTATCTTCTCATAAGTCCTCGAATTGCCGATATATCCTTATTTTTCAAGGATTGTCGGCTTTTCACACTTCTTAAAGCTACCGCAAAACTGGGGTTAAACCCTGCATGTCTTCGCCCTCATTCGTTGTACATTTCGTTGTAAATCATGCTGTCATACTTCTCATTTCTCGGTTTGCTCCAACCTCTGATGAATGAGCATACAGATTAAGAGTCTTGTATATACGGCTTGATACAGTCATAACACATACAAAATGATTTTTCAGCCTATACAATAAAATCAAAAAAAGACAATCAATTTCTATTTTAGGAAATCAACTATCTTTCTCATATTCCTATTCAATTCTCACAGTGCTAATATGTGTTAAATAATCACTTTGTACTTAACACCCTCAAAACTACGAGTTTTCCATATAAATACAGCGTTTCCGCTTGTTAGTGTCTATTGTTTCTTGTTTTTTGTGCCCCCCCTTGTTAGATAACGGGGGCTTGATAATCGCTCGCCACAGGCTCGCTCACAGACGGAGTGAACCATCCCCTCGCCAGCAGGGCTGGCGTGGCTCTATGTCTTCGACAGCCACCGTGAATGGATCACTCCGCCTGTTTTGAACGATTAAATCATTTTACAGTTACAAGATATAGCCCTTTTTAATTTTATCAGCTAATTCAAGTATTTTAGCATCAATCAATTTAATCGTATCTTGAAATTCTTTATCACTTTTTCCGCTAGGGTCATCTAACCCCCAATCTTCTCTGTAACTGCTAGGAAGATAAGGACAATTTACATTACACCCCATAGTAATCACAATATCTATTGGTGGTATTTCTGATAATAATTTTGAGTATTGCGTATCTTCCATGTTTATCTGGTACATTTCTTTCATCAAACGTACTGCGTCTTGATTGATTTGCGGTTTTGTTTCTGTTCCTGCTGAATAGCTTTCAAAAACGTCAAAAGCATGATATTTTCCGAGTGCCTCAGCAATTTGGCTACGACAAGAATTATGCACACATATAAAAGCTACTTTAGGCTTTTTCATACTTTTTAAACCAACCTTTCGTACTATTTGATACTTTTACCAAGAATAACATAATAGGTACTTCAACCAACACGCCAACAATCGTAGCAAGTGTAGCAGGAGAGGACATTCCAAATAAGGAAATGGAAACCGCTACGGATAATTCAAAGAAATTAGACGCTCCAATCATGCCAGCAGGCGAGGCTATATCATGTGGCAATTTCAAAAAATAGCTTGCAATATAAGCAATTCCGAAAATAAGTATTGTCTGTATAATTAACGGAACAGCTATTAAAAGAATGTGTAAAGGATTTGATAAAATCACATTACCTTGAAATGAGAATAGCAATACCAAAGTTAAAAGCAATCCAATCGTAGTTATTCCATCAAATTTTTTCACAAAAATATTTTCAAAATATTCTTTATCTTTTTTCTTTGTAATTATATATCTCGTTGCAATTCCTGCAACCAATGGAATAACAACAAATAGAAATATAGAGAGAAATAAAGTATCAAATGGAACAGCTACATTTCCCATTCCCAACAGTAAACTTACAATCGGAACAAAAGCAACTAAGATAATCAAATCATTTGTTGCAACTTGAACAACTGTATATGCTGGATTTCCTTTTGTTAAAGAACTCCACACAAACACCATCGCAGTACATGGAGCTGCCCCAAGTAAAACTGCTCCTGCAAGATATTCGGTTGCTAATGAAGATGGTATCCATGCTTTAAAAATAACATAAAAGAATATCGACGCAATGAAGTACATTGTAAACGGCTTAATAAGCCAGTTCGTTACCCATGTTACCACAAGTCCGCTAGGATTTTTACTAACATTTTTGATACTTTGAAAATCAACTTTCATCATCATTGGATAAATCATTACCCAAATCAATATTGCGATAGGAACAGATACATTCGCATATTCAAAGCGGTTTAAAAATTCTGGAATAAAAGGTAAGAACTTTCCTATCAATATACCACCTGCCATACATAGCACAACCCAAACAGATAAATATTTTTGAAAGAAACCTATTTTCGTTTTTTCCATAAAACTACCTCTCTTTTTCTAACAATTTTTTGACCTCATCTACCGTTAGAACTTTTCCATAAGATATAACTTTACCATTAAACACAAGAGCAGGCGTAGACATCACACCATAACTTGCGATTTGTGCAAAATCCGTAATGTGTTCTATCTCAAAATCAAGATTTAATTCTGCCAAAGCACTTCGAGTAGCTTTTTCTAACTCCTTACATTTTGCACAGCCAGAACCAAGTATTTTAATGCCCTTATCATTTTTCTTTTTTTCTGCATTTGTCATGTTTTCTGGTGTACAATTTCCACCGCAACAACAAGATGTTTCTTTCTTTTTTCCAAATAATTTCATAATTCATTCGCTCCTTTAAATCAATAATGTGCTAAAAATATTAAATCCGTAACCTACAATGATAATACCGATGGCGCATATAGCAATAAACAATGCCAGCAATTTAGGTTTAACTGCCTTTTTCAGCATAATAAGAGATGGCAAACTTAGCGTAGTAACAGCCATCATAAAGGATAATATTGTTCCTAATTGTGCTCCTTTTGCAAGCAAGGCTTCTGCTACGGGGATTGTTCCGAAAATATCGGCATACATTGGAATACCTACAATAGTAGCTAAAATTACGCTAAATGGATTTTCACTACCTAAAACACTTTCTATTAAAGATTGAGGTAACCAATTATGAATAATCGCACCAATACCAACACCAACTAAGATATAAGGAAATACTTTTTTAAATGTGTCTGTAACTTGTTCTTTGGCAAACTGTATTCTATCTGATTTTGTTAATGTAGGCGAACTAATGTCCACACTTCCTGCATTTGTAACAAATTCTTCGACATATTTTTCCATGTGCAACTTTTCAATCAATGTACCGCCCAAAACTGCAATTACCAATCCTAAAATAACATAAGCAACTGCTATCTTCGCTCCAAAGATACTCATAAGCAATACAAGACTTCCTAAATCCACCATCGGAGAAGATATTAAAAAGGAAAATGTAACCCCTAATGGTAATCCTGCACTTGTAAATCCAATGAACAATGGTATAGAAGAACATGAGCAAAATGGTGTAACCGTTCCAAGCAATGCCGAGATAATATTTGCTCCTATTCCATGAAAGCGTCCTAATATTTTTTTACTTCTTTCTGGTGGAAAATAACTTTGTATATATGAAATCATAAAAATAAGCACACATAGCAGGATTGTGATTTTAATGACATCATAAATGAAAAACTGAAAACTTCCACCTAACTGACTGTTAATATCCAATCCTATTGTTGATAACAAATCTCCGATAAGACCGTTCAGCCATTTCATACCAAGTATCTGGTCTTGAATAAATAACCAAATTGAATTTAAGATTTCCAAAATAATTCCTCCTTTTTATATCAATTTTTTTTGATGTGAAGTAGTTTTATAAAAGCCACCCGAAGATGACTTCTATAAACAGCATTGTGGTGTTTGCTCCTTATCTGCTGTTGTTAATTCCAGCAAACGCCTAGAGGCATATTCACTTCCAGCTTTACTAAGGCTGTAATGTGTCCATTTCCCGTCTTGTCTGCTTGTAACAAAGCCAGACTCGCAAAGTATTTTCATATGATACGATAAAGCCGATTGCCCTATATTCATGGTATCAATTAAAACACAGGCACATTTTTCTCCACTTTTTAAATGATTTAAAATTGTCAATCGCTTTTCATCGCAAAGTGCTTTAAATATCTTTATATCTTTTGAAAAATCTGTCATACCGTCCACCTCACATCAAATATTTTTGATATAAGTATAATAACTCACGAAACCATTTTTGTCAATAGATATATCAAATATTTTTGATATGTTCTTTTTGCATTTAATTTAACCCATTAGAAAAGACACTATATTTCAAGTGTCATTCTCTAGTATCTCAACATTTTTTTGCAAGCAGATAAACACAGGTTGTTCCTTAATATCCTTTAGTTTGGGAAACTCCTGCATTATATTATGCTGTTATAAGCATTGTCATTTCTTTTCTGCTTTTGAAAAGCTACTTATTAGCCTGTACTTTGTAAAGGGTGCTATTCAGCATTGCATACGCAACAAGCCCTTGACAAACCACAAACTAATAAGTTTTAGAACAATCAAGCAGAAATGAAATAGTCTGCTGTTTCACAGCATAGAAAACGACACTCAGTTTCAAGTGTCGTTCTTCCATAACTTTTTATAACTCTCTATAAGTCGTTACATAAGGCTCTTTCATTTGTTGTAAAATCGTTGTAAATTGTTTGATATTTCCTCTTTCAAATCTCTCTTAATGCTGTATTTATACGGATAATTTGCGTTTTAGCACTGTTTTTTTATAGTAAAAAAAGCATAACTGATAAAATTTCTGCTTCCTTCATATAAAATTATTATACATAAATATAAGGCATAACTGTTTTTTAAAGAAAGTTCAGTTAATAAATTTTTGACTATTATATCTGGATTTACAAAACATGCCAGACCTAAAAATATTAAATTCATCGCTACACATTCGGTAATAAAGATAAATATGTTTTTTATTACCTTAAATATATCAATGTTGCTAAAAATGGTATAAAATAATCTGTTCATCCTTATTCATCACCTCTTAATTCCATTTTGTCTATGAATTTCATAAATGTCTTACAGCTGAACGTATTTTTGCATGAAGTTCGTTATACCTTAATTCACTTCACGCTACAAATGTATTTTCATGTATATTCTATTTTTTATTTTCATTTTCACTATTTCCTTTATTCCAGTTTCTAGGACCAGTACCACGAACCCCTATAACATTTGCCATTCCATTAACAGCTTTCCTTGTTGTTTTTGTAGGATTGTTTATAAATGACTTACCTGCATTATAAGTTCTATTTGCCACTCCATCTCGTCCCAGAAGACCTCCTGAACGAGCATTAACCTTTGAATTTTTGTTAGCCGATGTTCCTAAACTTACATTCGTGCGGCTATATTTTTCATCATTTGCGTTGTCTGCACCTATATTAGAAAATGATCCAATATTGGCATTCATACGTGAACGGTCTTCACCGCCACTATTCACATTGTCCCCAGTAGCACTGTTTAGACCCGCTCTGTAATTATATTCCTTATTACCGCTTCTGTTTCCAGATTGGGCATCTTTCTTCTGTTGTTCCTGTTTTCCAAACAAACCATCTCTCATCGCCCTTGTTCTGTTAGCCAAGCCACCGATTCGCTGTCCACCATAATGCTTATTACCCATAATTGCCCCACGCAATCCGCCAGTTAAATGACCAGTATTATCATTATGTCGACCCATGACCTTTCTTCCAACTCCTAAAACAGCCCCTCCAGTCATACCCCATGCACCACCTACTGCACCTTTTAGCTGCTGCATACTTTCCATTATTCCTTGTCCATAACCTCCAATCATTGACTGAACATATTTAGGCAAAGCAATAATTGCAGAAAAAGTACCAAAATACAGTGCAATCGAAGCAATAACATTACTATTTCCGCTTCCTGCTTTAGAAATATCTCCAGCTAGATTCATTAAAAGCTGTAACATAAAAATCTGAGTCACATTTACAAAAAATATACCTAAAATGGTATTTTTCCATACAGTAAACGCCTGCGGATTTTGATAATTTGTAAGTGATAAACAACACAACGGTCCAATTACATATAAAAATCCAATCATAATAATTCTCATTGCTACTTCAATTGTAATAATAAAAAGAAGTATCATAAATATCGCCAGTCCTATCATTGTTCCAATATAACCAAAGTCCCAGATATAATCTCCTGCATGGTCGCAAATATACTCGTATGCCTGTTTAGCCTGCGTTTCATTTGACGGGACACTTCTTGAACCATAACCGCCATCAGACTTTGATGACTCTGGAAAAGATGATGATGAATCCCAACTGCCAAGAAGATCCCAGTCATCGCTACCGTCAGTCCCATTACCGTTTACATCCCAACGATAGTAAAATGACCATCGGTTATAAATTCCCTTTGAAAAAAAATTATCTGATGATCTTACACCACTGTTTTCACTAGGCTCACCTTCATATCCTGCCAAAGCACCGTCACTGTTGGTTATATAGTCATAAAATCTTTCAGCACCTATATCCATTCCTACTCCATCTTCGTTAGTTACATAAGAAAATGTTGTATTATTTCTATCCATACCGCCAAATGCACACAAAGTAGAAACAACCAACTCTTTCGCTAAATCTTTTTGATTTGTATCATTAGATGCCGATGATGAATTATTTAAAGATGTACCGCTGTTATCATTCCAAGAATTTCCATTTGAACTGCTTCCAACGCTGTACTGTTGACCAATAAGGGCTTTAGATACATTTATAGACAGATTATTAGCCAGAGGAACTACTATACTTAACGAAACTGCAAGCATAACTCCCATAATCGCTCCACCAAGCTTCTTATTCACATCACTAGCATTATCATCTTCTCGAACCATCGCAAAAATAAACTCATAAATTATTTTTGCAGGCAAAATAATAAACATGAGAGTAATTGCAGCTTTATATCCATCCTGAATCCATGTATTGTCTAAAATCCCAAATGATAATACGCCATTAACAAGTGCATTAATTAAATTTCTGACACAGTCTATTTCAGTTTCAATCAGTTTCCATAAGAAATCTCTAAAAAAATTAGCTACATCCTCGCTGATTCCGCTAAATAAGCCCATCATCATCATTTTACAAATACCTCCATAATTTTTATTAAAACAATCGTAATAAATATACTGATGGATGAGCATATAACTGTAAATCTGAATATATTATTTTTAGCATATTCTATAATATGGTCTTTATACTTACTTATTTTGTTATTTTTATTGGTTTCAAATGTGTTTATGTGCTGTAAAATAATTTGAAAATTTTTCTTATTTTCATGGTTTACATTTTCAATCTCATATCCTATTTCTCTTAACACTTCTTTTAATTTTTCGATCTGTTCATCATTTATATCAAATTTTGAGTTTCCAATATTGTAAAATCTTTTACCAATTTCATTTAAAATATGATTATTTTCTATATTCATCTTTTTAACAGAGGAAATTTCTCCAAGCAGTTTGTTGAATAGCTCGATAATTTCATTATTTTCAGTACTACCACCAGAAATATCAAGCCCATCTAAAGATTGGGCGTTTTCAAAAAAGAATGGTATATCACTAGATTCGCTTGTTGGAATATCCCTAACATAATATCCATATTCATTGGTTACTTTTCTCTCTTTAAATTCTCTATACTGATCTCTTATTTTAAAAATTGGTAATAATATTTGACCACCAGTATAGTCATAAAATTCAATAAACTCTTCAATATTATTTTTAAAAATATTCCTAATTTCATTGATTGTCTTTTCATTAACCCCTGCAATAAAACCAGATCGATTTTCCTTATCTTCATCAATCCACGTATTGAGTCTTTCTTTATCAAAAAATTCATACCACTTTTCTAACATTTGTTCCAATTCTATACCTCCTTTCAAAAATATAAAAAAGAGGCAGATTGCCTCTTTCTAATTAAAATATGAAGATAATACTTTGATTACTGTAGGAATTGCAAAAACAAAAACCAGTCCTACAAATACCCCTCTTGTTTTCTTGTCCCACATTTGATCTTCCTGTGCATCAGCAAAAATTTGTCTTAATTTATAATATACACCCATAGCTGTAGCAAATAATACTGCTATTGTCTGAAGGAACAAAAGCCCATCTTCAGCAAAAGGGGTTACAAGTTGAATTAATGGATCAAATGACCCCATAGTAGTTATTTTGATAACTTCCATTGTAATAATTTCTTTCATAAAGTCTCCTTTCTAAAACTACATCAAAACCGTTATAATCCTTGTTCCATTTCTTCACTTTCCACTTCGTGAGTAGTTTGTTCTTCGTATTCATTAGGTATTTTAAACAACTCAAATAATTCTTTTCCTGTTACTGTTGCTTCGATAATTTTATCGCCAAATACTGGTTTCATTTGGTTTTCAATATCCTGACCAACAATTTTAGAACGCATTATGTTAAATTTAGAGTTTTTTGGGATATTAACAATTTTAATATCATCTCTTCCTTTTATGTCTTTGATACAGTTCTGACTGATAGTTGCTCTGCACCCCATCAAATCACCTGCATGTTTTGGAAGTAAAATGCTTATCCTTTTATTTCCCTGTTCAGTTTGATACGGTTTACCTAACTGTTTTACCGAAACGGTAAAACTTAACCACTTTGTATCTTCAATAATATCTGCAAGTTCATTGGGCGAAATATTTTCAATTGCAGAAAAAAGATGTTTATGTCTACCATCTTCTAATCTTTCTTCGCTCTTGCCCAAATCTAAAGTAATTTTTAAATACTTATAGTTATCAGGAAAATCAATATAACATAATTCACCTTCTATTGCCTGACTTGTATACCAGACAGGTACGATAAATGAGGCACGTATTGAATCTGGTAATTTTCCTACTTCATTTCCATTTTCATCTAATGTATTTCCAAAGTCACATCCTTTTGGCAAAATAAATTTATAGTAATCTTTTTGATTGATTGTTATACGGTTTACTGAACCATCTTCCTTTCTTACTAATAATTTTTTATTTAGTTTAATTCGCATAATTATTCCTCCTTAAATTGATAATGCCATTGCAACAGTTAAGCCAGCTGCTATGGCAATAGCCAGTCTTGTTACAATAAATACAATTACATTTTCAATATCATTTTTAATCAGTTGACATAAAAAAACGATAAGGCATCCTACTGCAACAACTACACCACAAATAATTCCAATAATATTCATTTGCTTTTTCTCCTTTCAAAATATAAAAATATATAATAAAAAATCCATTGACATGGATTTTTATTATCTAACCGAATGTTACTTGATATCCCTTGCCATCTGGCATTAATGAATAAGAATTTACGACCCCACTATTCACTTTACCCTCGGCATAACTTAATGCTTCATTGTATGTAGCAATCGATACCCCAGAAAAATATTTATTATACTGTGAGGGATTGGCAACCTTATTGCCACCTGTCCCGCCACTCGAACTATTATTTGCATTATTTTTATTATTATTTGAATTTTGACTGTTAGCACTGTTGTTTGTCTCTTTAGCTTTTACATTTACATTAATTTCTTTTGCGAGATTTCCACATGTGACTCTTATAATTGCAGTACCTGGAGCCACTGCTGTAATCTTTCCATTATCAACTACCACAATAGTGTTGTTGTCGCTCGTCCAATTTACACTTTGATCTTTTCCTTTAACCTTCGCAGATACAAGCGATGTCTCCCCAATATTTAATGAAATATTAGTTTTGTCAATCTCCAGTGAAGCCTTTTCATATATATTCAAAATAAAATCAGCACTCGATTTATTTCCTGCTTCATCTTTAGCAACCAATTTAAGATTGTACTTACCCGATTTTTTAGAATTATAATCACCTTTTATTGAAATCCTGATATCTTTCTTCTTGGAAAGATTATCCTTTATTTTGTAATCTAAATTCTTTTTTGAAAACTTTTCTCCAACCGTTAAATCAATTTCATTATTTTGTAATAGAATCAAAGGTGCAGTTATATCTTTTACAGTTACTTCTACTTTGTATTTGTAATCACCTAAAGAATAAACAAGTACATGTTTACCTAATTCATCTGCATCAAACTCAGGACAGATAATACTGTAATTATCAACAGTGATTCTTAGCTCATCCTTTAATCTATTGCTGTCTTTAATTTTTATATCATCTATACCCGACACAAATTTTGTAGTATCAACATTCTTTTCCCCATAGTTTATTACTATATCGCTATTAAATTTTATTTTATCTTTGCTGAAGTTTGGATCACTGAATAACTCACTTTGACAGCCACTAATAAAAAACATTAATATAAGTAAAAATATTACAACATATCTTTTTTTCATATTCTCCACACACCTTTCTTTTTTTGTATATGCCATCTAAATTTTTAAATAGCATATACAAAAAAGAGGCAAATTGCCTCTTTTAGTTTAATTAACAACTTTTTCTCTTTCTATAATAAACAAGGGACATTCCTAAAACTGCAACACCAGTTAAAACAAGATAACTAAACGGATTGCTTGAATCGCCAGTTTTTACCTTTTTAGCAGCAGGCATCAGTTCATCATACATTGTTATTTTTTGAACTTCTCCAGTATCGCTAACTGTAAATTCTTTATTTTGTGCAATTTTATAATTTACTGGTGCAATTACTTCTATCATTGTATATGTTTGGCCAACAGTTAATCCAGTAATTTTATGTGGTGTTTTTTCAGATACCCATTCATCTACAATATTTCCGTTTTTATCTTTAATTTGCAAAGTTGCACCTTCAAGCTCTTCCTGAGAAGTTATATCCTTCTTATAAAATTCAAATTGAGTAATTTCATCTGTCATCGCAACAGTTAAATTTTGTTCTTTATTTGTTTTAAAGGTAACTGGCTCAGCTGTTGCATATCCATCAGGACTCTTAAGCTCTGTAATAACATATTCCTGATCTTCAACTGTACCTCTGATCATATGTGTTGTTTCATCACCATTAATATCGATATTGAAATATTCTGTTACGCCGTTTGCCTGCATTAAAAGTCTATAATCATCCCGTCCTTCATTTTTAGAAATTCTGTAATATGTACTTGAATCATCTTCAATATCAACATACATATCACTTACTGTTTCACCGGCCATCAGCTTAGCTTTCATATCTTCAGTGACATCGAAAATATGTTCACCGCTTGTCCATTTATCAACGATCTGTTTAGTTTTAGTACTTGTTACCTGGAATTCTCCTCCTTTTAGAAGTTTGTTGCCATCGTTTCCGTTTTTCGCAAACTCAATATTGAAATTCTTCATTTCGATATTTTGAATATCTCCATCTTTGACAGTGAACTCGATAGGTTTTGCTAAAACAAAACCTTCTGGAGCATTTACTTCTCTCCATTGATAATCACCAACTGGTAATCCATCAATTTCCAAATTGCTGTCATCGGTGATCCATGTATGAACAGGCTTACCAGTTTTGACATCTACGATTTCCATTGGAACACCGTAAAGATTGTCCCCATCAGCATCTGTCTTATTGAAAACTGTTTTTGTTAATTCATTATTTATATTTAATGAAGAAGTGTAAGTTAATGTAACAAAATCCTGTTGTGCAAACTGTACCGTTTTGATTTCTTTATCTAAAACAAAACCATCTGGGCAGGCAATCTCTTCCACACTGTATGTTCCCATTGGCAATCCAGACAAAGATAACTTACCATTTCTATCACATGAATAAATACCGTTTTCTAATTCTGTACCATTCACTAATTTTACGACATCATCATTGCTTCCTTTACCTGAACCAACAGTAATCGCATCTCCTTTAGAATATAATTTTTCTAAAGAAACACTATCATAAATATCTTGGTTTGCAGTAATCTTGAATTGTACTTTTGTTAAATCATAATCAGCTTTATTAGCCTCTACATTAGAAGCTTCTAATGTCTTATTTATCTCTAACGTACCTGTTGGTCTTAATTTATTGACAACGATCTGTTCTGTTGTCTGATCTTTATTAACTGTTACCTGAAACGTCTTTTGAAGAACCGCATGACCATTAGGTACTTTTGTTTCAGTTAATAGATACTCTCCGACTGGTAATCCAGTCATAGATAATTTACCATCCTTTACAACTAGTTTCTTTTCAAAATCAAGTGTAGTATGTTTTAATGAGAATTCTGAACCGTCAATCAATTTTCCTGTATCATTGGTTTTTCTTAATTCAAAATCACCTACATCCATCCACTTTACTTTTAAACTCAATGTACGAGGATCAGTGGTATATGATAATGTTCCTTCTGTTTGTGTAGAAATTGTTCCCCTTATTACTAATGGTGCATACATAGTAAGATTACTACCTGCCAATTCACCACTATTATAATCATCTAATTTTTTAATCGGTGCAGACAAGTAGAATGTATCACCACCGTTAACAGAAACAGTTCCAGTACTTACTGTTCCTTTTGTTACATTATGAAGCTCTACCCCATCTTGTAATGGAATATTGATTGTTACATCCTCATTGCTTGAAAATGAAATATTCTCAGTACGCTGTGTATTATTTTCATAGTAAGAGCTTATACTTAATGAAGATTGATTATTCAAATAAAAATCTTTTGACGGTAGACTCATTGACTGTATTTGATCGTATCTCGCTTTTAAACCAACACCATGTGCTTCTAAATCGTCCCAATCATTGCCACCATATAAATCACCTGAATATGCATAACTAGCCATAATATGCGTATAAAGATATTTAGTAGTATCATTTGTAACCTGATCGTCTCTGAATACATCACCAGGTCCGCCAAATCCATAATATAATACTTTTAAAAGTGCATCATTATTTTGAATAATTTCTCCTGCATAATTCCCTTCTGCTGGAGTATTCTTTGATGCTTCTAAACAATACGCTAAACTGCCGTTTATATAGCACATTTTTGTAGACCAGTTTCCAAGCCAGCTTGGATAACGGATTTCCTGTCCCCAGGTCAATGCAGCGTTTAAGGCATTAGCCTGAGTTAATGTCGATGCACTGATACTTAAAAACATCGCCAGTACTAACATAAGCTGTTTCCAGCATTTTTTTATTTTGTTTAATCCTTTCATTTCTCTACCTCGCTTTAAGTTAAAATAAAAAAGATATCATTTTGATATCTAAATAAATATTAATTTGTATCTATATCGCCTCCCTTCGTATTATTGCAATAATAACAGCACTAACTCCTGCTAATACGGCAAATAGTTTCAAATCAACTGCATCACCTGTTTTTACTGCAATTACAGGTGAATGTTTAGGAACAATACTGATATCATAATTCATGCTGTTTTTGCTTTCATTATTAAAAGCAGGTACGGATATCAGTGTTGATACGATATTCTCATATTTATTGATATCTGTTGCCTGAAGCAGATAGACACCCTTTTCTAACTGATCAAATTTGACCGTTCCATAG
>SKEP01000570.1_pt1 | contig 22715 bp, 19 predicted proteins | sample 4826901 | NCBI WGS metagenome assembly SKEP01 (sample SAMN11008806, study PRJNA524170) | human gut metagenome | biome: Human fecal sample; material: Feces; isolation source: fecal sample from pouch patient p4, p43, p49, p54, p55 | host: Homo sapiens | place: Israel: Tel-Aviv | collected 2014-03-20
ATCTATATGTGGATTTTATGTGTAGATTTACGTTGTTATAAAGGAGGCCAATTATGGAAATGCTAACACCAATAGGTAAAAAACGATTAGCTGCATGGGTGGTGATGCTTTTTATAGGGATGCTTGTTGCCTGCTTTGCTCCGCAGCGCGTCTCTGCTCAAGAGCTTAGCTTGGACGATGTAACCATCCAATCATTCAAGATTATTGATACCACACATGGCGATGCGGAAATCGAATACTCGCTGAGTTCAGATGCTTCGCCTAAGACTGATCCAGCTGCTTTCAGCAATGCAATCTGTCAAGATCAGAAAGGTTCGTCACTCAAACTTGAGGCGAAAGTGGCTTATAATGGTAGCAACGCTATACAAGACGGAGACACACTGACGATTCCAGCAAAGGTTGGGCGTTCCTTAAATTTCGCACCCCGCCCCTTACTGGATAGTGACAATAATCAGTTGGGTACTTTTGAGTACACTGACGGTAAATTTGTGCTCAGGTTCAGTGGAGACTATCTCAAAAACCATAGTATTAAAAAATTCGAGGCGACGCTCCAAACAGGTAAGATGTGGCAGCACCTTAATGCTTTAGGGCGCTCGATGACGCTAGGCGAGCGCGCCCTTGACGAAGGAGCACTTGGGAAAGATACTCTTTATGCTGCTTATGAGAAATACCATGTTGTTACTAAGACCATTGGAACGACAGATCGCTCGCTTGTCACTTTAGCAGACTCATCTACCAATCGTAGCGTGACTTGGGATATAAAAATATACAACGATGGAAAATTTGTAGATAATCATCATTTTTATACGCCCTATATACTGGAACACAATGGTGCCTATAATCCTGATTCGCTCACCGGAGTGTATGTAGAGAACACCTTTACTGATTGCACAACTGAACCGAAGCTAGCTAGTAGTTGGGCCAGTAGTTGGTCGGAGTTTTCAGGAATTGACGACCAGGGGAAAGTAGTATCTGGCTGGCACGCACAGCCTCTTTCTACAAGTACTTTTCTCACCAAGGTTGATCAGGGTGCAAAAAGTAAAAGCGAGGTCAAAGCTGCTTTACAAAATGGTCAATACTGCATGTATAATAACCATGACGGCAGCTATACCTTTATGCTGAAATGGTGGAATATGAATGATCCTGCCGGACCTAAGTACGACGATCTCGATAAGGTTGCAGCTGCGGGCGGTATGGGAAATCTTCTTAAGAATAGCTATCCAGAAATCTTCGGAAATATGTCTTCCGCAACAATTGAAAAGATCAATCAGATATATGCAGGAAAGGCCTTGCAAAATATTGCCCTACGTGTTCAAGTTAACTATCCAGTTGTAAATACGTCGACCGGTAAGACAAACACTGCTACGATGACCACCGACCAAGGATCGTTTACGTCAACTGGCACGGCCACCTTGACCCCCTCGAGTGCTACCATTGATGCACCAGCAGATCCTCTGACCATCAAGATGCTTAAAACCGATAAAGACAGTGGCGCGGCACTCTCTGCAGGCTTTACTTTTAAGCTTCAGTCTTCGAATGATGGTGGTGCAAGCTGGACGGATGTTGCAACTACAGCCTCCATGCTTGATCTCGGCTCCCTAAATCCCGACGGCACTCTTACACCTGATGCCAACGGTGCCATTCAGGTTAAAGATCTTACCGGCGGAACCATGTATCGCTTCGTAGAAGTATCACATGCCAATGGATATCCTGATGTTACAATAGATGAGACTCATCCTAACGATGCCGACCATACCACCTCGGCAAACTCTGCAGCAATCACGCTAACAAGCCAGGGATCTGGACAAGTCATTACCATGTATAACCAGAAAGCAAAGGTAAGTGTTTCAGGAGTAAAGACTTGGAATGACGACAATAATGCTGATGGAGTACGTCCTGCATCCATTACCGTGAATTTACTTCGAGATGGTGCGCCTGTTGACTCTAAAGAAGTTACTCCTGATGCTTCCGGTAAATGGACCTATAGCTTTTCAGGCCTTGCTCAGTACGACACGGTAGATGGGCATCAGTTCAAATATACTATTACGGAAAATGCCATTGCCGATTACTCAACAGTTATTAATGGCTACAACATTACCAATACACACACACCTGGCAAAACCTCAGTTACCGCTACAAAAGCTTGGGATGATAACTCTGATGCTGACGGAATTCGTCCAACGTCTGTTCAGTTCCAGCTTTATGCCAACGGAACTCCCCTCGGAGCACCAGTTACCGTAACTAAGGATGACAGCTGGATGCACACTTGGACTAACCTCAATGAGAAAGAATCAGGGACGGCTATTACCTATACGGTAAAAGAAGTGGATGTTCCTAGTGGTTATACCTCAGCTATCACAGGAGATGCTACAAGTGGATTTACTATCACCAACACTCATGACCCTGAAACCGTCGATATCTCTGGTACCAAAACCTGGGACGACGCCAACAACCAAGATGGAAAGCGTCCTCAAACCATTACGGTAAACCTGTTGGCCAATGGGCAGAAGGTGGCTGAAAAACAAGTTACCGAAGCCGATGGATGGACCTATAGCTTCACTGGTATGCCTAAAAATAAAGATGGGCACGAGATTACCTATACTGTTACCGAAAATGCCGTAGAGGGGTATACTGCTACCGTCACAGGCACCAATATCACTAACACCCACACTCCTGAAACCACTGACATCTCTGCTACCAAAGTTTGGAGCGATAAAGATGATCAGGATAAGATTCGTCCAACAAATGTAAAAGTGCAACTTTACGCTGATGGTGTTGCACAGGGAGCTGAGGTAGAGCTTTCTGCTGTCAACAACTGGACGACAACTTGGAGTGGACTTGATGTCTATAAGGGAGGTAAAAAGATTACCTATAGCGTAGAGGAGGTTTCAGTACCTGAAGGTTATACTTCAAAGACTACTGCGACTGATGCCACCCATATCACCATCACTAATACCCACACTCCAAAAGAGACTCCAACCACCCCTGATTCAAAGCAAAATCCAAAGCCCAAAGGCGGTAAAAGTTCTCGAGTTCCTAATACTGGAGATACAGCCTCACTGGAAACAATCTTTATCCTTGGTGGTGCTGCCATTGTTCTTATAGGTATCTCTTTTGCTTTAAGACTTAAAAAGCGTGCCTAGTGTAGGATTTCTTTAAAAGATAGTCTATTAATTGGAGTCACCTTCCAGTAAAGTTGGAAGGTGACTTTCTAATATAAAAAGAAGAAAGACAGACAGACTGTAATAGGGTTTATTGCAGTCCGACTGCTGTGAGCTTGGGGATAAGGCTAGCGCACAGTCATTGTGTCTAATTCGATAAGTTGTCTAGAGAGAGGAAAAGCTGGAGTACCAACACATATAAAATAGGAATACGAATTTGACACAGACTCTTATTGCCTTACCAAGGTAATAAGAGTCAAATCTTGTATGAGTGAGAGGGAAGTATTCCTCTTTGCAGATAGCTATCTATTTGGAGAACTTCATTTAATAGCACAAATGTTATCGTAACCAAAGGTATAATCCGTGCGATTATCCTGTAAGATGTTTGCAGACAAAAGAGTTTCTTTGTAAGCACAGAGAGCTAGGCTCTACTTTGGTTTAGTATGTGTTGTTAAAATTACTTTAATTGTTTAAGGGTGCAGGAGTTATGCTTTTGCACCTAGGTCTCTAATTGCATTTAATGCTATAACAGTGGGAGCAGATATGGCACAGACTGAACTTTCCGATGAGCTTATCGACGCCGAGGGCTTGTTGTTGCAAAATGAAGACGAGCAGGCATACGACCTGTTGGCTCGTCTTGCGGAAGATGCGGAAGAGTATGTGGATCGCAATTACCAAACAACCGATGAGGTTCAATGGTTTTCGTTTCCCACACTCTTTGACCGTCTTGCCTATAGGAGGGTGGAGAAGGACCCTCGAGAGCTGCGCGACGTTGGAGAGCCGTTTGAGCGCCTGTATGCCGACTTTGCGCTTTCTTGCGTACGGACGGGCAGATATGAGGAAGCGGCGGATGCTCTCAAGCAGGCCATCCGCTGGAATCCCATGAATTGCGCGGCCCGTCTTGACTTGGCTGATTTGTATAAGGTTGCCGGCGATGTTCAGCAATACCTTGCGCTTACGTTCAGCGTTTTTGAGCGCGCAAGCGAGGTCAAGCATCTTGCTCGCGCATTTTTGAATTTTGCCTCATGGTTTGAGCAGACGGGACGCGCGCAACAAGCGGCGGCAGCCTTGCGTGCGGCTCGGAGGCTTGACGCACATGACGGAGCCCTTGATGCTGCTTTGAGTCAAGCTACGGGTACTGAAACCGATTCGGATACGTTGTCGGATTCTGAAGCAGACGATCTTCTCGCGGCGGAAGGCTTGCCCGGTGGAGCCAATGCGGAGATTGCGGTCTGCCTTTTGATGTGCGCTCAAGATGAGGCTGCAATGGGTAATCGCAATGAAGCCACTCAGTTGACCATTCGTGCCCGCGATCTTGTGGGGGAGCCGGCTGCTTTGGCTCTTTTGGAGCTTGTGCGCGATGCGGCGCTGAACCCTGAGACGCCGGGTGTGCCGAGTGCCGGAACGTCTGGGGCAGAGCCAACTCCTGGCCAAGAGGAAACGTTTGAGGTAGAGCCGCGAAAGGAGCAGGGCGATGGACAAGCGTGAGCGCAAGAGCATTGCGCACAATCGTTCTGCTCGTCACGAATATGAAATACTGGAGACGTTTGAATGCGGCGTAGTGCTGACGGGTACGGAGGTCAAAAGCCTTCGCGACCGTGGAGCACAGATTACGGATGCGTTTTGTTTGGTTCGTGGTCGCGAGGTATGGCTTCACGGAGTGCATATCCATCCGTACTCAAATGGCGGCGTGTGGAACGTGGATCCGGACCGTAAGCGCAAACTTCTGCTGCACAGAAGTCAGATTACCTATCTTGACGCTAAGTTGCGCCAAAAGGGACTCGCACTTATCCCACTTGACCTGCTGTTTGATACACATAATCGCGTCAAGCTGGTCATTGGGCTTGCGCGCGGCAAGAAACTGTACGACAAGCGTGCTGATGCGGCCCGTCGCGATTCCGACAGAGAGATTCAGCGAGCTCTTAAGGAGCGGAGTCGTTTCTAGATGTTGTGGTTCAAGATATTGTAGCTAGGACGTTGCGGCTCAATGTTCACACGGGATTTTGTGGGCTTGTAAAAAAGCTCAGTCTTGGTAAAATGCTTCAAACGCAGTCGTAATTCACCCAGCGCGATTGCATGTCTGTAAAATCAGAGGTACGTAAGCGGCCAGTACAAAGCTGGTCATGGAGAGAGGAAATAACATGGCAGAAAAGACATACAAGTTCGTATGCACCGTTTGTGGCTATGAGGTTGAGGTTGATACTCCCGAGCTTCCTGAGGACTACACCTGCCCCGTATGCGGCGTTGGTCCCGATCAGTTTGAGCTCGTTGAGGACTAACTCCGACTGATGAGCATGAAGCTTGGGCAACTGAGCTAAGCTTGGGTAGCTAAGCTATGGCATTTTCACAGAGTAGTGCTAAGTTAGCGGTGTAGGTTTTTGCCTGCACCGCTTTTTTTGCGAGAAGAACTGCGGTTCATAGCGTTTTGAGGCCCAGTACTCTCGCCAATCGTTTGGTTAATCTGTGAGGAGATTACTTTGAAACACGCACTGCAGATGTCGGATTCCGTTGAGGTAGCAGCGCTTTTAGCACTGTCGGGTGGCGTGATGGACGCTTACTCCTATCTTGTACGCGATCACGTCTTTGCTAATGCGCAGACGGGCAATCTGTTGCTGTTGGGCATTCATGTGACCAGCGGTTCATTTGAAAAATGCGCCAAATACGGAATGCCGGTTTTGGCGTTTGCCATAGGTATCGCAGTGGCGTATGTCATTCGTATGGTTGCTCGCGAACGACACCTGCACTGGCGCCAACTTGCCGTTTTTGTTGAAATCTGCCTTCTGACCTGCGTGGCATTTATGCCGCAGGAGATGAACCTGGTAGCAAACAGCCTTACGTCGTTAGCGTGTGGCATTCAGGTGCAGGCGTTCAGAAAACTGCATGGTCATGCCTTTGCCACAACCATGTGCATCGGAAACCTCAGAAGTGGTACGCAAGAAGTTGCCGCATATATCCATACGCATAATAAAGAGCACGTGGAATCCTCTCTGCTCTACTTTGGAACGATTTTCTGCTTTGTTGCAGGGGCCGTTATCGGGAGCCATTTGATCCCCACGATGGGGCATTACATGATTCTTATAAGCCCCGTGTTCCTTATCGCCGTGATTTTGGTCATGTTTATCGACCGGGAGCGACAACTCCTGCACGACAGGGAGGCTCGCGAGGCGAAGGATCGCCGCAGGTCAGAGTATGCCAAAGGCTTTGCGGCAGGACGCGCGTATGAGCAGGCGAATACGTCGAGCTTACAGGAGCATGCGGACATGTAATTGTCGCTATTCCGTGTGCGGCTGTTGTTCATCTTCTTATTGGCTTGTCCGCTTGGCTGTCTGCTTGTTCGTCCGCTTGGAATTCCCATCTGCTCGTCTGTTCGCTTGCTTGGAGTACTCGCCCGGAATTTCCGCAGCAAGCGTTTACTTGTGGTTTTCACAACCGTCCGTCTCTTAAAATCACCACTAAACACACGGATTTCAAAAACCCCGTCAAAATCGCTGTTTACGGGTGATTCGATTCACCCGTAAACGCTCAAATCAAAGAAAAACCACCAGTAAACACCGTTCTTATCGACTGCAGTCACCCGTAAACCGCAAGTTTGAAGCAAGTGCGAGAAGAACTTCGTTTACTGGTGGATTTGCCCCGCCGTAATCGCGTTTACCGGTGAAATTGTGATCAGGAACAGAGGCCAAGCAGTGGCTGAAATGAGAAGTGAGAGGTCACTACATTGCTGTGATCCAAGTGTTAATAGCGAGAAGAACATGTGTCTAAGTTTATATTTTTCCATACTATCCTCCCAGAACTTTAGAAAAAGGGTATACTGTCTTATCCCATGAGACAGTGGGTGCTGAAGAAAGTTCAGCAATGGCAGGGAAGCTTTGCATGGGAGTTTTCTTGCCAGTGTAACTTGAAAGCTGCATGGTGGTAGCAGCACCTCATATATTCGGGGGTGACTGGATTCGACAGGGTGAGTTTTAGGTGGGCAGCAAGCCGTGGTCTCCTCGCCACGTTAAACAGGGGAAATGTCAAATTGAATTGACAACACTCTTTCTTATGAGCCTCAGATGGCTCTCGCTGCTTAATTAAAAGTTCAGCGCGTCAAACCGGGATGTTCTCCCGCTTCCGGGGCGACGTCATTTTAGGGAGATGCTTGTAAGGACGTAGTCGGTATGCCTTGCAAAAAGATTGAACCGGCTGAAACAACAAACGCAGGTTGCTCGGCGTGCGTTGTTTAAGATGTAATGAGCAACTGAGCTTGGAGACACCTGCCGCGGATTTGCTTTGGACCGGAGTTCGATTCTCCGCACCTCCACCATACATTCCAACACCGCCCTTAAAAAGAAGGGCGGTGTTTTTCAGTAAGTTTAGTCTACATAGACAAAAACCATATGAAGTAGTTTGCCATAGCACATTGTGCAGGTTTTACGGCAACAGTGTTGGGGATCCATGAGAAATTCCCCTGTATAAGCAATGTCGTATATCCCCAATATCTAAGACTTAAAAAATATAAAGAGATAGTGAAGAAAAGAACTGGTTCTTGATTTTGATACAGAAGTAAGGTATAGTTCGAAGAGTACGACAAGATGGTGAGGCAGTATGCTAGTCCATCAAAGAAAGAAACCCGTTTAGCTGATTGGCACGTGTTCAGTAGAGCGGAAACAATGAATTGCCCCACAATGAATTGCCCCATATAGTTTGAGGAGAAAAACATGTGTACATCTCTGGTAAGAAGGCTGGGCGTGCTCTTTGTGGCGCTTGTAATGACAGCCATTGCAGTCATAGTACAGCCGCAGAAAGCCTTAGCGGTTACTGAGATTAAGGATGATACTGATCTCGCTCATGTTCAGGCGTATCAGTTCACCATGACTCAGGAGAACATGTCAGTTATCTCTCAGAGTGGTGACGTTGATATGGATGTTGTTCCTCCTGAAACCGGTCGTCAGAAGAGCACGGTCTTTGCTCTCAAGGTCGATAAGACCAAGTGAGCCGATCAGTCGTTTAGTCAGCCGCTTAAGCTGAAATTTAGCAATGCCGGTACTGTCAATGGTAAGGTCGTTGACGTGTACGTAACCGTTAACAACGTTAACCTGGAGTATTTACAGGAAGGGACTGGCGATTTTGAGAATCCGTCTAAGACCGTTGTTCCCTTTATGATGGTTGATGAGAACTGGGGTAAAAAGTCCTTCTATATTCAGAATTATTTAGACGGCAATCATCCTACATATACAAAAGATATGTTCCATACTTTCGGGGTTCACGCCGATGTTACGGTTGAGCTGAAAAACCAGGACGGTACGCCTTGTGACTTGCGGGCAGTCATGTTCCCTTCTGATGTGGACGTTATCAGCACACATAATCGCAAGGAATCATTCTCTGTCTTCAATAAAGATACTGCGCTCGACAAAATCGTTATGAACAACCGTAATAGTTTACACGTGTCTACCACAGGCAACAAAACCACGTGGACTCCTACACTTGCTGGCGGTACGTCTGGTGATGACGCGGAACACAATGTTTCCGGCATGGCTATTCGTTCAGTAGATAATAAGATTAATTTCGAATATGGCACTACTATGTCATGTGGCGGTCTTTTCGGTCTTTACACCGAAGTTGTTGCACCTCCTCCAACCAAAGAGGTTGACAAGGCTGAGGTACAGGCAGAAGCCGGCCAAGAGCTTACCTATACAACCAAATACCGTGTGCCTAAACCGGGTGTAGATACCATTGGCCCTATTACGAGCATGAGCATGGTAGATACGTTTGACGAGCGTTTGGACTTCAAGAGCCTTACGGTCACTCAAGACGGTAACACTTTAACAGAGGGCGAGGATTATACCGTTACTGTTGAAGGGCAGAAGGTTACCGTTGACATTGCCAAAAAGCATCTGACTAAGGGCAATGGCGGTAAGTACTACACTATCGTTTACAAGACAGTTACCAACGAAAAGGCTGCTCAGCAGGGCGCCGAGAGTATCACCAATATCGTGACACAGAATGTGGATAACATTAAAACTGATTCAAACAAAGTTGTTACGGATTTGTTGTATGCAAAGGATCACGAATTTGTAAGCGGTACCCCTGGCAAAGAGCTTCCTCAAGAAGTTCTCGACCTTCTCCCCGGTAAGCAGACAGGGATTAAGAATGGCACGACAGTAACTCCCGATCCTCCCATTGGAGGAAAGACTCGCGTAGAGACTTCTGAAGGCACATGGGTCTTTATGGGGTATGACCACGATTCTGAGACCATTGACCATAAGAATGCACACTTTATTGGCGTATGGGTTATTGAGCCTCAACCCAAAAAAGATGTCCTTGATGCTGATGGTAATACCATTGACGGCAATAAGGTAAAGGCGGGACAGACGCTGACGTATTCTGTGACGTATACCAATACCACAAACACTGCCCGCGACGTTACCATTACCGATGCTATCCCTGAGCACACCACCTATGTTGATGGTTCGGCCGATAACGATGGCGTATATGATGAGGCTACGCATAAGGTTACCTGGAAGAAGAACGTGGCTTCCGGAGAGACTCTTACCGTAACCTTTAAGGTCAAGGTCGATAAGGGCGTGAAAGATGTCAATGTTGTCAACACCGCTCATGTCAGTGATGGCTTGATTGATACAGACACCAACACCACAACCAACCCGGTTCCTCCTAAGCCTCATAAGTCGGCTGTTCCATACATGGGAGACAATTCAATGCCGCAGGTTCTTATGACTGCCGCTGCAGGTTGTGCCGCTGTTCTTCTCGCTCTTGGAGCAAAGAAGTATCGTACCGCTAGAGGTTAAGTCTAAATAGCCGGTCATTGATGTACGTAAGTATGCACCGTCCATATTTGGGCGGTGCATTTTTTGAAGGTTTTTCTTGCGTAGCGAATGTAGCGCGTGAAACAGAAAATTATCTGCTACACGAGTAATTTAGTCGTATATAGATTTGTAAAAAGTGCGGAAATCAGGTAATTGACTATTTTAAAAAGTGCGGAAATTAGTCGCCTCATTCAATTCCGCTGTCTCCCAAACTGTTCCCCGTACACGCGGGGATGATCTCACAGTTTCCAAGAATCAAACTCTCGTGTTTTATCGCTTAAACTAGCAGGGATTGCGGTATATTGTGATTAACAGGGGTTGGTCCTGCCCAGCTAATTGGGGAGGGTCAGCCCTCGTTTTTATAATCAGGAAGTCTGTTCCTTTTGGAAGGACGTATCGGACTCCGTCATAGTACTTCTCGTACCCCTTAATAGATCTCATAGCATGTGAGAGTGCACGCAAAATTGACGCCTTATGGATTCAATGAAGGATATGAACACAATAATTGCGGAACTTAAGTTTGATGGGCGACAACAGCTATAACAGCTGTCTACTACCCCTCAAAGAACATTTGTTCTGGTATAATTTATATACTGAGAAGAAATTGAAATTCTCGCATTTGTACTGATGAAAGTTTCGGTACATTTTGTATTGTTAAACTATAAAGGAATGTTTAGACTAGTTATACTGGGAGAAGCGGGTAATGGTAAAGAAGAGAGAGGTAGATAAGTGGCTTAAAGCTCGCGGATTCAAGAACGTTGGCGGTGCAAAACACGATAAATATGTGCACCCAGATGGAAGATTTACAGAGATCCCGAGACACGGAGATGTGAAAGACTTTCTTTTTAGGCGCATCAAAAAAGACCTAGGGGAAAACTAGCATCTCATAAAGGAGCTTTAACATGTTGTACGTATATGAGTTTGAAGTCTTTGAGGATAAAGAAGACGGTGGATACATCGCAATCCCCTTTGATCTCAAAGGTGGTACTGATGGAGATACAAAGCAAGAGTGTTTGGAGATGGCTGCTGATTGGCTTAAGGCAACAGCGGAACACTACCTTATGCACAACTTGAATATGCCAGCTCCAACCATAGATAATCATCCTGTCTATGGCGGAAAGATTTATTCCATTGCATTAGATACGGACCTAGGATCCATTGCGCGTCTTTCTAAAGCGCAGGCCGCCCGCGAGCTCGGCGTCTCTCCGGGACGAATCACACAACTGATTAATGCAGGTATGCTGGAGACTTTTGTCTATAAAGGAAAAGAATATGTAACTGAGGCAAGTGTTGTTGCTAGAAAAGCGGATATAGCAATACCTGTCAATTGTTCTTGGTCATCATTCGCTAATGCCACATGGGATTCATTTTCCGGTATTACTTTTTCTGAACTGGTTACCGCTACATATCAAAACATTCCGCAGCTTTATCCAGAAGGAAAAGTTTTGCAGTTCAAAAGTAAGATGTCTTCAAACTATGTTGTACCTTCAGAATTCTATGACATATCTGAGGAGGGATAATGTCTCGCAAAATCGAAGTGCTTACGAGAATTCTTAGCAATGCTCGCATTGTTGATTTGGAAGCTCATATTGACCATGAGCAAAGCGACGATATTAAAAAGTTTAGTATGTCAGTTTCCTGCGTTGAGGATGAGTTGTTAAAGGACAAAGACTCAGACATCTATACTCGCATCGTAAAAATGGGGGTTATGGTTGATGTTTATCAAAAGGATGAAGAAAAGGCATTTGCTCAATTCAAGATTCTTGTTGAAGCAAGAGCTTTTGATAGTCTTGGCGATAAGGCCGAAAAGAAGTTTCAAGATGAGTTGTTAGGTGATTGTGTAGTAACCGCCTATGAATACGCAAAAAACGAACTCTATTCAGTCATGCACTCAATGGCTATTCAACCACTCGTGTTACCAACAGCTAATAGAAAGAATCTGATGCGATCAGTAAAAGCTTTAGCTAAAGATAGCTCTTAGTCCTTGAAGGATCGAATACAGAGAATTCGCGGGTTCATGCGCTTAATGCTAATCTAAGGATGCCAAACGCATCTGGGAAAACTATGCAGAATTATTTAGAAAACTGAAGACGCCTGATCATGTCTATGTGGATAATTGCACCCTAAATCAAAAGACGCCTAAATGGGATTGGTTCGCACTTATCGGATAGGACATAAAAAACGTTAACCGAAAATATACAGCCATTCACAGACTTTCTAAATAAATATCACCATAAAAAACAGTGATATAGTCTATGCTCTTTTCGTTAAGTTTACCTTAAATAGTAAGGTAACTAGGATCTAGGAAACCGGAGAGGGCAAGAAATGAAGAGGCTACTAAGTATTCTGTTAAGTCTGGTCCTGAGCTTTATGCTCGTTGGATGTGGTGGTGCTGCTCCATCTCAACAACAGCAGCAACAGCAAACAACGCAGCAAAGTACCAGCGAACAGAAAACGACGGGCGCGCTCGCGGTCATTCACGAGAAAAAGTTCGGCGGCGTGTATCTGGATATCACCATTGATGAGTTTAACGCTCTGGGGTTTGAGTATGGCGACAGCTGCGATGTTACTTTCAGTAATGGCTACAAGCTTGAAGATATCCCGTATTACAATGGCTATTATTCAAAGACCGGGCATCCGCTCATTAGTGCTTATCCAGGATATCCCCATATTGATGTGTGCGTGAATAACGGAGATCCTCTTTGGGAGACAGCAGGATTGAAAGAGGGAGACACCGGCACGGTTACTTTGCGCGAGAAGGGCAAGTATCTCACAACGCAGCAGGCACTTGCCGCTGTTTATACGACGAATCGAGACGACTATCCAAGTGATGAAGCTTTTGCAAACTTTAGAGCCATGAAGGGTGGTCAAATAGCAGAAAATATGGTGTATCGCTCGGCTTCACCTTGTAACAATGAGTATGGTCGTGCGTCGTATGCAAGCGCGCTTGCCGAGAAAGCCGGAGTAAAATTTATTCTCGACCAGGCTGATTCTAAGGAAGAGATTGAGGGTTATTATGCCAACCCCACGTTTGATATGTCGTGGCATAAGGGTCTTTTTGATAACGGTGATGTGGCTGCTCTTGATATGAGCGTTAATTACCGTAGTCAAAAGTTCGCAGGTAAACTCGTTGAGGGTTTGCGTCAGATGATTGCTCAAGACGGTCCATATCTTATACACTGCACTGAGGGTAAAGATAGAACTGGATTTACCTGTGCTTTATTGGAAGCACTATGCGGCGCCAGTTATGATGAAATGCTCGATGACTATATGATTTCTTATGATAACTACTACGGAATCAACAAAGAGAAAGATAAGGCTCGTTATGATGCTGCAGTGGATGCAAAATTCAATGACATTGCACTTTGCATCGGCGGTCAGCCGATTGACGGAAAACTCGATGGGTTGGATTATAAAGCTGGGGCTAAGAAGTACCTTCTTGATGCAGGAATGACGGAAGAAGAGATTACTCAGCTTGAGAATAAGCTTTGCGGAAAATAGTCTGATACGTAAGGGTTAAGTCAAGCTTAGTCCAAATGGAATCTGTAAGATCTGTAAGAAAGCACGGCTACACAGCTGTGCTTTCTTTTCATCAAGCTAATCGGTAAAAGAGGTTAAAGACGGAATAGTAAAGTTATTCTTCACTTAATCCGTAATCGACATGTAATTTTTCGTTGGTAGGATTTGGATTCCTTTTAGTGCAGGATCTTAGTCCGTCAATGTGCTCGTTTAACTCTGGTTTGATTTTTTGCCACATAGGGTCAAGGATGAAGTCTATCCCCTCTCTTCGTGCATGCTTTGCAGCTGGAATAAAATCACTGTCACCTGCAATTAATACAATTTGGTTGACCTGCTCTTTATAAGCTAACGAAGCGATATCAAGCCCAATCCTCATGTCAACACCCTTTTGAACAAAGTTCGGCTCAAAGTCTGATGTTTCTAGATCGTCGACAGTAATCTCTTTTCTGCAAAGCTTGTTCATACTCTTAGTTTTAATTCTAAATGAAGAGTCTCTTTCTTGTAACGACCCCATTCTCAATGCTACTTTACGTTTATTTGCAAGTTCATTGTGAAAAGCGGTCATCCATTTATATTTATCAGTAGATTTCATATTGATGGCTTTATTTGTTAGTGGATGAAAAAGATTGCTTTCCATTGGAGGACAGTCATAGTAAAAAATACGATAGAGCTTACTGCGAAAGTGGCCATCGCGCAGATGCCTATGGCAATATTCAATGAGTTCGTTTGCCCTATCCGAAGGTGTTTTGTCTCCGAATAAATAATTTGCTCTTTTAAGATAAAATGCTCCATCAACAAGAATAGCAGTAGTTTCATTTGTAAATGTCATTACTCAGCCCTCTCTTTCAGATGAAAAAACCTTCTGGTTTCGAATGCCCTCAGATAAAGAGGTATCTAATCCCAGAAGGTTGCATTTATGGGGAACTAAGACCTCCGTCTTGTCCTTACCTAAGTATATAGTGCTTGAGTAAGAAGTCAATAGAAAGTAAGAAGTCAATAGAAAAGCCAAAATACATGAGAGACGTATAAGGTTGGGTTTTGATGATCAGAAAGATGTCCTAAAAGACCCTATTTTGCACAACTTTTATATAGTCGTACGAATACTGGTACAAGACGGCGTTTTATCATTGATATTAAAAATACGGTATATGGCTTGAATACATTCTACCTGTTGCTATGTTAAGAAAAATGAAGAATTAAAGGGTTTGGCTGGCAAGGCGTACAGTTAGTGTCTTTTGTTGCGGATTGAATTAAAATGTTCTTAGCTGCGGACAGCTTAAGCGAAGGATGTGTCACAAGATGGCAACAAGGCGATTCAATCCTAAGACTGGTCGTTATGAGGACGTCGTGTCGTCTAAAGGATTCCGCTTGCCGCAGTTGTCGCTGCCGAAGTTCAGCCTTTTTCAGACTGACCGGCAGATAAAAGACCTTGCCCAGTCTTCGAGGAAAGCAAAACAGCGTTCAACTGATCCCGCACATAAGCGTGTTGAAAAACTCAAGGCTGAAAACATAACGAGAAACATCGCAGAAGCCGAAAGTATCGCGAGAAGTGCCGTGGAAACCGGAACGGCGCGGGCGCGAGCTGAAGCGGTAAAGGCAGTTGCCAAGCTTGCAGAAGCTAGGACTCAAGCAGAGAATACATTGGAGCGCTTAACGCCAACTGAACCGCCATGGTAAACGACGATGAGCACGAACCCTTGGGACTTCCTGCTCCAAAAGATTCCTTTGAGCCGCCGTCTCAGCCATTGCAAGAAGAATCCAAAGGAGATTTCTTTTTTGATTTCCCTTTGAAAGATGAAGATAAAAGCGGCACTTCTTCGGGTAACAAAGAGCAGTTTAAGAAGATGGCGATGCTCGCCGGCATTATACTGGCGTTGCTCTTTTCGTTGTCAATAGTTTTTGATCAGCCGTATACAAATTCATATGTCAATAAGTCAAGATCTTCTGTGCCCAACACTTCAAAGAAGTATTCACCGACAGGGATTCCGGAAGTGTCAACTCCGGGTATGTCGGGAGAATCGGGTTCTACGAGCAGCTCTTCCTCTCCAACGTCTACCAAAAAGACGTCAACACAACCGGTCAATAGGGCCTTACATCCCACGGAATGGGAGAAGGAAGAATGGAAAAAGAACGAAAAGAAATACAGAAAAAAGGCTCAAGAAGCTGCTGAATTCGATTTGAAGTATCTGAGAGACAGATTGAATAAAGCGCAGGCTGAAGGGAGTTCCCTGCCAGAAAGTGATAGAGGTAATTACTACTATCATATAATGATAAACAGTGAACAATATATGCGTGATGCATGGAAAGACGCAGGTTTTACTCAGGAAGAAATCGAGTTGATGGTAGAGCTTGCTAAGGAATATACTCCAGAACAGTAAGTCTGGGAAAGTGGTAGAAAGGACAGCTATGTTTGGCTCACTTGGAACAGTCATCCCCATTGTGATTGTGGTGATCGTCGTTCTTCTCTTCCTGATAAACGGCTTTGTGTCTGCATCTCCTGCAGAGATTAAAGTCGTTTCAGGTCCGTGGGGACAGCGCATCATCCATGGTAAGACCGGCTTTAAAGTGCCGTTGATTGAGCGCGTTGACTCGATGACGGCCGCCATGATTCCGGTGGATGTAAAAACATCGGATTATGTACCCACAAACGACTTTATTAACGTGCAGGCGGATGCAGCCGTTAAGGTTCGCATTGCAACCGAGACCCCGGAGCTTCTTCAGGCCGCTACGCGTAACTTCCTCTACAAGAACATCGACGAAATCTCCGATGAGGTTCGCGATACGCTTGAGGGCCACCTGCGCGCCATTATCGGCCAGATGAAACTTAAAGATATTGTTACTGATCGTGATACGTTTGCGCAGCGTGTCCAAGACAACGCTCATCAGGATCTTGCAGAGATGGGTCTTGAAATTGTTGCCTTTAACATTCAAGGATTTGCCGATAAGGATGGAACCATTGATAATCTTGGCGTTGCGAACGTTGCGACCATCCGCAAAGATGCCGAGATTGCTCAGGCCCGTTCAAATCAGGAAATTTCTGAAGCTCAGGCTGCTGCCGACAAGGCATCCAATGAGGCTCGTGTGAACGCCGATCTCGACATTGCTCAAAAGCAGACCGATCTTGCCATGCGTAAGGCAGCGTTGAAGGTTGAAGCCGATACGGAAAACGCAAAAGCAGACGCTGCGTATGAGATTCAAAAGCAGATTCAGCAGAAGGATATTGAGCGCGAGACTGCAGCTGCAAACATTGTGAAGCAGGAGCAAGAAGCCGTCGTTAAGCAGAAGGAAGTTGAGGTTACCAAGAATACCCTCGATTCCCAGGTGCGCGCGAAGGCAGACGCTGAACGCTATGCAGCTGAGCAGGCCGCCCAAGCTGATTTGTTCCGTCGTCAGAAAGAGGCTGAGGCTCAGGCGTACGAGCGTACGCAGGCAGCCAATGCAACACGTGAGGCCATGCTTGCCGAAGCTGAGGGAATCCGTGCTAAGGGTGATGCCGAGGCTGCTGCAACAGCGGCAAAGCTAACCGCTGAGGCTGAGGGTCTTGAGAAGAAGGCCGAAGCAATGGCCAAGATGAACCAAGCCGCCGTGCTTGAAATGTACTTTAATGCATTGCCTGACGTTGCTCGCGCCGTTGCCGAGCCGCTTGCCAATGTTGGCTCCATCACCATGTACGGTGAAGGCAATGCCGCAAAGCTGACCGAAGACATTACCAAGTCTATGACACAGATCAATGCGGGTCTGGGCGATTCGATGGGTCTTGACTTGAAGCAGCTTTTTGGTGCACTCGTGGGAGCAAAGGCCATTGCGCCGACTCTTTCCGATGCAGTTGCTAAGGGTGTGAAAGCGGGTACGGAGAAGACCGAGAAGAACCCTTCCTCTGAGCAGGAAGCTTTCGACAAAGATCCCAACGAGAAAAACTCTGGAACTAGCGAGAAGTAATACGGGTCGCAGAAGCGATTTTTAAAGCGACATCGTAGAGAGCGTTGAAGCGAGGCTGGAACAAGGATTTCGGCCTCGCTTTTTTGGAAGTTTGAGCATGTTGAACGTGAGGTAAAAGAGCAGGAGGCCTTTAGTCCTTCTTAAAAAGCTTGTTAAAGAGACTAAGGATTTCAAGTGTGCGCTTATTGGTTGCCGCGGTGTCGCGCTGCCAATTACCTTCTTCACCGGTGAGAACATCGCCTTGCGAGATTCCCTCAGGCAGTTCAGAGAGGGGAACATTCAAGAACTTCTCGCCGCCGTTGATTTCAAGAACGGCGATGTTGTTGTCTTCTATCCGGTCAACGATTGCGGTCATAAAACACCTCTACTTTACTTTTGGAGGAGCAACGGGCGTGCCCTCTTTCTGAACATATATATTAATAGTTGAACCGTCGGTAATGGCCGTGACGGTACCATTCGCTCCCGTTCCGTATACCTGTGTATGTGAGGCGGACAAAGCCCTCAGGACGCTTTCGTGTGGGTGTCCATAGTCGTTGTCGATGGCATATGACATGATGGCATAGTCGGGTGAGAGTTTGGCGGCAAGCTTCTTTGTGGTGCCGGTGCGCGATCCATGATGCGATACCTTTAACACGTCAATGTGACCTTCGACAGCCTGATTGATTAAAGCTGCAGGAGCGTCGCCTGTAAACAGGAAGGTCTTCTCGCCAACGGTCAGCTTAATGATAATTGAATAGTCGTTGGTGTCGTCGAAATGAGCGGATGGAGGAGGCCATAGGATATCGATGGAGTATTGATCGGTTTTTGCGATGGTTGTGCCGGAGACGGCCTGCGTAATGGTGAGACCCTTTCTGTCGATGGCGTTCAAAAAGTTTCTGAACGTCTCGGTGTTGTTTGTGGCGTTTGGCGCCCAGATGGATTTGATATCAGCGTCGGCGAGAAGTTCTGCCATCCCGCCGATATGGTCGGCATCGGGATGAGTGGCAACAAGATAATCAACTTGGGGGCGTCCATCGGCCTTGAGCTGAGCCTCTATTGTTTTCGCTGAACCGCGAGGACCCGCATCGATGACCATGGTCTTACCGTCGGGAAGCTCAACGATGGTGGAGTCTCCCTGTCCAATATCAAGGAACCGGACTGTGGTTTTGGTGGGATCGGCAGCTATGGTTGTAGCCGCGGCTGCCGACGTGCTTTGTTTGCCGGTGCTGTCTTTGTGGTTTGTGGCGCATTCCTGTATCAGTGCTGCAATGGCAATAACAAAAACCAATGTCAGTGTCACAAGTGCGCGTATTTGAGCTTTGGTAAGGTGTGTCTGCCGAGAAGTTCGGTGGGTGTTTGTCATAACTTGCCCTGACGTTTTGCTTTGAGAGAATCCGGTGCGATTCTTCGGGTATTAATACATAAAAGTTATCACTTTAGGCTTTCTTCAAGTCTCCGATATATAGTGTTTTGCCAAGGGGGGCTAACACTTTTAAAACAGTGCTTAGATTTGGAGTTGTATTTCCGTTTTCCATCCGCGCAATGACCGGTTGTCTTACGCCACTCAGCTCTTCAAGCTCTCTTTGGGAAATTCCCTGTTCTTTTCGAGCTTTAATTAATTCTCCAATAAGCGCTACCCTGAGATCGCTTTCGGCGATTTCCTCTTTGGTGAACAGTTCCTTTCGGACATCAGCCCAATTGCGCCCAATAGAATTAGTGTTGCTTATATTGATATTACTCATATGTTCCACTTCTTTTCTTAAAATCGGACAGCTCTCGCTTTGCTTGTTCTATTTCTCTTACAGGCGTTTTCTGCGATTGCTTCATAAAATGATGAAGCAGTACATATCTTCCACCGATAACTCCGGCAAATAGTATTCGGTCTCTAATGGGTCTCAATTTCCATATTTCATCATCAAGATGTTTGACATAGTTTTTAAGTATAATACATAAAAGTTATCACTTTAGGTATTGCGAGACATATGGTTTAACCAATTCTCCAAAGAAACCATTTGACGTACACTTAAGGCAGTTATTTGAAAGGAGATCCTCATGAATGAAGCGTACGAGTCACTGCTCACACGTCGGAGCTGGAGAAAGTTTGTCAACAAGCCGGTGCCTGAGGATCTTATCGCTAGTATCGTAAAAGCAGGAGAATATGCGGCCAGTGCCAGGGGTTTTCAGAGCCCTCTTATAATCAAAATTTCAAATCCTCAACTTCGCGAGAAGTTCGTGCGAGCGAATGCGGCCATCATGGGGTGTCCTGAGGGCTTTGATCCGTTTTATGGCGCTCCGGTTGTACTTGTGGTACTTGTGCCGGCTGACAATCCCAACGGTGTGTACGATGGCTCACTTACCATGGGCAATTTGATGCAAGCAGCGCATGACTTGGGACTTGGCTCAATTTGGATTCATCGTGCTCGCGAAGAGTTTGAGACGGAAAAGTTCGAGCAGTTCCTCATTGACGTTGGCGTAGAGGGTAGCTGGGTTGGTGTTGGCCATTGTGCTATCGGTTGGCCCGACGGTCCCGAGCCCAAAGCAGCTTCGCGAAAGCTCGGTCGCTACATCGATGCGGATAAGGTCTTGGGATTGGAGTAGTTCGTCAGCACGGTTCCGCGTGGTTAATCCGGCATCCGGTTGCCCATGAGAAATCCGGCAGCCCGATTACGTGCGAGAGATCCGGCAGCCCGGTTATCTGTGGCAAAAGACCTTCTAATCGCCTATAGACATTTGCAGATAGTAGACGTTTTCACGGAGATGCGAGGCAACTTCCCGATCAATGATGCCCTCGTATTGAAGGCGGGCTATCTGATCAAGCTCCACACGTAAAGCATTCTCGTCAACATCGTTGGCGTATGTGCGCGCATCGGTAATCTGTTGGCGAAAATGCGGGGATATCTCATGCGTATCAAGGTTGTAGGGCAAAGAGTATGACCGTTGCATATCCGTTCCGGCACCTTCTTGACCAATGTTGACACGACTCCAGATGGAATCCACGGCTGACTGATGATCTACCAGCAAGTTAGCGGCAATAGCCGCGCGATCGGGATCAGATTCATCCCTGCAAATCTCCTCAAGGCGATCGATTTCCGTATATTCAAGCTCGATGGCATAGAGACATGCCTGAAAGTATGCACGGTCGTTGTCTTCAAGCTGACGAATCTCGCTATTCTCGCTGTTGTTACGCAAGCGTTTCAGCGCATACTTTGCTTCGTTGATAAAAATCTTTATGCGATTGTTGGTCTTTGCGTTCATGCCAATGTCTGCAAGTGAGTTTATATAACCCACCGAGCGTCTGATGGAACGCAGATTTTCAAGAATGGTGCTCCAAGGTGTTGTGTCGTGATGTTTCAGGTGACGGAGACGCAACTCTTCAAGGCGGCTTTGCTGCAGCTCGTTGTTCTCGCGAATCATCTGCATTGTGGCACGTGCCGCTTCGGGCGTGCTGATACGTTCAAAAAACAAGCGACTGGTATAACGGCTTATGGTCAGCCGTAGTGCGGGGAGGTACTTCTCGCTTATGCGCCCGTCGCTCATCATGGAGCGAAGTTCGGATGTCGTGGCCTCAAGAACTGCAATTTCTCCTTTACTCAGACGTTCGTCAAGGCTGTCGTCAACCGTTTTTGGAGCCAAACGAGGGAGAAGTGCGTCGGCCAGTAACAGCGATGCAAGGATGGTACCCGCAGTTATGGTGATGATAAGCTCACGCTGTGGGAAGGGCGCACCGGAGTCAATGACGTAGGGAAGGGTGAGCGCAATGGAGAGCGTAACCGCTCCTTTTGCGCCCGCGATGGTGGTTACCAGTACGTTGGTGAGAAGCGACGTGCGAGTTCCCGTAGGAGCTTTGGCATCGGCTTTAGTGCCGGTTTCAACGTCGGATCCACAGAACTGCAGGCCATGCCGGCTGTGGCGAATCTCAAGTACTAACAGCCACAAAAAGCGCACGCCTTCCAGAATGAGCGTCATGGTCGCAATAACGCCCAGGATTTGAAAGATGCTGAGGCCTCCGTTGAACCCCGGTGTAACGGCACGGGGTAGTTGCATGCCGAGAAGCACGAAGACGGTGCCGTTGATAAGAAATGAGATGATACGCCAGAAGTTATCGGAAACAAGTTTTTGTCGAGCGGCCGTAGTGCTGATAAAAGTATTGCGACGCGTTGCCTGAGCCATAACAAGTCCGCCTGCAACGACGGCAAGGATGCCTGAAACGTGGCAAAGCTCGGCAAAGAGATAGATGAGAAAAGGTGAGATGACCTCATAAAGAACGTGCGCGGTGGTGTCGTCAAATCCCATGCGACCAAGGATTGCCATAAGAAGCGAGAAGAGCGTTCCTGCCACAAGACCAATGATGATGCCACCGATAAAGAGGACGGCAAAGGATTGCGTGGCAGCGAGTGCGGAAAATGCACCGGTTACGGCAGCGGCAACGGAAAATTGGAAGGCTACGACACCGGAAGCGTCATTGATAAGCGATTCGCCGGAAAGAAGGGTTCGTTGACGGTTGGAAAGATGTACCGACGAGCGAAGTGCGGTAACGGTGGCGGCATCGGTAGGGCCGAGCGCTGCGGCAAAGGCAAACGCCGCCGCTAAGGGGATGCTGGGTACCAGCAGATGGAGGGTAAAGCCACCGCTGAGCACAATGGCAATAACCAAGCCGATTGCAAGCGAAAGGATCGAGCCGTGATTCTTCCAGAGAGCGGCGGGATTGGCTTCCCTGGTTTCATTAAAGAGAAGCGGTGCAATAAACAGCACCAAAAAGAGCTCAGAATCAATACGAATTTCTTGAACACCGGGAAGTATCAGTGCAACGATGAGCCCGATGATAACTTGCAGTACCGGAATGGAGATGCGAGAAAATTCGTCAAGCACCGACGAGGCAACGACACAGGTCAAAATGATGAGAACAAATTCAAAGACTTCCAAGAGAACTCCTTGGGCTTGACGGGTTTTTCGGCGTGCTTCTTCTCGTATTGTACCCGCAAGGGATTGTAGGGTTCCTAGCGTATAGATAAAGTTAGAACGACCAATCTGTTTGGGTGGTCTAAAGCAGCCGCTAAGCAACTCCTACAAAACTGTCGAACAACCCTGTTTCCCTCTTAAAATCACCACTAAACACGCAGATTTCAAAAACTCCGTCAAAAGCGCTGTTTACGGGTGATTCGATTCACCCGTAAACGCTCAAATTCAAGGCTTTAGCCTGTTGAGCGCGAGCAACGTGCGAAACATAAAACCACCCGCTATGCGGGTGGAGAATACTTTTTGCTTTGCAAATCAAAATCCTTCCTTCTAGCATAGCGATTGTTCAGGTCAC
>SKEP01000577.1_pt1 | contig 22562 bp, 28 predicted proteins | sample 4826901 | NCBI WGS metagenome assembly SKEP01 (sample SAMN11008806, study PRJNA524170) | human gut metagenome | biome: Human fecal sample; material: Feces; isolation source: fecal sample from pouch patient p4, p43, p49, p54, p55 | host: Homo sapiens | place: Israel: Tel-Aviv | collected 2014-03-20
GAAATGCCAGTGCGAACAAGCCTTTTAAATAATTGTTTCCGATATTGCCCCATTCCTTATTGGTCATGGTGGCAAACGGAATTGGTGCTATGGAAGTATAAAGTAGGGTAAGAACCCGGTGCCTTGCCATATCGCTATGGTAGGTTTCCGAGAACTCCCCTCCGAACCGGACTTACACCTCTCGATGTATCCGGCTCTCCAGATGTCAGTCTAATTTCCCAGCGTGTAACTTATGGTGACAGTCTACGCAGAGTGCCATTGTTTTGCGCTTACGCCCAATCATGGCGATTTCCCATTGTTTCCTGCCACTTAAATCTTTGAGTTTCCGTACATGGTGTATTTCAAGCGGCACATTCTCTGCGCCGCACCACTCGCATTGGTTCGCTTGCAGCCTTTTAATCAGGCTGTTGCGTCCATAGTTCTCAACGGCTCGTGCTACTATATCGGGATTTCCGCTTTCTACTTTGGTATTCCGGCGGAAACCGTCATTGTAGAACAGCACTTTGCCCACCTTGCCGTTTTTCTTCGGATACTCCACAACAAAATCTTTCCCTTGTCGGTACTTGCGGATGATTCTGCTGATTCGTGTCCGATATTTTCCGGCAAAAGTCTTGAGCATACTGTACCTCATTACATAATAGAAGTTGTTGAGTACGGATACATTGTTTGCAAGCCGATAGTAGTTGTACAATCCACGGATTTCTGCGTTGTACTGGTTCAGGATTTCCAAATCGTCTAAATGCAACAGGCGAGTGCGCCGGACAGGTTCCCAAACCTCTTTGTTTCCATTTTGTTTGTCATATTTAATCTTGAGGGCATTGTAGGAGAACAGTCGTTTTACCCATTTATCATGGGGAACATACAGCAGGACTTTTCCATTGTTTACCCGTCTGGTAGCCCCGGTTTTGGTCTTTTTGTTGTGTTCGCCTTTAGCGATTGTGACCTCATATCCCAAGAACTTCGCGGAGTCATGTCCATGAGTAATCAATGTCTTTTCCTCGGACATTTCCAGATGGAGTTTTTCCCGGATAAAGCAGCCTACATCTTGTTTAATCTGTTCTGCGTCCTCTTTGCTGCCGATAACTCCGATTAAGAAATCATCGGCGTATCGGATATAGCAAAGCCTCTTGTAGCCATCGTCCATCTGGTCGCTATACGGCATAGCTTTCAGACTACGCCGTAGTTCCCGGATTTCCGCAAGCAAGCCCTCCTTTTCTTCCTTGCTCATTTTAGAGAGGTTTCTTTTAAGCCGTTCTTCTTTTCCCCGGCAAATGTCTAACTTCTTCTTGAACGCTGGGTTGATTTTACGGCAGTCTCCGCAGTTGAATTTTTCTGCATATTCCGCCATGTAGCTATCCAGTTCGTTCATATAGATATTTGCGAGAATGGGGCTGATGATAGAGCCTTGTGGAGTGCCGGAGTAAGTATTGTGATAATTCCAGTCCTCCATATATCCGGCTTTCAGAAACTTCCAAAGCAGACCAATGAAATGTTCATCTGCAATCCGCTTCCGCAGAATGGCAATCAGCACATGATGGTCTACATTGTCAAAACAGCCCTTTATGTCTCCCTCAACAAACCACTTTGTTCCCGTGAAATATTTCTGCACATATTTGAGTGCCGTGTGGCAGCTCTTGTTCATGCGGAAACCGTGGGAGTAGTCGCTAAAGGTTGGCTCATAAATGCTCTCTAAGATGAGCCGTACCACCTCCTGTATCAGTTTATCGTCGAATGACGGTATTCCCAGAGGACGCATTTTTCCGTTGGATTTCGGGATATACGTTCTCCTTGCTGGGTTTGGCTGGTAGCTGAAATCCCGCATTTTTTCAATGAGGGTGTTTATCCTTGCCATTCCCATACCGTCGATAGTTCTGCCGTCTGTTCCGGCTGTCATATTGCCTGGTTTTGCCTGTATCCGCTGATATGCCAGCAGATAGAATTGTGGATTGTACAGGTTGCGGTATAACCGCTCGTACTTGTAACTCTTGTTACACGCCTTGGATTTCAGGCTTTCCAACACATTTTCAGGACTTCTCATAATGCCTCACGCACCTTTCCTTTTTATGAATTGGGTGACATCCTGCCTCCCTTCGCCATGCGGACGGCTTTCCCGTCCTCGGACTACTACGGAGGCTCCGTTGCCATGCCGGATATTCAGCGTCATCTTTCTTGGGTTTTTACCCCTTGAAATTTTTCACCTTGCGGCATTACGCATAGCCGGATAGTTCCGGCGTTCCGGTTTAGGCAATCTCCAGTTAGACACTTTGGGAAAAGCGTATTGTGATGTCGGAGTGGGTTTTCGTCCTTTTCCGCTTACTGCGGCTGGCTGTCATAAGTATCATGCGGTCTGCGTTTACCTGTCACATTCCGCTATGACATACGGCGAATACAACCATCCTGCGCCGCCGGGTCGAGTATCCCGCCTCGGACTACCCTTAAAGCAGTTTAGCCTTGTTCCTCATTCACAATGTTGCGTCTTGCCGCTCAGTCGTGGGTAGATGGTTTCCCCAACTTGCGATTTTTCCGATACGCTATTGTCCCCCTTATGGTTTCCCTCCGGGGTAAATCGGATGACGCTAAAGTGACGTTTTTCACGTCTTTGATACTTTTCTTTACCGGCCTGCCAAAGCCGGATTCCCAAAATGTCCGCGTACCACTCTCGGATGAAAAGCGGCACTTCTGGACGCGCGATAAATCTCAATCATACGTCCATACAAAATCACTGTAATAAAGACTGAGATAATCTTCATACACAGGCTTACAAGCATCGTTTCCAGTGCCAGTATGACAAGTTCACCAATCTCCATAGATTCCATCGCTGTCTCCATCGTGGAGATCATCGTATCTATATTGATCGCTGTATCAGAACTGATAACCCCAGCTGCCCGGCTGACTACGGACTGCCCGACATCAAATACCGCCATCGTGATCGTAAAGGTATGGCTGACGATCCAGACTGCCACCCACATCTTGAAAAAGTATTTAAAAAACATCCATGTGTCGATGTCGTGCATGTTGTTCTTTTCCGTCAACATGGAGATCAGCTCATAACAAAGTACAAATGTGATAATCATACCGGCAATCGGTACAATGACAGACTCGGAAAGATTCTGTATCATGCTGTAAATGCTGCCATTCCAGCCCTGCGGTGTCTGCCCAACCTGAGCAGCAATCTGACCGGTCTTTTCATTGACATCGGTATACATTGTTGTCAGGTTGGAACTTACCATGCCTGTCAGAAGATTCCTCATCCATTCTTCAATCGCTTCAAATATCCGATCCATGAGTCATCTCCCTCCTGCTTCTCTCAGCTGAACAATCCGGACAGTAACGGTACCAGCTGGGTGCCGATCAGAACGACACCGCCTCCTGCCATCAGCTGCTTGATTCCCTGGCTCTTGCTCGCCGGGTTGTCCGCCCCGTATCCCTCCAAAAGATTGACGCCGCCCCATACGCAAAGCGCGCCGCCGAGGCCCACAACAATGGTCTGCAAAGTATCAACTGCACTATTGAAAAATTCCATAAATTTACCTCCATAAATTCAGATCGTGATGGTGTTTGGGTACAAAAAAGCCGCCATACATAGCGGCAGCCTCACAATCCGCAGACGGCCCGGAGTTACTGGCCGTCCCGCCATTTCAGCACAGCCAGCGAAAAAATCTCGCCCCATGCTTCACACAGTCTGCGGTCTATTTCCCTTACAAGTTCTTCGGCTTCCCCGTCCGTGGGCGGGGTATCATGTTCCGCAATCCACTGGCACAGAACCGCAGCGGAAATGATCGCCCGGTAGATTTCTTTCTCATACCTGAAATAATCCGCAAATGTCCATTCGTCCGAGTGTCCCATCGGTCACGCTCCTTTCTCTATGGCCGCTTTATTCTACGGCAAAATCTTCATCCGACAGCTCAATGTCATAGAGGTCAAAGGGTTCGTCCTCCGTTATCACGCGCCGCTTTTTCCGGCGCAGGGACGACAGGTAGCTGTCCACATCAAAGGTGTTCTTTTTGTCGGCGTCCGAGAGGTATTGATAGCGGGGGTGGCGGGTGATGTCGTATTTCTCACTGAAAAACGGCCTCACGCCGCGCACCTGCAAAATACACTTGCCTCCGTCCATCGTTGCAATTTCGTCTTGGCTCATCAGCTCTTTGCCACAATGTCAAGTGATGAATTCAAAAAAGACAAGCACTATCCAAAGAAAAACTTCTTTTATGGTATCTGCCTATTTTGTTTTCGATAGTTTTAGCTGTGATACATTTAATTTAGGGTGCAAAAAAGCAGGAGACCTTTCGGATCTCCTGCTTAGTAAAGCTGTGAAGATTTAATTGTGGTTGGGCTGCCTGCTATGCAAACTGAATTTTGTTTTACTAAGTTCTACAAACTGGAAACTGTTAGCTAATCTGTGCCTTGATTTTTATCCCTATCCGTCCTAATTGATCTTGAACTACTTGCAAAAATTTCTGGCAGTTATCTGTTATATCATACTTGAAATGGATTTCTATCATAGCCATCTTAAAATCAGCATTGGGGTATATTTCATCGTACTGTTCGCTTTCGATAAAAGCCACATACGCATTGATTTTATCTTGTAAAATCTTCAAGTGTTCAAACTCATTGTCCCAATTCAAATGGTCGGTAATAAGGAGTACCAAACAAGCATTTTCTTTATCGTTTGCGATTGCATCAATCTGACTTGCGTTATCAACAGCCATAATATTTCTCCTTCCTAGTTCTTTATAACCATAACTCTTTCTCCCAATACATCTGTGACATTTCAATTACACAACTTCAAATTTCTGGTTTTACTTAACTTTAGTGTAGCTCTCCATACTAAAAGTTTCTAAATCAAACACTACCGCAGCAACACTGTCCTCATTTTCTTCAATAAGCCATAAGCGAGTCCATAAGGTTTGGTCGTTCATATTGGTAGCAGTTTTATCCTCACCATCGGTAATGATTTTTTCGGGATCTAATTTTGTTACAAAAATGTTTTCAGGTTTAAGACCTGGCAGGCTGCTCTTAAGTTCCTCCTCTGTTAGTCCTGCTATTTCCATTGCTTCAGCACCTTTATAATACTCAACATCTCCGTACCAGTAGTTATCGTTAACATTCTCGATGGATTTTAACCACATAAACTTATCGTCAACGAATTTATAACCAGCACCAGAGCCGGTATCTATTTCCCATGTCCCTTGTATCAGTGCATTATCATCGTTATTATCTTTGCTGTCAGTAGTACCGGCGCAAGCGGTAAGCCCAAGTAGTGTAAAACAGATCATCAGAATAGCTGCTGCAATTCTGAAAAACCCACTTTTGCGGTATTTAATCATATTCATATCATAGTTCATAGGTAACCTCCAAGTTATATCCTCTTTATTTTCGTAAGCCTTTCTCCATTGAAAAATGAAGAAAATCTTTTATTCCCGTTCCCGTCTACTCCGTTTTTTCTTTCGGGGATCTGGCGGCGGAGAGAAGGTCTGAATGTAATCCTGCCGGATCAGCGTCACATCCTGAGAAAGAAAAGCAGCGACACGATCTTGTTCGGAAGTTTGCTCTGGGAAAAAGGACGCAAATTTCTGTGCCAGCTGTTCTTCTTTTTCATACAGTTTAAGTGTGCCTTCGTATCCAATCAATTCTTTCAGCACAGCAGTAAACTCCGTGTACCGGTCCCCTCGAATATCCAGATCGACCTTTGCTTTGGCAGTCATGCCGTTAAGGTAAAGTACCTTCAGGGAAGTATGGTTCCTGAACCGATTCATTGTGAACCATAAAGCCAGCTTTTTTGAGAGTAGCTTACCGCCAATCAGCATCCAGTTCTGGCTTTGGTATATTTCCAGATACTTTTTCATGCCCTCATCTTCAAACTCTATTGGTTCAAAATGTTCTCCATCCAGCAGCTGTTCCAGCTGATTTTTGCTGAGAATCTGATTCAGTACCGGTATGTTCCGGTAAGGCGTGCAGATATAGCGTCTCATTTTCTGAAACAGCGCTACAACCAGAACTGCTGTGCCAAGTAAAAACAGAAAAAGCTCTCCATCCATTTCGATTTTCCCGGTTGCCGTTACCCAGATGCCACGCAGAACCAGTACAACGCCAAAGCCCCACAGCCCGAAAACCAGCAACTTTCTCAGTGGATGAAAATGAATCCACTCAATGATCCGCACTTGCTGTTTGCCACTCATAGGTTTGCCACGCAAAAGTAGATGGGTGATCCATTTTCTTAGGATCAGTGGAATCCATGCAGTCGCACACATGAAGATTGCAACACTGGCATAAATGCCAATCCCAAGCCAGCCATTATCCAGAAAAGCTTCCAGAAGCAGAAGGAGGATAATCGGAAAAATCATAGTGAAAAACAAGGGTAGAAATGACTCCTTGCGTATCCTCTTGAGATTTAAGTCATTAAGCGCAGAGTTGATACATATACCAAGAATCATGGCTGCTGTCATACCACCTGCCACCCATTTTTTACGATCTCCGTATCGCATGATATGTACAGTTTCGTGCATATAAGGAAGTTTTCCTGTAATACCTACATAAAAATAGAATCCCAAATAAGCCAGAGCCAAAAGTGCCCCTGCCAGCTTCAAAATTGTTTTTCCTGAAAGTTTTCGTTTCTCCATCTTCGTCGTTTTCCTATAAAATCACTGTTCCTGTATCAATTTATCCTTCTGTATCCCAAACAAAGCTATCTACCATGTCCCTGGCGGCCTGTTCAGTGGTTTCTGATCCGCTGAAATTTGTAAGCTGGATCAGGCAGAACCCGTAATCCTTTACAATATAGTATTGCGTGGTGACAATATCGCCCTCGTCGATGGTAAAGATATAAAGCAGATCCCCCTGCTCGGTATAGGTTCCATCCCCGTTCAGTTGTGCTTCAATACCATCCAGCTGCATCAAAATCTGTTGGACGATCGCATCCCGAAACTGCTCATGCTCATCCAGACTATATTTGTTCTTTCCTACATGGATGGAGATGTTGTCCGGCTTTTCATCATTTTCGTGGCCTTCCTCTATATAGAAAATCTGCGAATCAGTAGAATGCTTCTCAGATTTCTCCCATCCATCCGGGACGGTATAACTTCCGGGAATCGCGTGATCTTCAGATGATATTTCGGTTTCGGAAGAAGAAGGTTCCTGCTGATCCGCCACAGATTCATCAGAGGGAGATTGCGGCGATGAAGCCCCATTTTTGCCGCATCCAGCAAGGAGCAGCACCATAGTTAATAACACAATTAAGATTTTTTTCATACTCTGATTCCTCTCACTTTATAATACTGGTTATCCGAGTTTGGAAACAATCTGGCAGAACATCTCAACATTTTCTTTCTGCCCCTGAATATCAGAGCCAATCGCATTGTTCATCAAAGAAATTTTCATTTTTTCTTTTCCAAAATGCAGCATTACGACTTTTCTTCCGGGCAGCAGCCCACCCTTGACTTCTGCCTTTGTTATGCTGCTTAAGGGCAGAGAAAGCCGGTTTTCAATTTTTGAGACATTGACGGAATTTACAATGACCATATTCAGGTGTTTCTCGGTAACTCCCAGATAGCAGTAAGCATTGCTCAGTGCGCCTAATGCAGCGGCAGCACCCCCCGTCAGTGTAGAAAGTCCTCCAATCAGTGCATAGGTATCAGCTCCGGCCATGATGACCGCCCATAACTTGCACTGATAGGCTTCGTTTTCCTTCAAAATGGCTTCCAGCATTTCATTTTTATCTTTTTCATTCATTGTAAGCATAATTGTTCCTCCTAATTATTGTTTTAAGTTGAGAACGCCGGATGCAATCCTTTGATAGATGCACCCGGCGTTCAAAAGCATTAGTCTGCTTTCAAATTTTTGTCCAGGATCACCAGTTCGCCGTTGCGTTCAATGATACCAGGCTGAACCACGACGATTTTCAGACCTTCCTGCAATTCCAGATACTGTGAAGCATAACCCCAAACCTTGACCTGATCGCCTTCCTCAAGCTCAATGGCAGTGCTTACAGTACCATCTTCATTCAAAATCTGGTTAGCAATACAGTAGAGCTGGCCGGTTGTATCCTCTGCGATGTAGAGAGACACATCCGAAGCGAGCGGCGTTCCGGCAATAGATTTATATTCACCGACTTCTTCGCCCCAAATAGTACCTTCACTGTAAAATCCAACGACCATATTTTCTTCATATCCCTCGATGATCGCATTGAAATCCTGAGCATACGGCTCCATCTCGGCTTTTGTAGTATCCTTGTAAGCGGCAATCTTTTCATTAGATGCCTGTTCTTTTACCTCTTGCGGCTGATAATCCTTGTATTCAAAAACATTGTCCGAAGCAAGCGTGATTGCTGTGTAGTCATCATCCAGAATGACTTTATAAACAGCAATTTCATCATCATCATCAGTACGATTGATGTCGATATTTCCTGCGGAATTCAGTTTATATCCGTCTACACCTTCCAGCGCCTTTTGTAAAGCTGCGTTGGACATCGCACAGTTGATCCCATTGAGCGTTACAAAGAAATCAGGATTTGGTTGATCCTTATCGGCAGAGTATTCCAGTTCTACCACCGTTCCGCCCTCAGCAGGCTTGCATGGCTCTGTCCCGGCATTTACGATTGCAACATCTATTTCCTGATCGTCTTTGGAAAGTTCCCCATAAATACGCTCGCCGGGTTGCAGAGAAACCTCTGCTGCATCATATTCTTCCGTTTCCAAACTCCAGCCGGCTTGTATCAGCTGGGAAGTTTCCAAAGGAAGCGTATAGTAAGTACCATCCAGTACGAACTCAGGTGTCCCGTCATTTTTCAGCTGAGACAGAATGGCCTCATCCGTACAGCCTTTATCGCTGCCCGCAGCTGCCGGAGCTGATGTCTGAGGTTTTGAGCCGCATCCGGCCAGCATACTGCATACCAGCACACATCCTGTCAGTAAAGCAATCCATTGTTTTTTCATAAGCGTAAATCCTTTCTGCGATTCTATCAAATTTGTTTTATGTATGAACAACTCATATCCTATATAAAGGTCGATTATGCCCCTATCAGCGTCATGACCACATAGAGTACGATAAGCAGGAGCGCAAGACACATTGCACAGAAAACGGCAATCGTCGTTTTGACCCTGTGCCGCTCCTTTAATGTCAGAACCATCATTGCAAGTACATCAAAGGAAAAGAAGAACTGGCAGATTCCAGCTAAAACCGCCAACCATTTCGGATGTATGCCGTCTTTGCATGACTTTATCAGATAAGCGATAGCATAGGGAGCTGCCCCTAATAGAATCCCGTATCCCAAAATCAAAAAAACAATGGTTACCAGTCCGAACAACGCCATCAGCGGCAATGGGAAGAATGCCATCAGCGTTACATATACAGTGATGCTCCCTCCGATCAGGTAGAACGGGATTAGTCCATACTTGATGATCAAAGTGCAGTTCAGCAATGTTTTTCTCGACCACTTTCTTCCTACGGTCAGCACAACAATCAAATTGACGATCCCCATAATAAAGGGCAGAAGGATCGATACTATCTGCAATGTGATTGCATTGCCAAAATGAACTGCCAAAAGAAAGAATGTATAAGACACAATTACATAGAGTACCGGGAGGATATAAGTCATTTAGCAGCCTCCTTTCTGCGCCGGATCAACCAGAGAATCAGCCAGATCAAGCAGACTGGGAACGAGAACAAGCCCAAAATAAAAACTCCGGCTCCAAACGATCCAAGGATTGAGTCCCCGGTGGCGATATTGCTGATGATTCCGAACAGTGCCAGACCAACGCTGAAAGAGAGCCAGCAAAAGAAAGCATATTTACTCTCTTTGGCGCTTGCGGGTATTCTTGATTCTCCCTTTTTATTTCCAAGCTGGGTTTTTAGCTGTTCGCTTAGAAGTCGTTCCTGCTTCTCTAATTCAGTGTCTCCGATCGCCCTTGCGTAATCTTCACGAAGTAGGTGATACCCCAGTTTATCCTGCGTATTTTTTGCTCGGTGCAAAAACTGCTCCAAAGTTTCTTCCGCTTCTGTCCAGCGCTGTTGTTCCAGCAGAGCGGAGAACCAGTTCGCTGTAATGATGTTTTTGGAATGCTTGCTGAGTGCCCAAGGACGCCAGCGATCCAATCCATGTTTCAAATTCTCAAGGTTGTGATCGCTTTGATATGCCACCACATAGTGGTTAAGTTTCTTTGCCAGCCAGTGTTCATATTTGCAATATGCGAAAAAGCATAGAGCCAGCAGCACAAGGAACACTACAACAGCAATCCACATAGTCTCGTAAGAAAAAAAGTGATCATAAATCAAGCACGCAGCTCCGGAGAGAGCCGCAATGCTGAAAATTGGCCATGGATTTCTCATAATAGCAATATCTCCAATCATCTGTTTGAATAAAGATTCCGATATGGTCAAATTGTCATATCTATATGCAAACATTATAGCATTTGCATGATCTTTCGTCATCATTTTTCTGCTGTACGGCTAGGAATTTAATTGTAAATAAATTATGAATATATCTATTGCAATTTTACAAAAAGAAAAGCCTCATCCCTCGCTGATTGAAAGATGAGGCGAAATGATTATGCTGTAATCTCCGGGATTTCTCCGACAAAGTTATAAACGATTCTGACTTCCTGCACCTTCTGTCCGTCAATCTTCTTGACTTCGCCCACCAAAATTTTGCTGATGAGCCGGTTCAGCACCGCTTCATCCAGTTCTTCAATGGCTGCATAACGCCGGATTTCTTTGATAAAGGTGCGGACTTCATTTTCCTGTTCGTCAGAGTGGCGCATCATCAACAGCAGGTCTCGCAGGCGCTTCTGGTTAGCTTCCTGCTCCTGCTCCAGTGTTGCTGTCAGCTTCATAAAACGCTGCTCAGTCAAGATTCCTTTTGCCTTATCGGTATATAGGCTCAGAAACATCTCATCAATTTCACGATTCCTGCTTTCCAGTCGTTGACATTCCTTCTGTGTCTGGGAAGCGTCCAGAAGATACCGGCGCTCCATCCGGCTGCTCAGCCGCTGATAAAAAGCATCGGCATCTTTGAGCGCAGTCTTTGCCAGCTCCTGAATATCTTTCAGCACAAGATTGTATAAATCTCTGGCTTCGATCTTGTGGCTGGTACAGGCGTTCTTGCCCAGCCTGTTATAGGTCTGGCAGATATAATACGCCTTATCAATCGGTTCCCGCTGTTCGCCGGTAAAACGGTTCTTTCCGGTTCTGCCAACCTTTTCATACCGCACCTGCATGGACTTTCCGCAAGTCGCACAATAAATGATACCGTGGAACAGGTTATAAAAGGGGCAGGAGTTGCCCTTCATAATGGTTGGTCTGCGGTCAATGATTTCCTGCACCTGCTCCCATTCTTCCGGGGAGATGATTGCTTCATGGCAATCCTCGATAATTTCCCAGTCCTCACGAGGGATAATATCATAGGTGTTGGAGCGAATCCCTTTCTGATGTGTCCGGCAGACCAGATGTGCGCCCTTATAAAAGGGATTCCGCAGGATATGGCTGATTCTTGCACTTCCCCATGAATAGTAATTTACATCACATTCTGTGTTACTTTTTACTCTGGTGATTGGGACTTTATCATCCATGAGCTGCTTTGCAATCCGCATACATCCCCAGCCATCCAGCGCCATATCATAGATTTTTCGGATTACCGGTGCTGTCTCAGGGTCACGGATCAAATGCCCCTTATCCTCCGGGTCACGCATCAAACCGAGGGGCGGCTGCCCACCACAAAACTTCCCCTGCCGGGAACGGGTCATACGCCCTGCCAGCACCTTTTTGGAAATATCCCGGCTGTACATATCGTTCAGGATATTCTTAAACGGCGTAATGTCCATTTCCTGACGGGTCAGGCTGTCCACTCCGTCTGTAATGGCGATATAGCGTACATTGTGTTTTGGGAAAAAGATTTCGATATAGCTGCCAGCTTCGATATAATTCCTGCCCAGTCTGGACAGGTCTTTGGTGATAACGCAGCCGATCTTTCCCGCCTCAATATCGGCAATCATGCGCTGAAAAGAAGGGCGGTTGAAATTGCGGCCTGTATAACCGTCATCCACATAATACTCATACTGGAACATTCCGTTTTTTTCGGCAAAGTCCCGGAGCATAAGTTTCTGGTTGCTGATGCTCATGCTCTCATTATCGCCGCCATCCTCCAGAGAGATACGGCAATAAAGGGCTGTGATTTTCTGATTCACTTGTTTTTTCCTGCTCATAGTGTTCTCCTTCTATGAACAGGGACACGATACCATTATAATACCATGCCCCTGTCCATGATTCAACTGCTTTACGCCGCTTTTCGTGCCATTTCCTGATGCTCTAACCATTCCTCGAAGTGTTCGCAGGTCTGACGCTCGATCAGCTGCTCAAAGGCTTCCCGCATGGTTTTGTCCCCAGAAAACTCACGAACCACTACAAACTGGACTTTTTTATTCTGCTTCTTGTTTTTCTCCATAGGCTACCTCCATAGAATAGGGGATCAGACGGTAGCTGTGGCAACGAAGTCCGGCAACGGACATCAAAAAACCTGTAAACTATCGTCTGACCCTGATTTCTTACTTTTCAAATTTTCTTGTAAAATCTCGTTGCTTTCGTTGCCGGAAACATAGATAGATAATAAAAATCCTTTATTTACGGGCTTTTTCCATATCAAAACCATAAATTTATCAGCAACGAACCCGGCAACCAACTGGCAACTATCCCGGCAACAGACCGTCCTTGTCAGGCGATCCACTCCTGCGGAAGTTCCAGCTGACGGCATTCTTCTTCACTCAGTTCTACAAATCCACCTTCGTTGCTGGGTAGTTCGTTGCCGGAAGTGTCCCGTTCCCAGCCCTTTTGTCTGCCATATCCGGCAAACATCCGGGGATTGGAAAAAGGCTTCCAACCGGTCACGACCGTGTTCATGATCTCATTGATATTGTGGAGCTGCCACCGCTTCGGCTCATCAAAGGTATGTCCCAGCGCCTCCTTGAACAGCTGTTTTGAGCAGACCATGTTTCCGGTGTAGTGTTCCAGAAATCCCTGTATCTGTCCAGCTTCGGTGTCCTCCGGCATGAAGTCTTTCTGCACCTCCACCAGTTGACGCTGGATGGACTTGCTGAATTTCATGGAATACTTGCCGCTGTGGTAAATGCTCATAGCTTCTGCCCATACCTGCAACAGATACGCTCTGGAAGCGTCCTCGTCCTCCAAAATGTGAACCTCTGCCTTCTCCGGGTAAATCATGATTGGGAGAAAGCGCCGGTTCCCGGCTCGATCCAGCGGCAGAAAGTCCAGGGTATTCGAGGAACCACCGAACACGCACTGCCGAAGCCGGTCTTTAGGCTGAGATTCATAAGGTGTCCGGTAGGTTTCCTTCTGTCGGCTAATAAAGGAACGGATTTCTTCAATGCTCTTTGCGCTGCTGGTGGCAAGCATCTCTGACATCTCAATGATCCAGTGACCTTGTAGCTTTTGGAATACCCGGTCGTCATCCAACTTCTTCAGGTCATCAGAGAACCATTCGTCCCGGATCGCCAGCAGTCGGAAGAATGTGGACTTCCCGGCACCCTGACCGCCCACCAAACAAAGCATTTCTTCATATTTGGAACCGGGACGGAATACCCGGCGTATAGCACCCAGCAGGAAATGTTTCAGCATTTCTTCCACATAGTCACTTTCATCAGCACCAAGAAAATGGTGCAGACAGGATCGGATGCGTGGTGTACCGTCCCAGACAAGACTGTTCAGCACATCCTGAATTGGATGGTAACAATTTTCGTTTGCTACGATAGAAAGGGCAGCCGTGATCTTTTTCTCACTGGTCAGCTCATAGTTTCTCTCAAAATAGAGGAGAAGATATTTCACATCAGTATCCGTCAGAGCGCTGGTATTCCTGCGCCAGCCCAAGTCCTGTACAATGTCTACCCGGTCTGTCAGGAGATTAAGCCGGATGGCATCCCGCAGGAGTGGATCGCAGCAGAACACAATCCGGCAGTTGTCGATGGTGTTGGCTGTTTTTCCCTTGTCGGTAACAGAAAGGCTCTGCCGCACCTTATCAACGCTCTGTTCCGGCGCTATGGCTTCGGCTGCGCTCATCACAGCCTGCTGGGTGGCTGGCGATAAACTCTGATATTCGCTGTTCAATTTTCCTCACCTCTTTTCCATACTCAGCAACTACAAAAGCTCGTTCTTCTATGCTGTCAGACAGAAGAAGATCCAACAGATATTCGATATATGGCTGCCTGTGCAGAGCCTCCACAAACAAAGGATTCCAGTCATCCTCCGGTTGTTTGGGCGCATATTCTTCTTTCCATCGTTCCAGCAAACGCAGGTAGTCGCACAGCACCCGAAAGCATTTCTGCTCTGCCTGCCGGTATCGCATTTCCTCGCTGATTTTTCTTTTGATTACTCTCTTTTGTGGCGGATCGTGGCCTTTGCGGTCAAAGCTGATTGAGAAGTCCTCTGCCAGCTTTAAGGTAGCTTCTTTACTGCTTAGTCCAAAAAGACGGGAAGTGAAATCAATCACATCTCCATCTGCCTGACAGGCAAAACAATGGAACCGTCTGTCCACCTTCATGCTGGGATGCCTGTCATCGTGAAACGGGCAACAAGCCATCCCGTTGCGTCCTACTGAAATTCCATAAACCAAAGCAGCCTGCCTTGTGGTAACAGACTGTTTTACTGCTTCAAATACATTCGTTTCTTCCACCTCCAAACAATGCAAAAGGCATCCGGTTTCCATAGAAAATCAGATGCCTCACAATTCCATATCCTGTTTTCTTGTTGGAGCAATCCGTCCTTCACGCTCCCAGCGCTCCCGGTTCTCCCGATCAGCGTCCAGTTTACCTTGTGCCAGCTTCTCCTTAATGGATTTTCTGGCTTTATTTTTGATCTGCTCTTTGCCAGCCTGTTTGACCTCCGGTTTTAACAGCACCGCCTGTACCTTTTTGAGAACTTTTTCAGCAGACTGCTGTAATTTTTCTCGCACCCTACTCAGCAGAGTGTTCGCTATCTTCACAACTTCTGGCGAATTTTTGGCATTGGGCGATACCACGCTCTTTCGATATTTCTCAATTACTTCCATATCTTCAAGCTGGGTTTGTTCCCGAACCTTGTCGGTCACAACCTCCACCGCCTTGTCATAGGCTGCACCGGAAACATCTTCCAGTAAGGTTTCTACATCCTCAATTTTTAGCGTCAGTTCCTCCAGCTTTTGCTCCTGTGTCGCCAGCTGCTCCTTCTGCTTCATCAGGATATAATCCTGCTTTTCCAAATAGTCACGCCCACCATAAGACGGCTCCTGTTCCAGATGCAGCCCATGCCGTTTGGCAACGTCAAATAAGATTATCCGACAGACTGCATCAAAAGTCTGTTTCCGGTTATTGTGCTTTCCTTTTGGCTGTTCCGGTTTAGGGAGAGGGATACCCAGTTCCTCCAACGCCTTTTCCTGCTGGGGGCACAGCTCTCCATACCGATTTTCACAGTCAAATACATGGCGCTCATGGATGTGCGGAGTTCCTTCATCCAGATGGAGCGCCCAGTCTAAAATGTGGATATGAGAACCGAAACGGTTTTCAAATTCCTCATAAAATTCACTGACAATGAGCGCTAAAGTCTCTGGCGGAACGGATTCTTCCATAGTGCCGATCTGGTAGATGCTTTCTTCTGGACAGGTCTTGTTATTTTTCAAAAGATCATCCACAGTGCGATTGCGCTCAATGTGCCGGGTTTTCTCGTTCCGGGCGTTCTGAGCATTGACATGGTCGGCATAATGCTCGTAGTAATACATCCGTTCAATTTCCTCAAAGCTGAAATCCGGCTGCTCTGGGTTTTCCCGAAAGTCGTGGGTGGTAAAGCCCCGGTAACAATCCCAGTACACATTTTGTCTGGCACGCTCAGCGTCAATGTGTTCGCTATTTTCTACATCGAACCGACGGTCATTGTGCCGGGGATTGTAAGTGCCATGCTTCCCAGATCGTCCATTGTGTCTTGTTAATTTCAAACATTTTTCCTCCTTCCTGCAAAGATGTTCTGGGCTGGGGAGGGCGGCAAAGCCGCCAGACCTGCGAAGTTTTGCGTCAGGTAATACCCAGTATAAGTTGACGCAGGCATCAACTTTCCCTGGGCAAGGCGTTTCACCCTTGACCCGATGAGGCTGGCTGCCCTCAACCCGCCAATGGGCATTGCCCCTTGACCCCAGCAGTGCGCTGCCGCCCCTGCACCCCGGCACAAAGGGCTGGCTGCCCTCTGTACTCCCGCACCGGCGAAGCTGGCCTTCACCGCAGAAGCGGTTTTTGCCAGTTTCACCGGCTCCGTATCCGTACATTTACGCCCATAGGCGAGAAGTGGATACAGAATACGCCTGCGGAAATTGCCGATCAAAACAGCGGGTGCAGACCCGATATTTTTTCGTAAATCGCCCTCATTTTAAGCGATTTTTTCTTCTGTCTGTATGACCTGAAAGCCATGCTCTTTTGCGTACTCCCTTGCAGCTGCCAGCCGTTCTTCGCTGTACGGCGGCACCAGCCGGATCGAAAGTCGTGACTTGTCCATCACATAGGTCACGCTACCTTCCGGCGTACTGCGTTCCAAGCGGCACAGCAGAGGGTACTTCCGGCTGAAATCCTCCAGTCTGCGTTTCAAGCTGGCATTGAAGGTGTAGATACTGGCAATCGTCTCGCCCTCATTCCAGTTGATGATGGTTTCTTTTTCATATTTAGACAGCTTCCTCATACAGTTCCTCCTCATAATCGGTGTTTGCTTTCAGCGCACGCAGACTGCGTCTAATCCGGCGGTATTCGTCCATCTCCATACGCAGATGATGGTAAAAGGCTTCGTACCACCTTTCCTCTGTCTCTGTCTCAATTTTACGAGCAAGATGAAGCATCTGGCTTTTCGCCTCCGGGTCAACAGTCAATGCTGTCAGCCATTTCAGCCTTGTCACTGTGTTGTGATGGCTGGGGCAGGCGTAAGCGTAAAGAATTTTCTTTTCCTTCATATTCAGTTTCATAATGATCTACCTCCATTCATTTGATGCGGTATGTTCCGCATCGTTTATTTTTCTGTCTGCCGGTCTGTCTGCAAAATATTCCTGCCCGGATTCTCTCCCAGCGTATTGTCCTCTTTGGTGCGCTCTTATCGTGGCGTCACTTCCCCGGAGGTCGTCCCCCTTGCAGTCGGTCATTCATTTTTCAAGGTTCTATGTCTCCTGACAAGAACCAGTTTACCGAAAAAAGAGGGCTGCTCCCGTATGTCCAAGACGCAGGAAAAGCACATGAAAACCGCATATTTCCACGCTCTCGGAAATGTGCTATAATGAAAAACAAAAACCGATGGCAAGGAGGTGCTTTGATGTACACAAAACTGTCAATCCCGGAACGGCTCAAAGACCTGCGAGTGGTGGATAAGCACCTGACGCTGGAACAGCTGGCAGAACAGACCGGCCTGTCTAAGTCGGCACTGGGGAAATATGAGAGCGATGACTACAAAGACATCAGCCCATTTGCGATTGCGACACTGGCAAAGTTTTACGGAGTGTCCACTGATTATCTGATGGGCGTGTCAGAAAATAAAAATCACCCAAACACGGAGCTTCAAGCTCTGCATCTGAGTGACGCTATGGTGGAACTTTTGAGCAGCGGAAAGATCAACAACCGCCTGCTTTGTGAACTGGCGACTCATCCAAATTTTTTGCGGCTGATGGTTGATATGGAAATCTTTATTGACCAGATCGCTGATATGCGGGTGAACCAGATGAATCTGATTCTGGAAGCTACCCGGCAGACCATTCTTAAAGAACACGCACCTGGAGAAAATGATCTGTATATGCGGACGCTGGAATTGGGTCAGGTACAGGAGAACGATTTTTACAGCCATATCCTTCATGATGATCTGGACAGCATTGTCCGGGATATACGGGAAGCCCATTTGAAAGACAAGACCACAGCCGACCCACAGCCAACACTGGATGAGGTCAAAGAGAATTTTGAACAGGCCATACAGATGGGAACCGACACAGAAGCTATGATCCATGAGTTCTGTGATAAAATGCAGATTCCTTTTGAAAAAATTTCATCCGAGGACTTTTCGGCTTTTCTGCGGATACTGAGCCTGTCCAAACTGCTTAAAAACCCAAACAATATGCGGGGAAAAGCCAAGTCACAGCCGTATTATATGCCAAAAAAGAAAAAGCGCAGGTAGCAAAAAGGCCATCCACTATAAAAGTGAATGGCCTCAGTTTTTCCACCTTCTCAGACGAAAATCATCTCAGACCGAATGACTTCCTCTGCCCGGTGGCGTATGCTGTTCATGTGACCGACCCATGCAAGCTGGTCTTTTGCTTTCAATTCCTCCGTGACTCCCTCTGTTTCTTTTATCTGGGCAATGATACAATCCAGACGGTTCTGTGCCTGCTCATCCAGATCGGCAAGATATGTCCACAGCTTTCCAGACAGAAGCAATTCATTGTACCGGTCGGGACAATACTCTTGCAGATATTCCCTGTGCATCCGTCCCCACCGTCCGATTGGGCGGCTTTCCTCCGGCAGCTGTAAGTCTGGAATATAGTAGTCTCCGACCAGAACATAGTCCAGACCGTTACTGTCATCATGGATATGCTTTTTCAATTTCTCCATAGCGACCTCCTGTTTTCGTTTTATCCGAATCCAGTTGATCGTGTCCCTGTTCATCTGTTATTCAAGGCAACTGAACTCGTCACCATGAATTATGGCATATCCTTTCCGAGTTTTTGGTAATTCAGTCCGTGGGAGGTCTGCGCGCCCCGGTTCTCGCTCTGGTTGTAGCTGTCAATGGTTTCCTTGCCCAGCACCTCCGCAATCTCCTTGGCGTTCTTGCCCCGGCCACTAAGGAACAGCGTACAGTCGCAGTTGTCGGAAATGATTTCCGCCGCGTCCTTGTAAATGGCCTTTAGCTGCGACTGGCTCTGCAAAATAATAGAAGCCGAGATTTCCCGGCTTCGTATGGTGGCAATCAGCTTGTCAAAGTTTGGAATCTGGCCGATGTTGGCGAACTCGTCCAGAATCAGCCGCACATGGACGGGCAGCCGCCCGCCGTATTTGTCGTCGGCCCGGTCGCACAAAAGGTTGATAAGCTGGCTTTGCACCATTGCCAGAATGAAATTAAAGGTCGTGTCCGTGTCCGACATAATCAGGAACAGGGCCGTTTTTTTATCCCCGATGGTATCAAGTTCCAGTTCGTCGTCCTCCATCAGCTCCCGCACCTCCCTGATGTCAAAAGGCGCTAATCTGGCTCCGCAGCTTATCAAGATGGAGCTGCGGGTCTTGCCCGCCGACAGCAGGAATTTACGATACTGGCGCACCGCAAAGTGTTCCGGGTCTTTTTCTTCCAATCGTTCAAACATCTGATCTACCGGGGATTGAAATTCCGGGTCGTCCTCGCGGGCTTCGCTGGCGTTTATCATTTCAAGCAGCGTGGTGAAATTCATTTCATCGTCCGGCGCTTCGTACCAGATATAGCCAATGAGGGCCGAATACAGCAGGCGTTCCGATTTGATTCAAAAATCCTCGGCGCTTTTTTCGCCCTCTCCCTTGGTGTTGCAGATCAGCGTGTTTACCAGCTTCAAAATGTCCTTTTCCGAATGGATGTAGCGAAACGGGTTGTAGCGCATACTCTTGGAAAAGTTAATGGTATTCAGCACTTTTACCCGGTAGCCGCACCGCACAAGGAGCTGGCCCACCTCGCCGATCAGACTTCCTTTCGGGTCAGTAATCACGAATGAGGTCGGGTAGTCCTTGGACACGCACTGCATGAGGTTGGGCTTCACAAAGAACCGGGTCTTGCCGCTGCCGGAACCGCCGATCACCAGCACATTTTTGTTCCGGGCGGTCTTGGGGTCTTTGGGCCGGTTGTTCATGGTGAGGCGTTCCGTCTGGGTCAGGAGGATGTTGTTGTCAAACACCGGGTCGATGTACGGGGCTATATCTTTCGGCCCGCCCCAACGGGCGCTGCCGTACTCGACACCCCGGCGGTATTTCTTGGCGTTCTTGCTCTTGCAGTACACCATCAGCCGCAGTGCCACCGCACCGGCCACGCCCACCGCCAGATCGAACAGGTGGAAGCTGGGGGCGGCGCTTTCAAAGGCAAGGGAAAAGCCGTCCGCAAGGTGCAGCAGCTTTTCCGACAAGTCCGCCCCAGCCGCCAGCCGGTAGGTCTGTCCCAGCTTGCCGAACAGGTAAACAAACAGCAGGTAGGGCAGGTTGGCGATTATCAGCTTTTTCATTTCCGGCTTCATCGTGACAGCCCCCTTTCCTTGATTTTCTCCTTGGCCTGCTGGCTGCTTCTGGCCGCTGCCTTTTCTTTCAGGACGGCAAGGGTCTTTCGGATGGAGGGGCGTTCCTGCTGTTGGAGCTTCTTGGCTGTAAACTCCTTAAACGCCTGTTCCAGATTGTCCGCCTGCTTGGATTTGAAGATCACGATATACCGGGGCGGATGGGTAGTGCGGTCTTTCCGCAGGGTAAAATCAATGTCGTATTTCTTGGCGCAGGGCTTAAATAAGCCAATGTTGGCGTCGGTGATCTCAATGTTGGACAGGGCGGAACCGTCCTTTTTGAGCTGCCGTAAGCTCTGCTGGCCGTGATGGGCCTTGCCCGTCCCTTTCTGCCGGGCGGCCAGATATTTTCGGATGGCCGCTTGCAGCACTTGGGCGGTGAGCTTGCCCGTCTTAACCGCTAACGCTATGGTTTTCTGGTCTACTTCTTCCTGCAACTGCTATCCCTCCTTTGGAAAGTCAGCAGGCAGGCGGATGGCTTAAATCCGCACCCGCAGGCCGGAGAGGTCGTCGGCATGGATTCCCACCAGATACCAGTTCTCGGCCATTTCAATGCGGGTCGGCCTCCATCTGCCGCCCACCATCACATCAAAAGTTTCTCCGCAGTGCAGGCCGCCGTAATAGTCCGCAAGGTCAAAACGGATGTCGTAGCGGTCTGTCTGCTCGTCAAAAATCAAAGCACCCTGTTTCATAGGGTCGTCCTCCTTTCTCGTCGTCACAAGCTCCATATCGCTTGTTTCCATGCAAGCGTGAAAAGCTCGCTCATTTCGCTGTTCCTCCTCTCCCCACAAAATCACCGATTTTGCGGGGGTCCCCAACTGCCTGTGTTCATGTCATGGGCCACCAGCGCCGTGTAATAGCCGTTGATGGTGCTTGGGGCGTTGAACAGAACCGCCAGCAGGTATTTTTTGATGTTCCGTATTTCCGTGGTGTTTTTGCTGATACAGTCAAAGACAAACTCAATGTGAGAACTGTTCAGCTTCATCAGCTTGGATTTCACCAGCTCGGCGGGGTAATCGTCCCCGGCAATGCGGATAGTCTTTCGGGCGCTGCATACGGTTTCCACCAGCAAGTCCACAATCTCGTCCAGCATATCCCGGTCAATCCCCTTGGCGTACTGGCAAAGATGTTCATACTCGATGTTGTCCTTGATGATCTCCCGATAAATCTCTACGGCGCTCTGTGGTTTCGCTCCCGTTCCTTTCCGTTCCGGCGGCGCAGCCGCTTCTTCCCCCAAAGGAGAGGGAGGGGAAAGGATAGGAATGGAATCGGTATTTGATCCATCTGTAATTGATTTCTCTTTACTTGATCTATCTTTATTTAATTGCGTTGGTTTTTCCTGCGTAGGCTTTTCCTGCGTTGGATTATCCAATGTTGGATTTTCCAATGTAGGTGAATCCGGCACAGGCTGGGGCTGTTCGTAAATGATGTAATCCGCCCCGCGCAGGCGGCCTTGGCTGTCACGCTCACGGGAACGCACGATATAGCCCGCCTGTTCCAGCTCCCGGACAGCCGCCCGGATCGCGTCGATCTGCTCCCGGTTGATAAGGGACAAGCCTTTCAGCGTAAAATCCCAATCCTCCGGCAAGGACAGCATTTGCGACAGCAGGCCCTTGGCTTTCAGGGACAAGTCCTTGTTCCGCAGGTGGTGGTTGGACATCACCGTGTAGCCCCGGTTTTTCTCCACTCGAAAAACTGCCATCTCGTCGTCCACTCCTTTCACTTGAAATTTCACCGCGCCGTCAAGGGCGGTGAGCTTGCCCGGCTGGTAGGGACATTCCTCATACACACAAAACTGGTACTTCCAGTGCGGGCGGTAGAAACGGCAGGTGCCGCAGCCCTCCGGCGCTCCGGCCTCGCCACTGTCAAAATGATCTGCGCCCGGCCTCGTCTGCATGAGCTGTTCAAAGGCCCGGTCGCTGCCGGAAGTAAAGTACATAGGCGGTCGCCTCCTTTCTGGTTTTGGGCGCAAAAAAGCGGCGTCCTGATCTCCCCAAAGGGGAAAAGAGAACGCCGCTGTCTGCGGTGTCGTATTCAATTTTCGATGTGTCACTATTTGGGCGGTGGGCTTCACGGGAGGAAGAAGCGTGTCAAAGCTCAATCCGAAAGTAGTAAATCGGTAGTAAATTCAGTTCTTATATCCCGTGAAATGCCCGTATTTCCGGGCTTTTTGGAGATAATCAGAGTTGTTTTACAAATATTTATAAATTTCATTTATAAAAAAGTGTGGTATACCAACTCTACGACAGCGCTTTCCGCATTCTGGATATCCGCATCAATCTTCTGGAGAATT
>SKEP01000586.1_pt1 | contig 22381 bp, 27 predicted proteins | sample 4826901 | NCBI WGS metagenome assembly SKEP01 (sample SAMN11008806, study PRJNA524170) | human gut metagenome | biome: Human fecal sample; material: Feces; isolation source: fecal sample from pouch patient p4, p43, p49, p54, p55 | host: Homo sapiens | place: Israel: Tel-Aviv | collected 2014-03-20
GATCGTGATATTCACGCTGCTCAGAACATGATTGCTTTCTATAAACTGATTATGATGGTACCTATGGAATATAGGGATCCAAAGAGGATCAAAAGTATTTTGATCGATATTGAAAAGCGTGTGGAGATAAACCCCTCTAGACCACTAGATGAAGTAATTCAACTCATGATCCAAGGGTTGTCTACGAAGCACGAAGCCCTTGACTTAAGTCAAGGGTAGTTCACCGACAAATATGGCGAATTGGTTTCATGGACAAAACCAATTGAGGGATCGTCAATGTTTGAACTCCATCTCGCACACGAAAAGTGTGTAGACCAAAAGATGGCTGATGAAGCGAATCAACAATATCTGAAACTGTGCGAGCTCGCACACCAACGACACAATATGTACCGCAATCGGGTATGGAAGTCAATTAGCAAACACATCGATCGATGGTGGGATTAGAAAGATGGGAGGGAATCGAGAGAAACCCTCCTTTTTGTTATGTGAAATTTGCAACAGTAATATTTGCCGACACCACCCCATTTAATGTGTTACAAACTAACGAAAAATGATCAGAACCTTGGCCATTAAGGCAATCCACTGAAAAAGACAATCCGCTACTACCCAAGGTGGCTTTGTTTGGTGTACACGTGAAAGATATAACTCTCCCACAGCTTTCATTAAGTGTTATTTCATAACTACCATCATAGTTTTCTTCACCCCACACACGAACGTTCCAAGGGTTTGCAAATTGAGTATTGAATTCTGTGTTGATGGAGCACGACGCACTTTCTACACAAGGAGGTTCAGCTTCACTCATCAGCGCTCCCATTAGAGATTTGTTATTCATTCAAACATTTAATTTTGGTGTTACTATGACTAAGTCATAGTAACAGTGTTTGCATGTCAAATTCTAAAAATTATTTTCATTTTTGTTAATTAAGATCAAAGAATGCGTCAATTTTTATGTCTGTTTTGAGCACAAACAGATGTTCCTTAACACTTAGTGTTAAGGAACAGAAAATTGATCAAGTATATGCACAAGATTGCATTATTATCTTTCACACCAGACGCATTTGATATTATTTTCAGAATTGAAAATTCAAACTTAAAATTAACAGAGACAGATCCAGATCCAGAGTTACCAGAAGGTCCAGAAGACATTGGCCCCAACCTCGATATGAATGTATATTGGGTCAGTAGTCCAAAGTACCCTTATGGTACTCCAATAGCACAATTTGTTAAAAAAACAAAAATGTCTATAAACATTAAAGACAAGCAATTTCAAAATAACGAAAATTTTGAAACAGGTTCGACTATTGGGGTACGTTTTGCAGACAAAAATTCAACTTCTAATATTAAAGCTGGTATATTAGAAGGAAACTGCATCGTATCATACGATCCAAAAATTGAGAAAGGTAATGGCGAATCAAAAACATTCGCCATTACCAACCATAACAGCTTAGTGATTGATTTGTTTTCACCAAATGACTATGATATTGGAGGCCAGTATGCTATCCACATGGATAGTAATACGGATTCATGTTTTGAGACAAACAAAACTATCGCATATCCAGGACAACAAGTGATTGTTAAATGTGTACGTGACACTGAAAGTGTTTTGGGCAAACCACTAGTGGTTTGCCCTTGGGGGTATCAAGTGGGTGGTGCAATTAGTTTTCAACCGACATACACTGTGGGTGAAATATTTTCATTCACAATGCCTAATTACTCCGTCAATATAGCATTTGGGCAACATTCAGGTGGAACTGCAGGCGGCCGCTTAGGCGGTCACGTAAATTCGATCATAGCATCCAACGTCTTATCTTGGATTTTGTAAACGATCCCCGACTTTTTAACAACATTTTCTTTTTTGACGATGCCTCCTAACCGCAAAACCAGACGATCGACTTGTTGACAAAGGAATTGTTGAGCTCCAGTTAAAGTCACTTCTTGATTTGATGTAGTGTACAAATATGCACTACTTGAGCCGTTAACTGTTGTTAGTGTTCCTGATGGTTGGATTTGCTGTGGGATCAATAGCTGTACATTCTTATTGAACATCGTTAGGTTTGAAATTTTTTGATGGTAATAACACTAAGTGTTATTACCAGTCTTCAAACCACAAAATATCACTCAAAATGTTGATCTAAATCAACAAAGCTTGAAATATTTTGGTTTCACTGAGTCGAAACGTTATAGGATACACTTAGTGTATCCTATAAATCTTTAAAACAGAAATTTGTGTCAATTCGACAGTTATTGCTTAGCAGCGGTTTAGAGCCGACATATTCAGTGATCATTCATCAAGATATTGGTGGTACAATTACTGCGACTCCAAATGAAAAAGTCAAGTATGGTAGTAGAGTTAATGTGCATGGAACCCCTTCCAGTTCATCATACAAGTTGAAGGGGATTGGAACCGCTCCAGTTGTTTCGGTTTCTGGTAGTGGCAATGACTATTCATTTTTAATGCCTCAGTCAGATATCATTTTAACGCCAAATTGGCAACAATTGTATAACGTATACACTAGTGCTGGTTCTGGAGGGTATCTATCGTGTTCTCCAAGTAGTAATATTGAACCGGGAACATATGTTAGCGTTACGGCAACAGCATATTCGAATTATGTTCTAGATTCAATCACATCTTCTGATACCATGCTGTCTGGATCTGGAAATTCACGATACTTCTATATGCCAAACAAAGATGTCACAATCAGAGCGTCATTTAGATTTAATCTGACTAGTGGAATTATACTCAGCATTACAAACGATATTGGTACATATACGGCAACGGTTGATGGCGTATCGACAACGGGCGGTCACATTCCTAATGCGCGTGTAGGTTCTAGAGTATCAATCACTGCAATCGATGAATATAGCCTTCATCCTACTCGTGATATGATTGCATGGCATGTGTATGGAGATCAGGCAGGCCACATCACAACTGATGGTGGTGAGACGGTAACTTTCACAGTTCCTGTTGTGCCAGATAGTATCGATGCTCACAGAATGTAACGCGCGTAATGTCAATGGACGTTTAGCGGTTGACTGATGTTGTTTTCTTTTGTATCATATTATGCAATTGCAATGAGGAATATTATTGATGATTTCACAATTGAGTATTGTAATTCTGGTTATAGCAATATGTTTATTAGCTTGTGCTGCACTAATTGACATTATTTGCGACCATCTTGAACACATCAGCACTGTTAATAAGCAACAAAAACTGCGACGAGTGTTTGATATTATTGCTATCGGTTCGGCTGTAGTAATGTTCTTTATCACATTCACATTTGCAGGATCTGCAGCATATTGGTTTTTAAACAATTTGGTAAGCACATTATAACAAAAGGGTGATTGGCTACACGGCTCATCACCCTTTCTCTTTGTCCGCATACTACTAGTGGAAACTGGTACATACTAAAAGGGCGTTTAAACGTATTATATGCCACGTGTTTGTTGTTGTGTGTAGTTCATTACACCAACATTAAACATGCGCTATATGACGTTAAAAACGCGCTTTAAAACGATTTTAGACTAAGGATAATAATGGGGTATAAACTAAGAGATGATAATGGATTTTACAATGGTAATCCGTTAGTCAAAGCAGCAGGAGCGAAGCATGAATTCACGCTTGATGAGATTCAGCAGTTGAAGAATTGTATTAACGATCCTGCTTATTTTATTAACAATTTTGTCAAGATCACTAGTATCGATAAGGGTGTTGTGTTGTTCAAATTACATCCCTATCAGAAGCGAATTATTGACACAATCAATCAGAATCGATTCACGATCTGCAAACTGTTTCGCCAAGCCGGTTAATCTCTAGCCGCTTCATCAAGTGATTGATGAATGAAAAGTGATCGAATTGCTGGAAAATCATAAAGCCTCCAACACCACAACGCAACAATGAAACATGTGTAACCGTGATGGTTAAAAAGATTGAGGGATATGTTGATAATCAGCAGCGAAGCCCTGAACAGGGGAACGTTCAACGACTATGTGCCTCAAAATCGCGAGGACAGCGGTCACGATCCCAATGGGATCAAGATATAGTCTATTCTTTAGTGAAAGCTAAAGGCGAACAAAAAGTTGTTCGGCGAGCACGTAGCGAATGCTTGTTAATGAATAAAGAAGAGTACAGTGGTTGCAGCATACTGCTTATGGTATGCGATTTTTAATAGCAACAAAGAAGTGATGATTCTCGCAAACAAATTAAACACTGCGAAGGAAATTTTCAGTCGTGTTGCGTCGATGTATGAATTGCTCCCTGATTTCATTAAGCCGGGGGTTAAAGAATACAATAAAACCAGCATGACGTTTGAGAATGGCTCTAAGATTGGGTGTCAAGCAACTAGTGCAAGTGCGATTCGTGGTAAATCGATTAACAAATAGTCGACGTATCAAGTGATTGGTATGAAAAAATAAGTGATTGAATTGCTGGAAAGCCGTAAAGCTCGTTTCACAACAACGTAACGATGAAACAAACGTAACCGTGATTGTTGCGAAAGCAGAAAAAAGTAAACGAGATTGGATAAGGTCAAAACCTAAGTCCGGTGTGTAATTGGTAATCAGCAGCGAAGCCCTGAACAGGGGAACGTTCAACGACTAGGCAGCCCTAAAATCGTAGGGACAGTAGTCACGGTCTCAGAATATGAGATCAAGATATAGTCTGCTCTCTAATGAAAGTTGGAGGAGAGTGGTAATACGCTCCATAATGGTGTTATGTACCATTATAAACACAAAGGATCATTAATCGTAGTTGACGAATTCGCATTCTTGGGTTCCAGTTTAGCAGAAGAGTTTATTGCTTCGACATTCCCAGCATTGAGCAGTTCAGAAACATCAAAACTAGTTTTGATTAGCACCCCTTATGGTCTTAACCATTTTTATAAAATTTGGCATGATAGCGAACAAGGAAATAACAACTTTGTACGTGTGGAAGGGAAGTGGGAAGAAGCAAGATCAGAGGCTTGGTTTGAGGAACAATCCAAACTTCTCAACAATGATCCAGTGAAAATTGCACAAGAGTTGGAATGTGTTGATGGTTCTACAATGATAGAGCTGTATGATACTGAAACAAAAAAGATAATCAAATTAACAATTGCTGAAGCATATGAATTAATGGGGAAATAAGTGATAGCGTTTCATATTGTAGCAGGTCTAAAAGCAAAAATTCGTTCACAATACGTATTCAAACATTACATCAAATATGTTCTAAAATGTATTGGAAGCAAAAATGAATATCTTGGAAATGCTAATGGCACAGAAATGCACCACATAATTCCAAGATCTTGGCGTAAGGATCTTGTAGACGATGACCATAATATTGTTATTGTAACAATCGAACAACACGTTCGATTACACCAATTACTTGCAATGACAAACGACTCAAGTATGGTTTTTGCTTTTTGGCACACATATGCAACTCGCTCCAAGATCTTTGATTATAATCAAAGATCACTATTATTGATTGAAGCTCGTCAAAAGATGAAAACTGTAAATGGTCGTCCAGTGGTTAATTTACACACAGGGGAGACGTTTCACAGCATTAGAGAAGCTGCAAAAGTTGCAGGTTTGTCTCCTGCTACGATCAGAAACGCTATTGAGGGGTGTACAAAATCTGGTGGTCATTATTATGAATATCTTGATCGTGTTGATTTAACCCAGATTGATCATTGTCTGCACGAAAAAGTCAATTATGCCGCATGTCGACAATATGAATATCAACATAATCGTAATTATGATCATATGAAGAAACCTGTTATATGTTTAAACACACAGCAGGTTTTTGATTGTGCAGAATCCGCTGCTCAGTTTTTGGGTGTCAAAAAAGCTAGCATTGTTCAAGCTATCATTAAACACACCAAGTCACGATCTTCATACTGGGCATACTATGATTCTCATATTGATTATGAAAAATTATTACAACAATATATTGCAGATACCCGTAAACGATATGAGGAAAAACAAAAGCAGCATTCGTCCAAAATGCACGCCAATAATTCCAATGCTAAACCTATTGTTAATTCAATAACTGGCGAAATTCTTCATTGTGCTCGAGCTTTAGACGAAAGGCTTGGACTGAAGAAAAACACAACACTTCGCAAAATTCACAGCAACAAACCTATACAAGGACAAATGTGGAAATTTGTTAGTATCTGTTGACTTTTGACATACGTCATGGTATTATATTGTTACTGAAGGAACAAACGTAAGGAAACAAACAAATGGCTACTACCACTCGTCAGGATAAGATTCAAGCTACGATCGAGCGTCTGAAGGCTCGCAAGGCTAAGTTCGAGTCTGGTGCATATAATAAGAAGTATGAAAAGATGTTCGGTGATGATGATCGTGATCATTATCGTGCGGTTTTTGTTGATGACAAGTACGACTATTATGAATTCACCAATGAAAAGTGCCCGCGTTGGCAATCTTGGCTTGATATGGACTACTGTCAGCTGATTCGTCAGATTAAGGATAACGAAGCAAAGTTGGGCGAAGCGAAGCGTTTGGACGCAGCCGAAGATGAAAAGGCGGCTAAGAAAGCTGATAAGCAAGCGACGAAGACTGCTACGCTTGACAATCTTCCGAAATCAATCGCCGAGTTCCGCGAAAAGATGATTCAGCTGAATAAGAGCTACATGCTTGACAAGTATCGTTACTATCGTAAGCTCGGTTACACTGGAGCAAAGAAAAGTGGTTCGCTTCGAGAATACAGCTACTTCACCAGATTCGCAAGTGAGCAGAAGGTAATCGATGAAGTGATCAAGAATTGCGATAACATGATCATCAATCTACTCAACCGAATCAAAGATAAGGTTGGAAACATCACCGATGCAAGTCATCTTCATACCGCTCGTGCTAACGACAACGAAGGTTACGCAATTAACGGCTTCGTTAAGGGTGATAAGGGTGAATGTGTGGTTAAGAGCGTCAGTGCCGGTGGCTATAATATCCAGTGTTGGCACATTCGCACAATCGTCAAGTGATCAAAAGAGGTGAAACGCGTGAACATCGATGCAGCCAATAAACTGAATTCAGTCATGAGATCACTCGGAGGAAGGATGCCGCTAGTGTATGATACCGAACGTGTGCGCCCTCACATCGAATGGTTGATTGCAACCCCATCACTGATCGACGTCAATATGATTCGAACTTTAGTTGAAAGAATTGATACAAAATATTTGTGAGTGCAAACCATAGATGCTTTAGCATCGTGGTAGTTCACTAAAAGAAAAGGGACGCAATTAGTTACGTCCCTTTGTTTTTTTTTGGTTAAACAACACCAATTCTTAACAGGTTACGGAGCATAGCCAGAGGCACGGAAACCAAAGTAGTAGCTATTGCGGGACCAAATGTCGATGGTGTTGTGGCCGCGGAAACTCCGACAAAACACACCAGCTGTTTCTCCCCAGTTATATCCTAACCCCATTTTCAACCCTACATCGTTAGTATAATATTCATAATATCCATCATTCCCGAATAATGAATTTGCAGATGTTGAAGTTGGAATTACACCACATGAAGCCCAGTTTTCTGTACCTGATTTTCCATTTCTTAATCCTGAGAAGTTTTTCTGACCATCTCTGAATCCCATAGTAAGTATGTCATGTAAACTATAAGTTACTCGATTATCTTTTGTAAAGTCATGTGCAGATACACTTAACTTCATCAATCCAATTGTAGCCGCTGATGTATTTATCGCACCAATACACCACTGATTACACATACCTGCAACATCCATAATTCCGCATAACTGGCCATTATGTGAAACCTTTTCGGCGTTGTTTGACGAACCAGTTTTCGCAAGACTTGAGCGGTACTCATGAGCAGTATACTCGACACTAGGATCATTATAATCAGTACGATTACTATATGTAGCACCTTTGGGGAAGTTAGTAGTATGTGCTGAATCATACCAAGCACAGTAAGAAGTAGATGTAGCGGCTTGACCATGAGCAAGAGAAAGCATAGCCATAGCAGACCATTGATATACTGTGGTTAATGAATAATGATCTCCACGAGCGCGACTAAACGTAATAGCATCATAACCACACCCATCACCACCCATTGTTTTTGTTGAATAGCTAGCATTCATACTATAACACATTAACCAATCTGCGTTTTTGATTGATGCGGCCTGTCCGTTACCATTGTTTGAGCAAAGATACTTGTCCATGAAGAAACAGCTCTTCATCTTTCCACCATCAATGAACGCACGATGAAGAATCCACCCATCACCAAAATCAGCATCTCCGTCACTAAACGCCTTGTTATGTTTGAACTGTGGAAACTCAGACGCATCCTTAATTTCAAGCGCGTTAACACCATCGCGAGAATAAGAAGGAGCAGAACTCCTTCCCAGACGATAACAAAACGCTGGCACGCAACACATAATGCTTTGATTTGTGTGTTGATAGTTGCCATAATTTTCATGTGAGGGATCATCATATCCTGGCAGTGGTGTTAAACCCATGGCAGCCAATTCAGCTTTAGAACCAGGATAAACACCGACACCAAATCCCTGCCCACCTGCAACCCCAATAGTGCTTGGAGCATCAGCCCCACTACTCACAAGCAACAGTTTTCTAATCAACATTGGTTGACCTCCTTTGTGATGGAAGCAAACCAATCGAAATAACTCGATTAGACATGTCTAATATCAAAATTTTTCATGATATTAACATTTAGTGTTAATATCAGTCTCTTCAACCGATTTTGCAAAAAATATTTGATACTTTGTTGATCTAGATCAACAAAACTGTTGACGTATTTTTGAAATCATCACATTGTTGCTACAGGTAGCCGCAAGCGCGGAACCCAAAGCTGTCGCCGTCATTAGAACGACCGTCAGCCAAGCTCGAGTAAAACAACCCATAGCCCTGACTGTAACCATAGTACCAATTGCACCCAAAACACGGGAAACTGTTAATTGTGGTTGTAATGTATTCTTGGTCTTCTTCAAACATTCCAGCAAAATAGTTGTTGCCTGCGTTGGTAACTGTATTCAGGAAACCGCAACAATCCCAGTGAATTCCAGTACTATCATTGTTGAACATTGGCCTGCTCTGATCCCACCCATGCCGGCCTGTAAGTGGCATTGAGCGTGAGTTGTGGTTCGACACATCATACATTGCGTCTTTATCAAGTGTTGTAATATCAACCTCTGGTTTCAGAAAATAATCAGATCCAATATACCCAGTAACGACTTGATGTAAAATTCCCTTTAGATCAGCAACCCCATTATTCTGACCATTGTGGATGCTTTTAGCAAATGTATTACATGAGCCAGTCAATCCTTTGTCATTGTACTTTGGATCGGCAGCCCAAGTAACTGAAGAATCATCATAATCCTTCAAATTATTTGTGTTACCACGAGGAAGGTTATGTTGGCCGGTTGAATCATACCACGCATTAAATTCGTTGCTCTTACTAGCTTGGGCATGCGCTAACACTAGCAATCTTAAAGCACCCAACTGAAACACACTCATACATTGGAAGCCGGTTCCACGTGCACGACTGGCAGTGATCGCGTCATCAAGACGACCACTACAATTTGCTAGTTGTGCTGTATGATTACCATATGAAGTATTTGTAGTTAAACTCAATGTACTTCCGTTCTTTACACTAATCCCCATTGTATTTGCTGCATCAGGGGAGCAAATATACTTGTCACAGAAGAAACCACTCTTTTCCTTTCCGCCGTTGATAAATGCACGATGAAGGATTGCGTTGGAAGGACACTTAGGATCATCAGCACACCAAACCTCAACACTATTGACGAACTTATCATTTACGCGATACTTGAAAGCGGGGATCCAGCACATAATACTGCCACTGGGTTTATGAATGTAGTTGCCGTAATTGTCGTTTTTGACATCATCACAACCAGGTAATGGTTCCATGTTTAGTGACGCATAATCTTCTTTACAAACACCGACACCAAACCCCAACGTTCCTGGGTTCCAAGGTACTGTAGGAGCAACAGGCTTATCCATGTTAGAGCTAGAAAACCCCCACAACCCTCTGTCAAACCCTTGCTTAAAAATGTCATACGCAAACCGCACATCACTGGATGTACAAGTATCCCAAACTGAGATATCAAAACCAGCTGACAAGTCATCAAAAGTAAAGTAAACCCTTGGTCGCTTACTTTTAATAGAATAAAGGATCTCGTTACCTAACATGGATATGTTGAAGCTATAACAGCTTTATGAAATGAGTATTCGTTATACTACTTATGAACTACCACGTGGTAGTTCACTTGAAAAGACTGTATGAAAACTATATTTGTTTTTTTCTTTTACATCTAGGGAACGTAGTGACCTAGATGTGTTAGATCTGAACGTTAGTGAAGATCTAACAGATTAGGAAAACTTTAAAATCTTTAATTTTACCTTTTATCCGATTTTTAATTTCTCCTAATAATAATTGATTATCTAATTTTTTCAAAGAAAAGTCAACTGATTCTTTGATATTTTTCATAAAGGAAAATACCCATGTAGACTTATTAATGAGACCTAATACTCATCAATAGTATCAAAACAATATCATTTAAATGAATATTAGTATCATTAATAATATGGGTAAAAGTACTAGGAACAAAAACGCTAAAATGCCGTTGACTTTTATCCCAAAATGGTGTATAATCCCCTATTATTAAAGGCATAAAAGATCAAAAGATAACAAATTGATATAAAATTGATATCAAAAATCTAAAGAATTCCAAGATTGCTGGAAAATCCCCAAGCTGTTCAATCTTCACTAACGTTCAGATTGAACCATCCAGGTCGCTACGCTCCCTGGATGTAAACTAAAATGGAAACCGATTGAAGTAGTATCCAAGATATCAAGTTAAACACGTTTAAAATCGTGTATAATCGATTTTCTTGTTCTTTTGATGTCGATACTCCAAATATATTTTCAAACTTCATATACGCGTTCTTATACGCTTTAAAACATGTCTGATCCTAAAACAAATGCTGTTCTTCAAATGCTCAGTCAAGAGCCATACAAAAACATTTCAACAGAAATGAAAAGTGATATCATGGCAATAATGAAAGTTGCTTTTGATGTCAAGCATTTTGAAGCTAAAGTGCTTAGCTATAATGGGGTTACAGGAACATCAATTTTCAGAATGAAAAAGAAACTAGATTCAATGTGCGAGGTTGCGTTTCAGTTGTTGGAGCAGCTACAAACATCTGATCAATCGATGTATAGTAAGGTTGTTAACGATCTTCGTTATTTGTAAGGAGATGTGATGACTATATTTGATGGAATGCTATTGTTCATTGCATTACTGTGGGTCACTGCGGCATGTGTTGTTAAGATTGACAACGAACAGCACCCAAATGCCATTGGGTATCAACCAAGCACCTGGGCTTTGTTTTTTGTAGCGTTGCTATTGTTTGAAACATTCGTCACATTGGTGATTGCAGGGCCCTTAATTTTTTGGTTTGGTGCTAGTGAAACACTAAACACAATAATAGTTGCTCATTTAATTGGGGGTAGCGTCGTCTTCATGTACAAGGCTGCAGCAATTTTGTTTAATTGAGCTGTTGTCTTTTGTCTTTCTTGTGTGTATCATAATTGTATATTTGGTTAGTTAAGGAGGAAATGCAATGGAATTTCACCAGATTGTTGTTCAGCGTTTAGAAGCAATCGCGCATGATGATGACCTTCAGTGTGAGTCAATTCTTAACACGGAGTTTATGGATTCTGACCAGGAAAAGCAAGAAAACAAATTAGTCATTCAGACATTGGCTAATCGTGCTGAAGGCATTCGGAAAATTGCCACCGTGATCGAAGCAAAGGGTCTCAATGATCTAGTTGCTTTTCGTCAATTGATTATCAAGAAGTTTTTCAATCGTGGTTATACACCGCTTAGTGGAACGTTTTATCTTGAAGTCGATCGCCTAATTACGACGTTGGAAACCTTGATTAATATGGGTGTTACATCTATTGAGGGACGTGAAGAATGAGTCGAGATAAGTCATATAGTCTCCGTATCGAGTGATCGGTATGAAAAATAAGTGATTGAAATGCTGGAAAGCCGTAAAGCCCAATCAGCTACAAAGTGAGGATGAAATAGGCCTGAACTTGAAAGCGACGAAAGTAGAAAGAATGATTGGGATGAAGTAAGGTTAAACCCTAAACTTCAAAAGACAATTGGTAATCAGCAGCGAAGCCTCGAAAAGGGGAACGTTCAACGACTAAGATGAGAGATTTTTTAAAATCTCTAAGCCCCAAAATCGTAGGGACAGTGGTCACCGACCCAAAGGGTTGAAGATATAGTCTGCGCCTTTAGGAAACTAAAGGGAGAGTGGTAATACACTCCATGATGGTGTTACGTACCATTTAATAGAAAGTTAATTGATAGTAACGAAAAATACTTTGTTGCTTTTTGAAATCAAACCTAGTACAATACATAATATCGATTATGATTGGAAACGTTTCTAAGAAGTGTACAAAGGGTATAAGATTAGAATCTATCCAACTAAAGATCAAATTCAAAGCCTAAACAAGCATATTGGACATTGTAGGTTCATTTGGAACTACATGTTGGAAACTCAAATTAAACGTTTTGAAAATAAAGAGCCAAGACTCAAATTTTCCAAAATGGCTAATTTGATTACCAGCTTGAAGAAAGAACTGCCTTGGTTAGCGGAGGTGTCAATTCATTCTTTACAAAACATTTGTAGAGATCTGGATGCCGCATATGACAGGTTGTTCAAAGGAATCTCAAAAAGACCTAAGTTCAAAAGTAAACGAAAAGCAAAACCTAGCTTCCCTGTAACTTGTGATAGACACATGTTTTATTTCAAAGATGGGTTGGTCAAGATTCCGGTGGTTGGGAAGCTGAAATACAAAGCAGATTATCCTAATCTCGATTTGGAGAAAGTAAAGGCTTTTCGTAATGTTCGAATTAGTTTTGTTAGTGGCAAATGGATCTTAAGTTTTTCAATTGAGTATGAGAATCAAGTACTCAAAGAAGAAAACAAACATGGATCCTTAGGAATTGATCTTGGGGTTGGAAGGTTAGCAGTAGTCGCATTTGAAGGAACGAAGCGAGAATACATTAATATCAACAAGACAAAAACTGTTAGGAACCTAAATCGAAAACTGATCCATGTTCAGAAAGTACTTTCTGGGAAATATGAAGCAGCTAAGAAAAACGGTAAAGGTCCTAAGGAAAAGTCTAATCAGATATTAAAGTATGAAGCTTTGTTAAAACGAATCTATAACAGATTGGCCTGCATTCGTTTAAATCAACGACATCTAATCACAAGGGAATTAGTTAATTTGCATCCCGAAAGGATCGTTGTTGAGGATTTGAATGTAAAAGGAATGATGAAGAATCGACATCTGGCTAAGGCAATTGGCGAGATGGGTTTCTACGACTTTATCAGGATCCTTGAATATAAATGCGAAGAACTTGGAATTGAGTTTATAAAGGCTGGTCGTTTTTATCCTTCTTCTAAAACATGTTCACATTGCGGTTACATTCATAAAGATTTGAAACTCAGTGATAGAATCTTTATCTGTCCTGATTGTGGGTTTGTTATTGATCGTGATTATAACGCTGCGATCAATTTAATGAACTATAGTAGCTCACTCTAAAGAGAGCTATAGTATTGGGGCATCGTTACTGCTCTAGAATGATGTGGAGTGCCAAATAAACACGAGTACAGTAGCCAATTGGCTCTGGAAAGTGGGCACGAAAATCAAGTTCTTTGAGGAACTTGAAGGAAGCATCGAGTGCATGAAATCAATTATTTTTCTATTATTTCATGAACATAACGGAAGTTATTGGTTGTTGGTGATGTACATGGTGAGTTTGATTATCTCGAAGATCTAATTGAATCCACACCGTGTTTTGCCGTAATTGTTGCTGGTGATTTTGGGTTTTGGAAAGCTCCACCTTTCGCTCCACACCCCAATGGACAACAGTTTATCCACCAGTATTATGATTTTGAGGTTCCTGTTTACTTCGTTGATGGGAATCATGAAGATCATAATTCGTTGGAGCAGCTTGTCGAAATTCATGGCAAGAACAGCCCCATTGACATTGGCAGCAATTGTTGGTACATTCCACGTGGTTGTGTCTTTCAGCTAACGAATCCAGTTACAAACAAAACGATCTCAATTCTTGGTCTTGGTGGCGCGTATTCAATTGACAAACATCTTCGAGTCGCTAATGTTAGTTGGTTCGAACAGGAACAGCTTCGTTATAAAGATATCATTGATTTGCAACCACGAGACGATATCGATATTATTGTTAGCCACACATGCCCTGAAGTGATTCTTAAACGTGTTGCCAAAACATGTAATATCCCGTATAATAGAATTATCGAACGTCAGACGGAAAAGTTGCTTGATGGCGTTTTTGACATCATCAAACCAAAGCGTTGGGTGTTTGGTCATTGGCATCAAGTTGCTCAATATCGAGCAAAAGGTACTACATTTAATTTGTTGAATATGGCCAATCGTGATGGTTGGTATCGACTCTTGAAGGTTTAGATAGTCAATAACCCCCGCCTAAAGGCGGAGGCTTGAAAAAGCCTTGATTGACTAGCCTGAGTGATCCTTTTTCGGAAGGTGAACTACGTTGGATTGGAATGTACAGGCACCGCGGGATGTTCATCCTAGTCCTACGCTCTGCGGTCTGTGATTAAAAGCTCTAAGAGGTAGGAGCGGTGTTGCAGACAAGAAACCCAGTCCAACATTGGCGAAGGATGTTAACTCGACATCGGTTTATCTGATGTTGTTGAAACGGAACCTGTGGGTATCCGTTAAGGAGAAACTTTTGAAAGTTTTTGTTTTAAATATGCGCGGTCAGCCTTTAATGCCGTGTTCTCCTGCGAAAGCGAGACACTTGCTCGAGGCTAACAAAGCAAAGGTTAAGCGCAGAACGCCTTTTACGATCCAGTTGAGTATCGCTACTGGCGAAACGAAGCAGGACGTGATCTTAGGCGTAGACTCTGGGTCTAAACATATCGGTCTTTCCGCCACAACAGAAAAAACCGAAGTGTTTGCATCTGAAGTGGAACTACGCCAAGACATCTCTGGTCTATTGGCGGATCGTTTGGCTTTTAGGCGCGTCCGTCGTCATCGCAAGACGCGCTACCGTGCGCCTCGCTTTAATAACCGCGTTCACTCAAAACACAAAGGTTGGCTTGCGCCAAGCATTGAGAATCGTATTCAAGCGCATATATCGCGCATAGATGCGGTTTGTAAGCTCTTGCCTGTGACCAAAATTGTGATTGAGACCGCTTCCTTTGACATTCAGAAGATTAAGAATCCTGATGTTGAAGGCGAAGGCTATCAGCAAGGTGATCAACTCGGCTTTTGGAACGTGCGTGAATACGTTCTCTTTAGGGACGGTCACGTTTGCCAACACTGTCACGGTCGTTCGAAGGACAAGATCCTCAACGTGCACCACCTTGAAAGTCGCAAGACGGGCGGTGATGCACCCAACAATTTGATCACGCTTTGCGAGACGTGCCACAAGGCATTTCACACAGGGAAGATTAAGTTGAAAGTGAAGCGTGGAAAGTCCTTCAAGGCCGAAACCTTTATGGGCATCATGCGTTGGACGTTGCTCGAAAGAGTACGTCTAACACATCCACATCTCCCTGTCGAGAACACATTTGGCTATTTGACGAAGTATAAGCGCATCGCCTTGGGCTTACCCAAGACGCATTGTGCAGACGCTTTCTGTATCGCTGGTAATTTAAAAGCGCAACGGACAGGTGTCTACCTCTATCAGAAGCAGACACGTAAACACAATCGGCAAATTCACAAGTGTTCGATTTTGAAAGGTGGGGTTCGTAAGCTCAATCAAAGTCCTTATCTCGTCAAGGGATTCAGACTTTTTGACAAAGTTAAGTGTCTTGGGCAAGTGGGCTTTATTTTTGGACGACGTGCATCTGGTTATTTTGACGTGAGGACGTTGGAAGGCAAGAAGTTGTCGCCCGCTATCCATGCCAAGAAACTAATGCTTCTCGAAAAAAGAAGAACCTTTTTAACTGAATTAAGAAAGGAGAACGGCGCTTCCTCCCCTGTCTAAAGACAGAGGTTTCCGCGCCTAATGTTCTATGAAATTTGTCAAATTCAATTCTATTGATCGCGTTGAAAATATTGTTCCTTCTAAGGATCGTCTGTATCAGCATGCGATTGAGAACGCCACTCAGTGGGTGATCACCGAAAAGATCGACGGTAGTAATTTTTCGATCATCGTTGAGCGTGGAAACCCTGAGTTCAAGATTGCACGTCGTAATGATATCCTTGTTGATGGCGAGGATATGTGGAATTTGGTTTCTGGAAAATCTCGCTTTAATAGACTTGTTGAAAGCATTCGTGAATACATGGAAACCGAATGGTCTGAGTTTGATCAGATCACTGTATACGGCGAGTGGTTTGGTAAGGGGATCATGAAGCGTGTGTTCTATGGTGATGGTCGTTATTATCGTCTTTTTAATGCTGTTGGTGTTAAAGGTGATGATATCGTTCCTTTGGCTTTTAATGAGTTTCAGCAGTTTATTGATCATTTTGGCCTTAATGACATTTTTGTTCCTGTTCTTGCTGTAGTGGAATCATATGAACAGGCAATCAAATACAAGAATGATCTTCCAAGCGTTCTCAGCCCAACGGGAAGCATTATGGAAGGGATCATCATTGAACCTCTTGATGTTCGAACTCCGTTCAAGGTAAAGAGCAAAAATGAATTGTATGCCGAATCGACTAATCATCCAAAGGCTGTTGTAATTCGTAACGGTGATGTTGAACGTTTGCATAATGCATTCATGAATTACATTACGCTAAATCGAATGTATACTGTGTTCAGTAAGCTGGGTTATCCTCGCGAAGGTATTCGTGCTGCGAATAAGTATCTGACTACGTTTATTAAAGACGCGGTTGATGACTTTGTTGCTGATCATCCTGATTTTAAGGATGCTGAAATAGAGGCACGTGATCGTCGGTACATTACCAATGTTGGCAGTGAAGGTTTTAAACTATTTTCACGCGCATTGAAGGAACTTGAGTAAATGGATGCGGTTACTAAATGTTTTAGTGAATTGATTGCGGCAGTTGTTGCTGTTTTGATGATCGTCTTATATGCGATCTTCTATGCTTTCCTTTTTGTGTTGTTCATTGCTTTGATGATTGTCGTAATCCCAATTGGGTTGTTGGTAGCGATCGTCGCAATTTTGATGGATTGTTTTAGTGAAAATTCGAAGCATTAAAAATAAGCTTTATAAGCGTTACCCTGATCTGTACAGTTATATGATCGATATAACTGTTCGTCTGAAGCGACCTATCACAGCTGATGATTTAATCGACCAGGATATCGATCCTCGCGATGCAGAGAGCGGTGATCATATGGTGTGGATCAGCAATTACTGGTTCCCTATTATTGATCGGTACCCTAATTTGTGGGATGTGTGCGGGATCGAGGATGATCACGCCTCGATCAATATTGGAACGTATCGTCAGAACAATCAGCTGTATCATCTTAAAAAAGATGGAGATGAAATTATTGAGCATTTGTCTCATCTAGATTACCTTGACCTTGATATCAAGTATACGATTTGGTATCATCTTACTGATGTTGAAAAACAGATTGAACAACTATGAGTGAAACTATTGTGAAAGAAAAGACCCCTACAGATTTCCCTGATCTGATTGCAACGCTTGCACTTATGATCGAAACCGAGCTTCAAACTGCTAAAGAAGAGGCACGCAACCCTTTCAATGTAGAAAATATTGAAAGAATTGAAGATGATGAGCAAATTGCATATCAGTTTAAGGGAATCAAGCGCCCACCTGAAAAGAACAATCAAGATTATGATGTGACGTCGGTGGTTGAAATTATCAAGACAAAGAGCTCTGAACCTATTTTCGTTGAGCGCGTGATGCTTGTTGTTAATGATATGAACATGGGCGAGTTCACCCATATCAGTGGCGAAGATATTTTCACGCTTGCTGAACAAGCATACGAAAGCAAGAAGTGAACTACCACGATGCTAAAGTATCTGTGGCTTCGTGCTTAAGTTTTTGTAAAGGGAGCAATATTGCTCCCTTCTTTTTTAACCAAGCAAAGCAGTGTATTTGGCTTTACGATCATCAAGACCAATCAAGCCACCATTGATTCGTTTTGTCAACGTTTCAATGTCGGCCGCATAACGATTCAAACCATTCATCTCCCAAAATGCTCCTGCACTTAGTGCTGCATACAAAGGTTGTTCAAGGAGCGCAGGGTTTTCAACGAACGCGTTTGGGTCGTTGATCATCCCCTTATCTGTCATCACCTGACCAACCATTTTATAGTTGTCACGACCAGTGATTTGTAGGTACCCACGACCACGATACGTCCAACCATCATTGGATCCAGGAACGTTGCCCATTCGACCATTGTAAACCTCATTAGCAATCGCTTGTGGGTTACGAGCGATCATATTGGCTTTTTCGTTTGGTTCCCCTGTCGCCTTATTTTTGAAACGATTTGGCCATGTGTTTTTCAAACCAAGAGCGCTATAGTTGAGATTTTCAACTGTTCGTGTGAAACCAGCACTTTCATGACCCACCTGAGCGACAAAAGCAGCTTGCTGTTGACGTGTTGTGATATTAAAATGTTGAAACGTCTTCTCTAATGCATCAACAGGAGCATTAGGAAAAACTTTGATGATTGTGTTTGTAATTTCCATCTTAAACTAGATTAAGAGCCTTGTGTTTAGTTATGCGTTGCACTTTAATCGAAATAGTGGTACAATGCATATGCCAACAATTTTGAAGAGGTGTACTATGGCCGATTATATCGAAGGGATTGATGATTGTGATTGTGGTGATGATGAGATGCTGAGCTATTAATGCGGAGGTTGTATAACAATGAAAAGCTGTTACCCAATGGAAAACTATTACCCCACTACTTTTGATCAGAAAGACATCAATCGACTGTATTCGTTGATTGATTTTATTTTTCGTAAGCGTAAAGACAAAGCTGGTTCTCCCTACATCAATCATCTAGCTTTTGTTGCTCATAACGCTTATCGTTTTGCACTTGAATACAGTCGAGGCCTTGAGTTTGCAGACATTTGCTACATTGTCGGCCTTTGCCATGATGTTGTTGAAGATTGTGATGTAGATGAGATCGATGCTGTGTTTGATATGATTGAGTGCCTTTGGGGAGCTGATAGCTCAACGATCAATGGTGCAAAGCCAATCATTGATGCTATTAATGTGTTGACTCGGCAGGAAGGTGAGAAGTATAGTGAATATTTCAAGCGTGTAAGTGAGCATCCAGTTGGACGTGTTGTCAAATGCGCTGACGCTCTTCATAACAGTGACATCACGAGATTTGATCATGAGTATATTGACAACCTTGCGCGTAAGGGTGATCTCGATGATCTTGTCAAACGATGCAAGAAGTATCACAAGCGTTATGAAAAGTTGTACGCTTTGTTTCAAAAAGATAAGTCTTGGTGAAAGTTAGTAACACTACACAATCATGTATTGAGCATAAAGGAGAATAAAATAAGTGTCTAATGAAATAGAAACTCCAGATTTTAAGTCGATGAGTACCGAGCAACTGTTGCAGCTCGAAAAGGAATATGCTCAAAAAGCTGCAATGTTGAATAGTAAGCAAATGGCATTAAAAATTTGTTTGAATTCTCTTTATGGAGCTCTTGGTAACACAAGCTTTCGTTATTTTAATCTCAGTCTTGCTAGTAGTGTAACGACGTCAGGTCAGCAAGCAATTAAGTGGATTGAGCGTAAGTTAAATGAGTTTCTTGACGCTAAAACTGGGATCCCCAAGGATCGTGTTGTATTGATTGATACTGACTCGGTTGTTCTTGATCTGAAAGATATTGTTGACAAATATTGTCCAAAGAACATCAATCGTAAGCAAAAGTTGGATTTTCTCAATCAACTTGGTGAAAAGGTTCTTCATCCTTATATTGAGAAAAGTTATGACGAGCTTGGCGATTATATGAACGCATATGAGCATCGTTTCAAGATGAAGCGAGAGAATATCATTGACCAAATGGTTAGTGTGGCTGCGAAATCGTATGTCATGAATGTGTACAACAGTGAAGGTGTACAATATGAGATGTACGATCCGGATGGTAATGAGGTCAACGGTGGAATTGGTTATCTGAAAATCATGGGTCTTCAGCTCGTCAAGAGCTCAACCCCTGAGGTAATTCAAGATGCTTTGCGTGAAAGTATTCCAATCCTTTTGAAGGGTAACGAAAAGCAAATGCAGGATTATATCAAAAACGTGCGCAGCAAATATGATGAATTTACTGCTGAACAGATTGCTTTTCCACGAGGGGTGACGAATATCTCAACTTACCTCAAAGAAAACGTTCAGAAGATGTATGAAAATGAGGGTAATCCGGTCGAGAAGGAAAAGCTGAAAGATAAACTTGATTTTCCTGAGTCACAGCTTTATATTAAAGGCACCCCTGCTCATGTTCGAGGAGCTTTGGTTTATAACGATCTTCTAAAGAAGAAGGGATTGGATGAGGTTCGTAAGCCAATCGAAGATGGCGATAAAATCAAGTTCATCTATCTTCGATTGCCCAACCCAATTCACGAAAAGTGTGTCGCTTTTCAAGAAACGTTACCAGTAGAGTTTAATGTACATGATTACATTGATCGCGAAATGATGTTTGAGAAGACGTTCCTTGCGATGATCGAAAAGATGATCGCACCACTAGAATGGAAGACTAAGCAGGAAAGCTATCTCGAAGATTTTTTTGCTTTTTAAATTGAATTAAACCACCTGATCAGGTGGTTTTTTTTTTTGTTAGGCTTTCATTAAGTATTGAATGAAATTGGAGCGAACAAAGATGTGAACTACCACGATGGTAAAGCATCAGTGGCTTCGTGTTTCGTAGACAGCCCTTGGATCACCAGTTGAATCGCTTCTTCTAATGATCTAGAGGGGTTTATCTCCACACGCTTTTCAATATCGATCAAGAGCTTCTTAATCCTCTTTGGATCCCCACATTCCATAGGTACCATCGTAATCAGTTTATAGAAAGCAATCATATTCTGAGCAGCATGAACATCGCGATCGGTGATACAACCGCAATTGGGGCATACAAATTCACGCTCCCACACTTTAAGGTTTTCATTTTTATGAAAACAATCAAAGCAATATTTTGAAGTTGGTAATGAGCGATCCAACACAAATGTATTGGAAAGTGTTTTTAGGATTGTTTTAACGCGTCCCAAGATCCCCTTTTCGATTTTCTTTCCATGACCAGATGCTTGCCAATTGGCCAACATTTCATCTTGGAACACAACGGTTTCAAATTGTTTTAACCAAAAGATCAGCTTGTTAGTTGCGTCTTTCTTTTGGTTACTTCTTTTTTGCTTTCTAAGGTGTTTTGTTAATCGTAAACCTTTATTCGTCCTGTTAGAGAACTTCTTTGAATGCCTACGAAACAACTTACGTTGAACCCTCTTTTCATTCTCACTTTGTTCAAAACAATAGTTTAATTTACGACTTTCCTCGGTTTCCTCTACATACGTTGTGAAACTAGTTTCACAACCAAAATCAATCCCAATCGTTTGATAGTTGTGTTTACGCTCCTGCTTGGGAACATAACACGCTACCTGAATGTAATATCCAGTTGGCTTTTGAATCAAACGAGCGTTAGCAAATTCAATCCCTTCAACATTAAGCTGCTCCAAACCAAACACCTTCAATGGTTTCTTTAAGCCGGATAATTTGATTTTGGTGCCATCAAATTTCCAGCTATGGCCAAACTGTCTAAAAGCGACACTATTGACTTCACTAATAAATGAAAGTCCTTTGGTATGCTTGATGTTACCAGCTTTGAGGTTGGATTTAATGCTTTTACAAACAGTGCCAATTTGTTTATTAATCTCTTGACGTGATGCGGCACTCAAACAAGTGAATTCACTGACAATTGGATTTTTATCCTTGTCGTAGTGGGTTACCGTTTTAGCCTTACAATCGTTTTTATAGGGCTTGTTTCCCTCGATCTTTCCAAACGCGATACAGCTATTGTAGTACCACTTTGCTTCTAGGAAAACATTATGAAGGAATTGTTTTTGAGTTTGATTGAGATGATTCGCTTGAATCTTTAATTCGAATACTTTAATATCCATCATCAACGCACGTCGAGCGGCATTCTCAGCTTTCTTTTGAAACTGAGCTTTGTAGTCTCGAGTATTATTTGATGGATAAGTATTATCTGACATGATACAAGTGGTGTTTGTATTCGTGTTGTTTGGAGGGAAAGAACGGCAATTCTTTCCCTCTTTTGCTTTATTTATACTTTACTTTTTCAAGCAATTCATCTACAATGCTAAAGCATCTGTGGTTTTCTTACTTGGATTGTATAATGCTATCTTC
>SKEP01000588.1_pt1 | contig 22163 bp, 27 predicted proteins | sample 4826901 | NCBI WGS metagenome assembly SKEP01 (sample SAMN11008806, study PRJNA524170) | human gut metagenome | biome: Human fecal sample; material: Feces; isolation source: fecal sample from pouch patient p4, p43, p49, p54, p55 | host: Homo sapiens | place: Israel: Tel-Aviv | collected 2014-03-20
ATATAACTATAATTCATTGATTTTATATTTCTCTTAATGATATTAACTCTATCAATATTATAAGCCTGTCCCATAGTTTCCCTTCTTTCTATTTGCGTTAAGTTATTGCAATGAACAAAAACACTATGATGATTAATTTATGTACCACTATGCCTAAAGCCAATTATATTATTTTTCTATTGCTAATACTATAGGCTTACTTACCTAAATACAACTTTATACCCTACAGTAGTTCCATTTTCCTGATACGGTTGTAATTCACCATATGTAGCTGATGTTGAATGTAACTGACTATCCATATAAGAAACAGCTGCATTCTTACATGATGCAATATCGTAGTTATAGTCTCTGATATAGAATACTTTATTTGATGGTTTTGGTTTGTTTGATTGTTGTTGATGTTGTGTGGTTTGATTGGGTTTAGTAGGAGCGGAATTATTTGTATTTGGTAATTGATTTACTGGTTTTGGCTTTTCTTTTACTGTTATATTTAGTGTGGTAATTGTTTTATTATTAGAAGAATCTTTCAAGATATACTGGAAGGTAAATTTACCTTGTTGATTTGTATCTACTGTACCTTCAAAGGTAATATCTTCTTTTGTTAATTTACTGTAGTTATCATTCACTGAAGCAACATAATCTAATGGATTAAATGTATCACCTTGTGTTAAGGTGACTTCTTCTTGTTTTAGATTGATTGTTGGCTTTTGATCATCTATGACTGTAACAATTAAAGTTTTTGTTACTGTCTTAACACCATTACTGACTTCATAGACATATTCATAATCAGTTAGTTGATCCATCTTCTGAAGCTTAGGTAATGTGATGGTATTCTTTTCATCATATTCTTTTACATAATCAATTGGATGAAAAGTATTACCATAGGACAATGTAATATGATCATCGGTTAGTACTAAATCGATATCTTCATAATAGGCCATAATATAATCTTTCTTTGCATATAATAAAGCAGCTATTGATGATAGTAATAGTGACATAACGATAATGATGGTAAGTATCCTGGTTCTTTTTAAATGAATATCAGCTTTTGCGTTTTCATAAACTCCTTGATTTTCAAATAAATGAATTCGAATGTTTTCCATTGCTTCTGATGAAATATTAGGATTACACAATGGAGCTGGATCAAGTCCAAACTCCATTGCTAATGCTATTTCTCTCATCTGTTCCCAATCATACTTAGGATCTTTAATGATATCGATATCTAGTCCTTTTTCATCAGCAAGTCTTAGCTGATTTTTTTGTCTTGCATCATAGCTATAGGTTGAAAGTATATTATCTAACTTCTGGCTCATAGGTATATGGGTCCTCAACGCAATCAAAGATATCAGGTAGTTCACATTCACATGATTCCATTAGATAATCATGATAGATATGATGAGTTTTACAGTAATCTAGATATCTGATTAATCCTTCACGATGTTCAATTTCATCATAATAACGATCAATTAATGTCCAATAGGCAGCATGCGTGCTGTCTGGCATATAGACAATGTTATAACCCTGTTCTAGATAATCCAGTTCACAATCATCAAAGCTATAATCCCATTCCGGTACTTTTAAATAGGCATTATCCTTTGAATCATAGATATACAAGTAATCATGATTCTCATTATCTTCATAAAAAGAAAGCATTGAATCCTTCTTTGCAAATATTGCTGTTAAAACTAGTTCCATAAATAAAAACAGCTACAAGGTAAATTTACCTTGTAACCTTCTCCTTTCATTATGATAGGAAGAATCCCTCGTCTTCCTTAATTTCCATCGTATCAAATAGTTCTGCCATAATACTGTCATCTTCTTTGATACTGTCAAATGTTTCTATATATTTTGTATTATTGACCTGAAACTTAGGTTCATTTTTCTTCTTTGGTTTATTCTCATCTTCAATCATTTTATCTGCTGTCATCTTTAAAGCAATTTCTTCGTTGATTGCTAAAGCATCAGGTGCTTTACCAATATCCAGTAACAACAGTGACTGATAGAAAAGATGTGGTTCCTCTTCCTTTAGATTCTTTAGCTGCTTATACATGATATTTAGAAATTGCTTCTTTACTTGATCTTCAACCATGACTTCAACTGGTTGTTTTAAAATATCCTGGTAATGTTTTGCGGGTACATCGGTAGGCTGCTTTGTTTCAGGATTAATATATGTATAAGTCATATCATGAATCGTCTTACACATTTCAGTAATCTTCATCTTAGAGAAAATATCAAACTGCTTATTCATCATTATCACCATCCAATCCATAGAAATAATCATCCGTATCCTGATCTTCAAATAAATGATCATAACCATCAATCATATCTGCCATGTTCATAATAATTGATAGTTTTACTTTATCTTCTAGTTCTTCTGCTGCTTCAATTGCACTTTCATACATCAATCTTGTTAAGGTAGTTTTACCATTCATATCTTCTTTATATTCATCTTTTGCATTTCTAATTAAATCTAATACACTTAACTTAGCCTGGATGATTCTTTTATCTTCAGGTGTTAAGTTCTTATAATTAATAATTACTGGATCTAAATTATTCATCATCTTCATCCCTTCTTTTTGTTCCTACTTCACTAATAAATTCAATATACTGACGATCATTCAAATTCATTAGATAATCTGCCATGATATCCTTTGTTACTGCATCTCGATCAAGCAGTCTTAAACTTCTCTGTAATTCCTTATCTCTATCTTTAAGAAGCGTATACAATGCATCTAAAAGAATATTTAGTTGCTCATCTTCTTCAGCTTCTTTTCTACTTAATTCAATATTTGTCATACATTGTTTATTCATATCAAATATTTCAGAAGCATTAGATAATGCAAAGTTACATGATGTAAAAGCAACATCGTCACTAAAGTTTAATGATTTAAATTTGCATTCTACAAAGCTGCAATGTAAAAACTTTGATGACATTAAGACATTCTCAAATGTTGAATAATCAAAGATAACCTTTTGAAACATCACCATATCTAAAGCCATATTCTTAAAAGTACAGTTTATAAAATCTGTACTAGCATCCAACTGCATATTCTTATCAAACTCACAGGAAATAAATACACATTCACTAAACAATGTATTCTTTAATTCCTTTAATCCAAAGGATTCATTTTTATAAGTAATCTTTTCTACCGTCTGTCTTGTTGTAATTCCAACTTCTTTATGTTCTTCCACCTTTTCTTCTACTCCTGTTATAAATAATTCTTCTCTGATATAAGCACCTTCAACTTTATTTCCCTGATCTTCTAATGCAGCAGCTTTTAAACTACTACCAATCACTTTCATATTGCTTAAGTTATTATTTTTAAAATCAACCTCTTCTAAACCATTACTGTTTACAAACAATACTGAACTTAGTGTCGATTCCACAATCGCCGAATCATTAAAAGTACAGTGATAAAAGCAACAGTTAGGTAATGAACATGTTGTAAACACAACATTATTAAACGTGCAGTTGTAGAAAGTACATTTACCTGAGATTGTTAATGCTCTGACATTGACATTTTCAACAATGCAGTTTCGCATCATCATCTCTTTCTTTTGACCTCTGATTTGATTTTTAATCCTTAACATATCAAAAGAAGTCTCAGTAAAGATATCATGTTGTTTGATATCTCCTAAAACTTCTTCTTCCAAATTTAAAAGAGGTACTGACGGATCAATACCTCGATTTAATAAAAACGTACTAATTTTATTATCTTCCACTATTTTCCTTCTCCTTTATATCATCCATAATACTGAAGTATTTTGGTTCTTTTTTTGCAACATATCTAAGTTTGTAATCAACAAGTGATGGATAGAATACATACTGATTAAAAGGAATTACCTTTGTGATAAAAGCTTTTTCCCTTTGTCTTAGAATTAATGCTTCACCAAATTTAAAGTTCTGTAATCTATCAGGTGTTATTACCCTTTCTAATTCTTTTCTACCGTTTCTTGTAATGTAATGTGATCCACATCGTTTAGACAGCTCATCTAATGTTTCATAATCACCACTTAAAAGATAAACAGTATTCTTTGCATTGTTCTTGATTGTCTTAGCGGTATTTTTACCATAGGCATTATCTAACTGATCATATCCCTGAACAACAGCAGTCAGTCTTACACCTCTTGAACGACCTGCAGTTAATACATTCGTGATTTCATCAAATGCTGGAAACTGGCCCATTTCATCGAACATAATATGAAATGGTATAGGAAGTCTTAAATTAGGTGATGATCTTGCAGTCTTAACAAGGCTTTGCCATAACTGTTTAATAAATAATGTAACTAATGGATAATATGTTTGCTTTTCATCATGCACCTTCAAATAAATCATTGTCTTTTTATTACCAATATTCTCTAGATCGATATCATTATTAGATAGCATCTTTTTTATCGCATCATTAGTAACAATACTGTTTAAATGTTTAGTAAGGACATTTCGTGATGACTTTCTTGTTTGTTCAGCACTGTCTACATAAGACATTAGCTTTTCCTTACTTAGATCACTGTTTGTTTTATGATTTTGTAAGTAATACTCTAACCAGGAAATATTACCTCGTGATGTTTTCTTTTTGACTTCATCACCTTCAAGCATCACTCTAGCGACTGCTGGTATATTGATGACATCAATATTGCCACTTTCAGCCAGTAAATGAATATATCCTTCTAATACACGACCAGCTTCTTCATTCCAAAAGTTATCTTCATTTGCTTCTTTTTTGCCTGAAGTAATAGCTTGTACAACATCTCTGAAATATTCCTGAGCTGATGAAAAATCAGCTGTTGTTCTGAATTCTTGTCGATATTTGTCATAAATATAATCACCAGCATCATTTGTACCAAAATAAGATTCATAATTTGGTATAGCACCATCACCATATAAAGTCTGATATTCTTTATCTATTTCATCTTTCATCCTGTGATAGCGTTCTAACTGTTCATTTTGAATAGCCAACTGTCTTACATATTCACTTGCACCTAAATATAGTGGATTCCAGCAATCACTGTTATCTGGATCAATGAAATCAATAAAGTAAACATCATAACCTTGTGATTTAAATAGTTCAGCAGTCTTTTCTGATAGTTCACCTTTAATATCTACCGTTAAACCGGATTCTCCAGTCATCGCCATCAGACATAACATTGGCAGCATAAAACTGAATGATTTACCTGAGCCAGACGAACCAATAATTAAGCTATGAGAGTCACTGTCATCAACATAGACATGATCTTTATAAGACATAAAAATAAGTCCACTCTTATCATGAGCAGACTTCGTTGGTAATTTCATATTCAAATAGCTATTAAACTTTTTAACTCTTAAATCCATTGGTGATGTTGTAATATGACATTGCTTATCAAAATACAATGGTGTCATCTGTTTCTTATAGTACCCCATATCCGTTAAAGATGAATAATTATCCTTATCACTTGTATCTTTATCGTTCATCTTATTCATCAATAAAAATAAAGGAACTATTAATGTAAACATCGTCAATCCTATAAAATACGAACCATTAATAAACAGATACTTTGGATTTACAGTAATTCCAACATTACCTGAAAATAGGTATGCAAGCTGCATTCCTACAAAATACACAACAAACAAACTTACTATCCAGGATATCAATATTTTCTTCTTATCCATGCATCTCCCTTCCACAAGGTAAATTTACCTTGTAACCTTTATACCAGTAATTGTTCTTCCATTCTTCGATTATATTCTTCAATAGCCTTATCAATTTCACTTTGTTGCTCATTGGCTAGTTTTTGAATGTATCCTTTTAACTTAGCTTCAGTTAAATATTTCTTTTTATAGGTTTTTTTAGTTTTAGAAGGTAAATTTACCTTGCTGCCATCTTTCTTTGATTCTTCTACATATTCGGTTTTCTTAAAGTTTTGAAGAATGTAGTTACCAACTTTAGAATAGAACTTTTCTAGTTCAGCTTCTTTAATTGTCGCAATATCATTACCTTCTTCATTCATCACTTCTTCTAACTGATCCAGCTTACCTAGATATTCATTAAACGCTATATTTAGTTCATCATCATTTTGAATCAGATCATCAATGATAGATTTTATCATCGGCTGATACTGCTTCATATTGTATGAGTTATACTGAAGCCTACCTGTCTTTGGTAAGACTTTATATAAATCTCTTAACTTAGGATTTTTCTTTAAATCCTTTTTTTCAATTGATGTCATCAGTTCTTTTAGTGACATATCTTTTTCCTGGAAGAAAGTTCTATAATCCATACCAGTTCTTTCTTTTAACTTTGCTCTTGCACTTAATGATGAATATATATGTCTTTTTACATTCTTCATTTCTCTTGGGGTAAGTTTTCCTCTAGTTCTTGTTTGATTTTTTTCCATAAATACAAGATGGATATGTGGATGTTCAGTATTACGATGCAGATCAAACCACCATAGGGTATTGTTGTAATCAATATGATATTCCTTCAGCATCTTTGGCAGAAATTCTTTGACTGCTGATAACCATTGTTCTGTGTTCTCTAATCCCAAATTATATGCTTCTTTATCATTCTCTAATGAAATGACATAATCCCAGCAAAGATTACCATCTTTATGAAAACATTGATCTATTTCTTTTTTAAAAGCATCACGTTCTTCTTTGGTATTTAGTTCACCACTTGAACTATAGGTTCCAACACTATGACTTCCTGTATAACCAAAATAACCATCTTCTTGTTTCACAATTTCTTTATCAACATCTTTAGCTTCTTCTCTGCCTGTGTAATCAAAATAACCACCAACTGTTTCATTCGAGATTGTATCTTTAAATCTTGAATTTTTTGGTGGCTTTTGTCCATATTCAAAAAATCTTATCTTTGTTATCTTCATAATATCAACAAGGTAAATTTACCTTGTAACTCCTTCTATATACTCCTTTAATGAATTTAGCATTTCTGCATTACTGATTAAAAATTGATCTAACATAGCTTCATCATGTTCTCTAAATAATTCGTTAAGAATATTTGCATTAAATTTCACTCTAGCCTCATACAGTGACATCATCTCATCAAACAAATCTGCTACTGTATAATCCAAATGACAAACATCCTTCAGATACTCCTGCATTTCTTGAAGTTTCTTATCAAAATCTTTACTTACCCAATACGCTTTTCTTATGTTCATAATAAAACCACAAGGTAAAATTACCTTGTAACTATATTTCCTTTCTCAACTTCATTCTGATGTACTTTTCGCACATTGCTTCTTCGTTAATAAGTTTAATTACTGTAGCAACATTCGTTGGAATTGATTTATTACACTTCATCATAAATGCAATATATTCATGATTTAGCTGGGTTAATTTTAGTACTTCATTAATCGCATCATTATTAATAGTCTCTACTGCTTGATATCTATTAATCATTTCTTCCAATAACTCTCCCTTTGATAAATGAGCATTCTTTTTTGCAATTGCATTAAACATTTCTTTAGTATGATTAGTACATCTAATACTTAGATTGCCATCATTAGCCATATGTATTCTTCTCCTTTCTTTAGCAGGATAAGGGATAATGTATGCCTAAACGTGAACATCACGTATACATTACCTTCCTGTACAACTCAACAACGTTGAGTTTATCGATATTTTTTCATTTTTATTACGTAAACATTGCATATGCATTTTTTATGCCTTAATTAATCCCATGTATACGTCGCATTTTCATTAGGAACTTCGTCCTTAAAAAAAGACGTTCTGATTGGAACGCCTGATCTTGTTATTCTTTCCCATACATTATGGTGTGTATAGGATGCTACCATGGTCCATCCAAAGGACTTGGTTCCTACTTTTATTGGATATTTAACCTTATTGTATTTGATTCTTGTACCTGCGATAATGATCACCTACTTTACTGCAATTGCATCTTTAGAGTCCTGAAACTTTAGACTCATCACTTCATCCATTGCCATTCCTTTAGCCATCCAAAGAAAAGCTAACAGATAATCTTCTTTATTAAATTCTTCCATAAACATATCGTTAGAAGTATTATCAGCACATACAATCTTTTCACCATCAAAAGTATAATAAATCTTAGGTTCAACTTCTTTTTGATTACTCCAGTCATCAACTAAAGTTGTCATTTCCTTTGGATCAACTTCTTGGTATCCATTTCTTAAGATCATTCTAAGTTCATCTTTACTGATTGCATTTTCCTTATAATTACCATCAACAATAGCTTCATTAATAGATGCTTCTATCTTTACCAGTCGTTCATAATGTCCTTTATCCAAAATATAATCACAGATACTTTCAGCATCCTTAATAGCAGCAAACAATGTATTAGGTTTCTCTTTAATAGCTTTTAACCAGCTTTGAATATAGGCTTGACTGTTTTCTAAGTAATCTTCATTCTTTTGAGGAATAATCCCTAAATCATTACAAATAAAAGAAGAGCCAATTTCGGCTCTTAGTTCTTCTATCGCATATGCTTCTTTATCTTCCATAAAATATTTAATGGGTCTGTTTAATCTAGATTGATGTGCTGTTGAGTGCGATACTTCATGAAAAGCATCACTAAAGAAAGCATCTGTCAGTTTATATCGATGATGATCAGGAACTACAACCTTATCATCATTTAAATTATAAAATGGAGTATTTACCTTATGATCTTCATTAAGATTTAATCCAGTTTCATGAGCAAATTCATAAAGCAGATAATATGGTAATGAAAATTGATCGTCTATTTCATCTTTGACAATAGCTTTGTTTTCTTTATATGGTTCAATACCATCCATCTGCTTAGCATTAAATACTGTATAAACCTGTGAGATATATCTGATATCATCTTTTCTATCGGGTTCTCTATTTAATAAATCATGTAGCTGTGAAAAGGTCAGTTTCTTCTTTTCTTTGGTATCATAGATACTCCAGTATTCAATAGGTACACCCTTTTCACCTTTATGGATATGGTAGCCTTTTTCTGATGCCTGCTTGAATGTCATCCATCTTGGATCATCATACTGATGAATATACTCATTTAAATAAAGAATGAATCGATTACTGTTTTTATAGGTTGTATTTGTAATAGGATTGAATGATGTTCTAGATGGAATAAAACCCTGATGCCAGGGTAAATCTTCCTTTTCAAGACAGTCAACAAATAGCTTTACAATCTCTTCTCTGGCTTTATTCTGTTTCATTGATCAGTTCCTCTAATGTATAAAGCATATCTTCACTTTCTTCATTAACGTATGGATTGATTTCATCAAAATCAAACTGTTTTAGTATTTCTAAATACATAAAGCATTACCTTCTTTGACTTTATAATTTATAAAGTTTAATTCTGGATGTTGTTCAATAAAATAGTCCAATAATGGTTCTAAGTCATTTCTGTTTTCACAACCTAAGAAATAATCTGTACCTTCATCAGTAAATTCAATACTGAAGAATACTCTTTTATCTTTATCGTATGGATTAGCTAAGCAAAAGACATTATCATGAATGACTTCTGGATTGCCTTCAAAGAATAAAACAAATGGTGGACAGTCAATTTCTTTTAATGATTGTGGATAATCAGGTGCGATGATATTTAATGCAGGTTCTTCAATATCATCAATATACTGACTGATTTCTTCATCTGTTAATCTTTCTTTAGTAGCAATAGCCTGATAAATTCTTCTAAAATCACCTTCATACTTTTCAGTAAATGCCATAATGGTATCTTCCATTGATCTATTCATCTTGTTTTTCCTCCTTATACTGTTGAAGTGCTAGGATTACATCATCATAACTAATCCCTTTATTATATATATGAATTGGTAAACCAAATTTTTCTTTTAAATCTTCCATCTTTTTTCTCCTTCCAATTAAAAAAGGACATCTATTAAGACATCCTATGCTGCTAAACTAATATCAAGTGATTCTTCAAACAAAGGAATCACTTCTTTTGAAATACTATCATATTCGAAAATATGATTAGCAAGTTGTTCTTTAATGTCTACCTGGGTTGCATTGACTTCTACAAGCATATCCGTTAATGCATCAGGATCAAAACTTATGCTTTTAGGACAAAGCAGTAATTCATGAACTGATGACGGAATAATATAACAATCTCCAAGTCCATTCTTATCAATAACTTCACCAAAGTTTTCATAAAATAAAACACCTGAGCCATTCATCTGATTTGGGGTTGTACAAATCTTAAACGGTGCCTCAGGTAATCCCATCGTATCAAATTCTTTAATTGTCATTGGTTCTACTTTCATAGAATTATTTACTGCATCATAGTGTAACTGATCTTCACTAACATTCCATTGTTTCAGCATATCATTCCTAATAACAAAGCTTGCTCTTTTTTCTTCATCCTTAAAATCATTAATAACTACTCGATAGACACATGAAACATCACCCATTGTTTGATGTGGAACAAACTCTAAGAACTCTTCATTGTTTGAAAAGTTAACTGCTTCTACAACTAATCTTTCTTTAATAAACTCATAATTACTTAGATTTTCTAACAATGAATATTCATCGAAAGCATACATCTTTTTTCTTTCATTGTTTATAACTTCTTTTAGAAAGGCTACTGTTTGACTAATTGCTTTACCCCTTTGATAATCTTCAAATTCCTGATGCATATCAAAACATAATCCCATGTTTTCATCTATTAGAAATCTTAATCCATAATAAGTATCATTTGGCTTTTCTACCCAGGTTGCATCTACTTTATAATCAACCTGATCATTCATAATTTCAGCAACGTGATTAACATAATTACGATAAGCACTTAAATTACTCATCTTCTTCCTCCTTCACTACTAAATACTTTTCAGCAATATTGCCTTCTTTAAATTCAAAAGATTCAATCACTAAATCTTTAATCATAATATCTAAATCCATCTTTTCTCCTTCCAAAATAAAAAGGTATTGAACTTAATCAATACCTCTATTCGTAATATTTAATTATCTTGTATATTCAACAAACTGGGATTTGTCTATGACATGTAAATTGATAATATTTTGTTTTAGAAATATATATATGTTTTTTTAGATATAATAAATAAACCCTATCAATCACACTTTTTAAGTTTCTTAAGAAGGTATGTCATATTCTGACCGAGATTTCTCATATTGGCAAGACCTTCTTCATCTTTGGCCACATCTCCTGGCATCTGTCCATATCCTATATTCCAGTATGTTGAGCCAGCTACATACATCTCGTGGTTTAAGAAAAAATGATTCATAGTATCTACTGCCTGAATTGCACCAGCTCTTCTGGCCGCAGCTACAGATGCGCCTACTTTATGTGTAAAGAGACCAGGATTCATATCACTTACTACTGCAGCCCTTTCAAGCAAAGCCTGCATATTGGCAGATACATTTGCAGAATATACAGGGGAGCCAAGTATAATACCATCTGCTTCCTTCATCTTCTCATAAATTTCTGAAAATTTATCCTTCTTATGAACACAGTTTCCTTTTCCACCGCAGGCCCAGCATGCTTTACATGGCTCAATTACATTTCCTGCTAACTGAATCTTCTCTGTCGTGATGCCATTCTTTTCCAATTCTTCGAATATTGTCTGAATTAAGATAGCTGTGTTTCCATCTGCTCTTGCGCTGGAATTAATTGCTAAAACTTTCATTGTATATCAGTCCTTTATCTAATCTAAAACTTCGCCATTAGATGCTATCACCTTTTTATACCAGTCAAATGATTTTTTCTTTCTTCTAGAAAAATCTCCTGTTCCATCATCATATCTTTCAACATAGATAAAACCGTATCTTTTTTTCATTTCTCCAGTTCCTGCTGATACAATATCTATACATCCCCATGTTGTATATCCTATTAAATCAACACCATCTATTTCTACCGCTTTTTTCATTTCAATAATATGCTCTTTTAAATAATTAATGCGGTAATCATCATTGATTTCACCTTGCTCATTAATTTCATCAGCAGCACCTAATCCATTTTCAACAACGAATACAGGTAACTGATATCTTTCATATATTTGACATAAAACAATTCTTAAACCTTGAGGATCAACTGTCCATCCCCAATCAGATGTTTTTAAGTAAGGATTCTTACAAGCTAAGAATTGATTTCCTTCAGTACGTTCAACATTTGGATCAGTTGAAGATACTGTAGACATATAATAGCTAAATGCAATATAATCAACTGTTCCTTGTTTTAGAATTTCTTTGTCTCCTTCTTCAAAAGAAACTTCAATACCATCTCGTTGGTATTTTAATAACTGATAGTTAGGATAGCTTCCTCTTACCTGTACATCTAAATAGAATTCTTTTTGACGATTAAAATCTAACGCTTCATAAACATCATCTGGTTTACATGTCATAGGATAACTTGGTGTATAAGCTACCATTGTTCCTATCTCTAAATCATGATAATGATCATGAGCCATTTTAACTACTTTAGCTGATGCAATAAATATATGATGTATTGCTTGTGCCATATTTTGAGGACTATTGTCACTGACACCTGTCTGCGGCCATGATGTTAATACATTAATTTCATTAAATGTTATATAATATTTTACTAAACCTTGATATCTCTTAAATACTGTCTGACAATAGAAAACATAGAAATCTATGACTTCTCTTGATAACCATCCTTTATAGTTATCTGCTAAATATAAAGGCATTTCAAAATGTGACAATGTCACTAGTGGTTCAATACCATATTTCTTACATTCTTTAAATACCTTTTCATAGAATTCTAAACCTTCTTCATTGACATCATACATTCCCTTTGGACAAATTCTTGACCATGAAATAGCCATTCTAAAACACTTAAATCCCATTTGGGCCATTAAAGCGATATCCTCTTTATAACGATGATAGAAATCAGTGGCCTGATGTGAAGGATAAAACGTATTTTCTTTGATATATCCTCTGACATCATCAGGTAAGCTTCCTGTCATCGATGAATCGATTTCAGCTTCACATACTTCATCATTTTCATTTAAATATGTGATTTTTCTTGGAACTTTATAACCTCCACCAGTAATACAGTCATATGTTCCTAAACCTCTTCCTCCTTCATTATATCCACCTTCATGTTGATGAGCAGCTGTAGCACCACCCCATAAAAAATCTTTTCTAAGCATATTATTTCCTCCTTGTCTAAAAACAATTCTAATGCACCACTCCACTTATAGCAAATACCTATATTTCATATATAGTTATTACATTTTGTAATATCTAGTGTATAATTAATAGTGAGGTGATATAGACATGGAAATTAGAGTATTACGATATTTTTTAACTGTCGCTAGAGAAAACAGCATGTCCAAAGCTGCAGATATTTTACATGTTACTCAGCCTACATTATCTAGACAAATTAAGGATTTAGAAGAAGAATTGAATGTAAAGTTGTTTAACCGTACAAACTATGCCATCATATTAACTCCTGAAGGAGAATTATTAAAAAAACGTGCTGAAGATATTATAAAGATGGTAGATGCAACATCAGATGAGTTCAGCCATCTCGATTTGATTAATGGTGAAGTTTCTATCGGTATGATGCCATCAATTAATCAAAAATATCTTCAAAAAGCAATTCAAAATATTAATATACAATATCCACAAATAAGAATTAATCTTTATGTTGGTGAATTAGATTATCTCTATGATCTGATTGATCGCAATCATTTATCGTTTGCGTTCATCAATGATGTTATTAATGGAGTTAAATACAGTTATAATACTATTCCTACTAAGGATGTAATGGGAATTTATGTACCAATAAACGATACACTTGCTGCTAAACCAGTATTAAACTTAGAAGAATTAATACAGTTACCTCTTATTATTTCAAGAGATGGTTTAGATAAATATCTTCCTAAATTTTGTGGACAATATTTAGAATCATTAAATATCAAAATGACCTATAACCACATCATAGAAACCATCCCTTATATAGATATGCATTTAGGCTATGTTGTTGGATTTCAAGGATTATTAGATTTAGAAAAATATAAGTTTATACCTTTAATTCCTACTTTAGAAATTCAAACTTATATTATTTGGAAAAAACATCATACATTTACTAATAGTGAACACGTAGTTTTAGAAGAAATTAAAAAGACTAGACATAATAATCAAAACAGTTCCTATAAGCAGTAAACAACCTCGGCAAACCGAGGTTGTTTTATATTTTATAATTTATCTATATCATTTAAAGCTGTGAACATATTACTTATGCTTCCAAAATAAAAAGGCATTGAACTTGATCAATACCTTTACCACTCATATTTAATTTGTATAATCTATTCGACAAACTGGGATTTATTATTATCTCAATTTCATTAACATACTAAAAACTTCTTCTCTTGTCAGCATTCTTGGTCCATTCATAGAAATAGGACATTTCATTGAAATAGCTTTAGCTACTTCTTCTGTTAATTCATAACCTGCTTCTTTAAAAGTACGAGGAAGTTTAGCTTCATCAATTAGTTTCTCTAAGCATTCTAATCCCGATTCAGCTGCTTTTTTATTGTCCGCTTCTTTCACATCAAATACATTTCTTGCAAAAGTTGCAAACTTATCCATCTCGTTTTCATACACAGCACGATAATATGCAGGTTGGATAATTGCCAATTGTTTTCCATGTGTACCATGACTATATGCACCTAAAGTATTTTCGATACTATGTGCTTGGAAATCTCCAGGTTTACCTACATTAAATAAGAAAGTTTGAATGAGTGAAGAATCCCACATTAAATTTGATCTTACTTCTAAACTATCATTTCCATTAATCATTGCATACATATTTGCAATAATGTCTTTCATGATACCTTCATTCATGCGATCGGATACATTATAGCCATGTCCAAAATAGGTTTCCATACAATGTGTTAAGCTGTCAAATGCGCCTGGCATGAATGATGTGAATGGGAGATCTTTAATGTATGTTGGATCTAAAACAACAAATTTAGCATAAGATCCCACAAAAGTTTTCTTATCATTGTCTTTTGTAATGGCACCTAAATTATCCATTTCTGCACCGGCACCAGATAATGTTAAGACAACAGCAAAATTACCCATTTTTTCAGCAATTCTACCTTCATCCATTTGTGCCTGCCATAAATCACCTTCTTCATAGACACCAGCAGTAATCACTTTAACACAGTCAACAACAGATCCCCCACCAGCTGCAATAATTAAATCAACATGATTGTCTCGATAAAGCTCGATACCTTCTTGTACCTTTTCATATGTTGGATTTGCGGGAATGTCAGATAATTCAACCACATTTTTTCCACACGCTTTTAAGATTTCTAATAATTCATCATATAAACCAATTCTTTTAATGGCTCCTTTTCCATACGCCAGCATAATATTTGGTCCATATTTTTTTAATTCACTCGCTAAATGTTCTCTAACACCATTCTGTCCAAAATATACCTTTACAGGCATCTGATAAATAAATGATTCCATATAATCCTCCTTTTTTAAGTGACGTTATGTCTCTTATCTACATTCAAATTATAAGTGACATATTGTCTCTTGTCAATACCTATTTTATCATTTATAATGATAACGACAGGAGGATTCGTTTTATGGATACCAATTTTCAACGTGCAAAAAGTAAAGAAAATAAAACCATCCGCTATCAACAGATAATGGATGTAGCAGATCATCTATTTCATCATTCAACTTACCATGATATTACATTATCAGTTATTTCTAAAGAGTTGAATTTAGCTAGAGGTGGTTTATATAAATATGTAAGTTCTAAAGAAGAAATCTTCTTAAGTCTTTACCTACAAAAAGAAGAAGCTTTTGTAAAAGATGTATTTAACACTTTATCTAGCAATGCTCAAACAATCGATAGTATCGCTGAAACTTTTAGTCAGGCATTCTATAAGCATATTGATTTACTTAAGTACCACCAAATTTTAAATTCCATTATCGAAACAAATGTTTCCGTTGAAAAACTTGCTGACTTTAAAGTAAAAAATAATATTTATGTAGCTGACTTATACTCTGTCATTAATAAAACTCTTGATATTAATGAAAAAGAATGGTTCAACATTTATCTAACCATTCTTTATCACGGTGTTTATTTATACGACCGTGTCTTTTACCATGATATTTATTTAGATGCTATGAAGTTAGCACAACTTGAAATTGAAGACATTAATTTTATTGAATCATTTACCCACTTCATAAAAATAATACTTAAAAATCTATAGTCATCAAGAGTATCTAATGTGATTTTTCTAAATAGAGAAATCACTTTTTTGTTGCAAACCTATAATAAGTGCCAAACAATTACATCACAAACTAGGAGCTATTTAATTATACTAGTCATTTCTTGTTGCAGGTTCTAACAATGTAAATGTTTTATTATCCATATCCAGCTCGCATCGAATACCGTAAGGTATCACAGCAATCGGTTTTGCATGTCCTATATTTGCATTATAAAGAATTGGAAGATCCGGGTGTCCTGCTTCAAATCCAATAACTCTTTTATATACTTCTTTATATGTTTCATATTTTCCTCTTCTTGCAGGCTTTCCTACAACAATTCCATTAATCACATCGATGATTCCCTGTGCAACAAGGTTTCTTAATGTCCAAGCTAGTTGGTATTCACTCATATCAACTTCGCTTGTTTCAAGAAAAACAATTTTCCCTTTCCATTCATCAATTGATGGCCATATTGTTGTCCCAACAACCGTCTGAAAAACATCTAAGCATCCACCTAACAACTCACCTCTGACACAGCCAGAACCTTGAATTACTTCATATTCGTGCTCATCATCATGGTATTGTCTTAATACATTTATATTTTGCTCTTTCCACCAAATCATTTCATCATCATCGTCATAATAGTATGGAGCTTTATAAATAGAAAGATTATTAGTCGGCTCAAACAATGTTTTACGCATCATCTCAACTTCATAATCGTCCATCTTTACATATTCTGCTATCGTTGTCATAACGGCCAATCCATAATATGAAGTAATGCCGGCTTTATACATCATCAAATGGTTAACCGTTGTATCTGAAAAGCCAGTAAAAATCTTAGGATTATTTCTAATAACATCAAAATCAATATATGGCAATAAACGGATTGTATCATCACCACCTATAGCATTAAATATTGCTTTAATCGATTTATCTTTAAAAGCATCCATCAAATCCTTGGCTCTAGCCTCAGGATGTAAATCAAGATATTCTCTGCCTTTTAATGCATTAGGCATAGCAACTACTTCCAAGCCAAAATCCTTTTCTAGCCTTTCTTTAGCAATATTAAATTTATGAATAGCCCAAGATTCTCCAATTGTTCCAGCTGATAAACTAACGATTGCAACCTTATCACCTGGTTTTAAACTTTCTGGTTTTATCATTTTCAACTTCTCCTTCTAAAACAAATTCTAATTTGTCTTTCTAATTCACTAGTCAATTATAGCATTTTTTTCTAATAAAGTCTTCTGCATCTAAAGATATGATCATGATAGTACCCTGAACTAATATTTTTCTTTTCAACTACAAACTTGGCATAATTGCCATGTACATAGCTATCACCATGGGCATGAATCATAAAACCTCCACCTATATAGATTCCTATATGCTCAGCTTTATTATCATTATCCCAATCAAATGTAACAACATCACCAGGTTTTAAATCTTTATAAGCAATAGCTTTACCCATCTTTGAATAAGTATTAGCACCTTCTCTGGTAATGCTCATACCCGCCTGTTTACAACACCAGTAGACTAAACCTGAACAATCAAAATAATTAGGACCTTCTTCACCATACCAGTATCGACATCCTATTTTCTTTTGTGCTTCAGCAGCAATCATACTACCTAATGTTCCATCATAAGGAATGGCTGTATCATCCGATATTTTAAGATAGCTCAATACTTTATAGACATAAAACATATTGCCATAGTTCCATCGCCAGCTGCCACCATCCCAGTAATTATTGATTTTTAAGTTGTACTGACTCTTTAATGTAGCAGCAGTACTATATGATTTCTTCTGATCACTGTATCTATGGTCATAACAAAACTTACAGCTCGTTTCTAAAGAATAATGTCCTACTTCTCCATGCTTGCTTATAACACCAAAACCTTTATTATAGCCATCAATTGCAGCATATAAGGCATCGCTTCCTGTTAGACCTTTTGATGTTGCTCGCGCCATAGCATCCGCAAAGTTCTTTACACCACATTCAATAGAATATTTAGGATCTGTAATGGAATTTGGTTTATGAGAATATCTGGTATTCATACCGCATTCACTAGCCTGCATTGGATCATTACCACTTCCACCACTTTCAGTCATCATTAATGCAAAGATGACGTTTTCATAAGGAGTTAAATCATAATAACCATTCTTATCCTTTGATGTCCATTTCTCTATTTCTGCTTTGTATTGAAGTACTTTAACATTGATATTTCCTCCAAGTTCAATCTTAAAAACATCACCAAAGATAATGTCGTAAGTGATAGATACTGGATGTTTGAGATATTCATTCATAGCCACAAATGGCGTTAATATAGCACCCATTGCCAAAATAAAAACGAGAAGAGTCACTCCAACTTTTCTCGTCATTTTATTCATCAAATACTTTAATGCATTCATCTATTTACCTATTAATCTGTCTTCTTCATCTGTAAGTAATATACGAATAGGAATCTTACGATTACCAACTTCAGTTAAACATGTATAAGGTGGTAAATTTACCAGTTGTTCCTTTTCCTGATCTGTTAATACAATTAACTGTGATAAGTCTTCTACTGAACTTTTATACATATTGAAATACATCTGATAGGTACTGTTTTCAAAGATTGCTCGTCCAAAAGTTAGAATCTTTTCATCACAATAGTCTCTTACCTGCTGTGTTCCTGAGATTGTGACAGTATTGTACTTTCTTGCTCTTCGTTGAAACTGAGCTTTGATTGAAGCTATTTCTTCAATGGAAATAAATTCATGATCTTCATCTGATACAAATACTGTTTCTTCATCAGTAGATAAGCATTTAGACCAGGCATAGTTAAATACAAGTCTTAATAATGCATTTCTTACACCAATAGGTGTAGAAGACAAATGTTTCATACCAAATGATAATAAGCCAATATCTTCTAATGCCTCAAAATCAATATTTGTCTTTCCATTAAAATATCTTGCATTTTGTCCTGGAACATCAGGTGTACCTACTAGATTTCTCATTCTCATCTGTAGATCTTTTAATGCATCATACTCTCTTTTATATAATGATAAGTTCTTACTGTATTCATCAATTAGCTCATCTATCGTACCGGAAAAATCAGTAAATGTAGGATAATCCTTTGGAGTGTAGTACTTAAATGACTCACTGCCATCAATACCAGCACTTCTATAAGTTTTCACGGTGATTTCATTTACCATATCTAGTTCATTTTCTGAAATTGTTGGCCATAGTAATCTAAATGTAATCGTTAAATCTTCAACGACATTACTGATAGCAGTAATCGTATCATACATGACACTGTCATCTTCTCTGTTTTCATCATCTGTTGTTACTGGTCTTAAATCAAAAATATTGATGATATTTTTATCAACACCAAATTCAATGTAGTTCCCACCTAATTCATTTGTTAGTTTCTTATTCTTATTTTCTGGATCACACCAGATAACCTTTCTTCTATTAATTAAATGAGAATTGACTAATAAATTAATAATGGTAGTTTTCCCCATCCCTGTTCTACCAACAATTATCATATTACCTGCTGTTCTACCTTGATATCTTGCATTTTTATCATTGATATAGGCAAACTGATCAAAAACAATTTTTCCTCCTGTATTAGCTTCAACACCAATAAATGAGCCATATTTATCATCCATAGAATCAAAAATAAATGGCCATAACCCTGCAACAGACAACGAAGGCATCATTAGTCCAATATGATAGTTACTGTATCGATCTAATGAGTTTCCAATAAATAAAGGACTGTTCTTCTGCATTGTACCTACCTGTAATCGAGGTAAAGTATCCAAGCGAACGGACAGTCCTGTTGAATAAAAGAATTCCTTAAGTTCTTTAGTATATTCTTCTAAATCCTGTAATGACTTAGCATGAATATATAAGTTAATCACAGTATTGATTGTTCTCGAGTTATTGGCAACCAACTGTTTTAAGGAATCTTGATATGATCTATATCTTTTAATTAAGATTTCTCTATTAATATCGTTATCACATTTATCAATCTTACTTTCTAATTCATTGATTTCTTTTTGTAAAAATGAAGAAACATCTTCATTCATAATACTTGTAGAAATATCAATATGGAAACGATGATCATTAATAAACTGTGCTAAAAACCCTTCACCAAATTCATTAGGAAGTGCTGAAATAGTAAGTACCCTTACATAAGTATCACCTAAAATATAATAGTTATTTCTTTCTAATAATCCTTTAGGAGCTATCGTTGTTCTTCTAGCTCGTTTTGACTTGGTCAATCGCATTTTGATACACCTCCTGATCTACGATTAAACTGCTGTACATATATTCATTGACTATTTCATTTTCAAACTGTTGAGCTACTACAGCTTCATAGTCTGTAATACCCATTACTTGTGGATGTAATCCAGCAAGATTCATTTCCTGTTTTAATGCATATAACCTTTTATCAATAACTTCAGGTTTATCCTGCACTAATACATAAAACGCCATTTCCTTACGTACTTGCATTGCATCATCCATTTTATCCATTGAAATTTTAATCAGCTTTCTTCTACCTGGATTCTTCTCTATTTCAAGATCTTCACTTAATCGGTTGATATTACTGCTAAGCCTGATTGGTGTCTTAACAAACTTAAAATATGTCACACCTTTTAACCTGTCAAAAGCTGAAGATAATGCAAACACATCTCTAGCCTTTGCGTAACTTTCTTTAAGAAAAATGTTGTTGGAAGATAAGACTAATCCTCTAACAACCATATCCTTATTACCTTTAGATAAGTAAATACCATATTCATCAATAGCTTGAATATGCATCCAATCTAAAATGTTCTTTAATTCTTTAATACGTTTTTGTTTCTTCTTTTTAAGTTGTTTTTCCTTTTTCTTTTGTTCCTTTAATAATCGTTTTTCTTTATTCATTAAATCCTCCTTCCAGGCAAAAAGAAAAAACAGCCGAAGCTGTTTTATAAATACTATTTACTTTGTTGATTTTTGTTTGAAGCGTCTCTCATTAGAGAATCAAAGGTTGTACCTACTATTAATTTATCATGATCAATACTTTTAATAATATCAAGAATACATTCATCACCAACATTTAAATATCTTAACTGTTCAACATACTTAAGCTGCCACTTAGGTGGACAGACGCCATTATCAAACAACCAGGTATTAGGTTCTGGAATTGGATTATTTTCAATATCAGCATCAAAATGAATCAAATCATAATGGTGATTTTTATAATCAAATGAGAATCCATATCCTCTGATTAAAGTCATATAGATCAATCTATCTGTAATCTTAGTTTCATAGAATTCTTTTTCCATCTTTTAAATCCTTTCAATCCAGTATACAGATTCTGCTACTTTAACTTTTTGTCCTTCTAATATTCTTGCAATTTGTGCTTGATTAGCAAGCGACTGCAAAGAAGCCCAAAAGTATCTTTCATTTACAAATGTTCCATCAATATAACAACTCATCGTTATCACTCTCCGGATAATGATTATAACACGACATAAGATTTGTGCAAATGGACTACCATATAAATTCTATGTTAATTTGCCTTATATCGAATAATTTTATCAATATCATTTTGACAACATTTTTTGTATTTTTTTCCACTTCCACATGGACATTTATCATTTCTTTCAATTTTATTATAAAATCTAGGATGAATGATTGATGAAACATTTTCTTTACTGAAGGTATTTCTTAATAAATATAAAATCATTTCAGAAATGATAACAGTTGATTTTACTAACCCTATACAATCTACTGCCATATCTATAAGTGAATATTCAAGAGTAATATTGTCGTGATTTTTCAAATCATAACAAGTTATTTTTTGAGTAATCCCATCATAAGAGTAGTTATTATGGCCTATAGCGTTTCGTAAATCTTTATTTGCCGGAATGTTTACTAATCTTTGGAAATATTTAGTTGTATTAATATTATTTAATTTATAACCGTTATCCGTAGAGTGATAA